>ERZ889078.3146-NODE-3146-length-11188-cov-25.540914_pt1 | contig 11188 bp, 7 predicted proteins | sample MGYA00521266_ERZ889078 | MGnify/ENA primary metagenome ERZ889078 (study PRJEB32303, sample SAMEA104408618) | aquatic metagenome | biome: Brackish water; feature: Pelagic; material: water | place: Baltic Sea | collected 2014-06-16T06:34:00 | depth 76,534 m ... | reverse complement strand
ATTAGCTATAAGACACAGATGCAAAAATCTTTTGATTATGTCCTGTGTGAAAAAAATGTAATTGATTTGGCGCACGTAATTTTTGGATTAGTAAAATAATATTGGAACACGTTTTATATTTTTCAGAGAGTATAATAATTTTTTTCCAAACTTTTTACTATCATATGAGCACAGTATATGTAAGTGAGATTTAAAAGTACTTGAAATATCTATATTTGTATTTTAAGAAGTCCTGCCATGTCCAAGCGTCAAGTACTTTTTTATACTTATAGCGTATTTGTTTTGTCCCTTCCTTATCCAAGATTATTATATTTTATTTACATATGACATAGCTTGTCATTTTCTACATGTACAATTCACTATACAAAAAAACAATCTTAACTTTAGGAAACTATATGAGAACAATTTTACAACTGGCTAGCTTCTATGGAAAAGTAGAAAATCTTGATTTTACTGTGGGTATAAAGTATATACAAGAGGCATTAAAAGCAGTTATTATAAAAGATGAAAAAGTTAGAACAATTGTCTATGATATTTTTAACTTTGAAGAAGCTGGACTAATTAAGTTTTATGCAGATTCTCAAGAAAATCATACTTTAAAAGGCTTGCTAAACAGTTGTAAAAATGAACACAATATATCATGTGACGAGGATGTCAGAGCTGGACTATATATGCTTCAAGTGTATGGAATTGATTTAAATGCAGACAATTCATTTTATCCTAAAAATTCCATGCTTCCTGATGATTATGAGCCACTTAAAGTGAAGAAAATAAGAAAAAAAGATAGGCTTGTATTTGAACATGAACCTATTGATGATGAAGAGGTGACTTATATTACAAGAAGATATGAAGGGTTTGACAGATTGCAGGAGATTAATAAATTAAAGAGATTTCTTAACTCTAAAGTATTAAATCAAAAAATAGCAGTGGAAGCTGTATGTGACGCTCTTGTCAAAGAAAAACACATATCTAACAGCTCTTTACCAAATGGGATATTTTTCTTTTTAGGGCCACCAGCTACGGGTAAAACATACTTAGCTCAACTCCTTAGTGAAAATATAGATGAATATAAAAGTTTTAAATCGTTTAACATGACTCAGTTTACACATGAAGGCAGTGGTGGAGATTTGTATGGGACAGCAAGACATTGGGGAAATGCAAAACCGGGAACCTTGACTAGTTTTGTTCATAACAATCCAAATTCAATTATTATTTTCGATGAGTTTGAAAAAGCACATACAAATGTTCAAACTGCTCTTTTTAGTCTGCTGAGTGAAGGCAAAATGGAGGATGCTTGTGGTTGGTGTCCAGAAGATGGAAAACCTTGGACAAAAGAGAGGTCTGATGATATTTTGGATGAATATGGTTGTTCTGATGAAAGTAAACTTATAACAGAAGTTGATTTCAGTAACTGTATTGTTATTTTCACTTCAAACTTAGGCAAAGAAGTTTATAACAATCAAGAACTTATGAAAAGATTTGCTACAAATCCTGGATTGATTGAACGCATGACATATGATTCTATTTCTAAAGAAAAAAAATTTGAAAGTGGTCATGAAGTAAATGCAATAAATGCAGCATTTATCTCTAGACTCAAACAGGGTAGTATGGTTTTATTTAACTACCTTGATTATAAAGAGTTGAGAATAATAGCTAAGGATGTATTGGAAACTGAAAAGAAAGTATTTGAAAAAAGCTATAGTGTGAAGATAGATTATGAAGAAGAGGTTCTAGATATTATACTACTTAATTATGGACCTTCCTTTGATGTTAGGGCTATAAAAGCATCCATAGGCAAGTATATATTTGATTCTATTACAGGTTATTATATGGACAACAAGCAAGTAAATAGAGTTATTAAAATCTCTTTGGATAAAGAAGCAAAAAATATATTTAAAGAGATGGCATCTGACCCCGATAGTTTGAAAAAAAAATTTACAAGAAAAAATCGTACTTTAAACTTTACTTTAGATTCGTCCCAGACTAAAACAATTCATAAGATTGTTTTTACAAATCTATTGGTAGAGACATCATTTAATGCTGATGCTTATGCTGATGGAGGTATATCGATAGAAGTGCCCGAAATATCATTTGAAGAAATTGCTGGACATACTTTTGTAAAAGAGAAACTTACTGAAATAGTCGGACTACTCAACAACTATAAAGATGTATGTAAGTTTGGTATCAAGCCCTCAAAAGGTATTTTACTTTATGGCCCTCCAGGCACTGGTAAAACGATGTTGGCAAAGGCACTGGCACATGAAGCCGACTTGCCTTTTATAGCGACAACTGGGGAAGAACTAATAAATCCTGAAAAAATAGATAAAGTCTTTTCCACTGCCAGAGAGTACGCACCATCTATAATTTTTATAGATGAGATAGATGCTATTCCTAGAAGAAATACTACTGTTCAGACTGATATAGCTGTCAATAAACTTCTAGCGTACATTGATGGATTTAGTACAAAAAATGATGAACCAGTTTTCATAATAGCTGCAACAAATAGAAAAGAAAAAATTGATGGAGCTTTACTAAGGTCAGGTAGAATAGATCTACATGTAGAAATCAATACTTTAGACTATGAAGCGCGTAAATATTTTTTAGATAGAATGTTAAATAACCAATTGTTTGACAAAAATATAAATATAGATGAGATAGTTAAATTTACTACAGGTTTAAATGGTTCTGATTTAGAAAAGATTCAAAGAGAGAGTGTTTTATATACCTATAGGCATAAGTTGAAAAATGTAACTCATGAAATATTACTAGAGCAAGTCAACACCATTAAGTATGGAAAAAAACTAGATAATAAAAATCTAGAACAAGCACTAGAAGAGACGGCTTACCATGAAGCTGGACATGCGGTCATGGCTAGAATACTTTTACCATCCAAGAGAATAGAGCAGGTAACAGTTATGCCTCGTGACAATACTTTAGGATTTGTATCTTTTAACGTAGAAAGAGATGAGCACTCATCTAGTAATGTGTATGATATCAAAAATGAAATATGTGTTGCTTTGGCCGGAAGAGTAGCACAGATGAAAAAGTTTGGAGAGTCTGGAATGGACTATGGCGCTATAAGTGACTTGAAGTCAGCGAATAGACTGGCTTATAAGGCGATAGCTTATCTGGGTATGGATAATGAACTAAAAAACTTAAGTATAGATATTTTTGATACAGATGACAAGTACCTTGAAAATAAAGAGATTCCAACAAGAGTTCAAGTTTGGATAGATACAGAGACTAAAAGAACACAAAGTTTAGTAAATGAGTATTGGTCAAGCATAGAGAGTCTAGCTAAAAAGCTTATAGTGGATGAAATTGTTGATGAAGAGACGCTGGATGAAATTATAAAATTCAACAAACAACCAAATAAAAAAATGACTAAGGATGGATTATGAGGTGGTAAGAAAGATACTGTAGAGCTTTTATTAGATAAAGGTGCAGATATTGAGGCAAAAGACAATAAAGGTAAGACAGCGTTAATCTATGCCATAAAAAATGAAATGGCGGAAATTATTGATTTAATAAAACAAAGGAAAAATGAATGAATATAGAAGATTTAGAAAGAGTATGTAAGATTATGCATGATAGGTATCTGTTGGACGTAGGTGATGTAGCGCTTGATTATTCTGACGCAATGATAGACCTGTCAGACGCTTATGCTGAAGAAGGGCGTTTGGATGAGGCAGTAGAATTATTGGAATATGCTTTAAGCATGACGTCAGATAAGTATGAAGAGGATTCATCCCTTTGGGCAAATCCGCACACTACAACCTTGGGTAATTTGGCATACTATTACAAAGAAGTGGATCGTAATGAAGACGCAATGGCGCTTGAAGAAAAAAGTTTAAAAATAAGAGAAGAGCTTTTTCAACAAGACGCTAAGGAATGGACAGAATCTTACACTACCACTATAAATAATCTTGCTATGTCATACCATAACGTAGGCCGTTCTGAGGAAGCTATCGATTTGTATAAAAAAGGTGTGTTGATTCTTGATGAATTGTATGATTCTTACGAGAGTCTTATTCCTGTTTATTTGTCTTTAATGATAAATCTATCAAGTACGTATGATGATGGTGCTAGATACAGTGAGTCAGTTGAGGTATATGAGAAATGTTTTCCCACTGTTGAAAAACTTTATAATAAAGACCCCTACGAGTGGGAAAGATATTATGACATTATTGGAAAAAGATTGAGTATTGCTAAAAGTAAAATCTAATTTAAAGACATGAACATGAGTAAGGATGAAGAGCTTGATAAAATCATGCTCTTTTATGGCAATTGGAAAATAAAAAATAAGGTGGTCATGCACCACCGCACATGGCAGTCTTTAGTGAAAATGAAAAAGTAGTGAAACTTACAATTATTGAAAATAATTATGCTTATAAAATATCATTTTTCTATTATTAAGCCACTAAAATAGCCTTACAATTTCATTTATTTTTAGACTTAATTAATAACTAAATGCTTTCTTCTATATAATACATGACTTAAAATCAAGCCAGAGTAATTGAAAATATAAAAAATAAGTAGTGAAAGTATTAGGAAGGTTAATGGTAATAATGCGGATATGAAAATGTTTGATATAAAAATCAATATATTCAATAATATAGTTGAAATTAATGGTGCGAAGTTGTCAAAAATTATTCCTACTTCACGTAGTACCAAAAGTATCATTCCCACCCAACCAAAAGGTATGATTCCCATACCGAGGATTACTAACATCATCAAGATTATCACACCCAGCTTATGCATAATATTTGATTCTGATCCAAAAAAACCCATTATTGCTTCATTCCAATAATTTTCACTAGCCGTAGTCGCTTCTGCACCTAAATCAAGATAACTAATTGACCCAATAATAGAATGATAATAATCTATGTATGGAGTGAGTAGAATTTCTATATTATTATCAGTAAGGATTAAAAAGATTGAAAACAAGGCAAGAATAATATTGCCTTTGAGCGTTAAGTATTTTATAAAGTAGGTCAATATCAAAAGAACAATTAATGACATTAAAATTTGTTGCGACAAAGATAAGTCTAATACAGCTAGACTACTAAATGTGACTATTGCTATAGATAGTGTACTAAAAGGTAACATGATACGGCTAGAAAATCCAAAAGAATGATTACAAGCGTCGTGGAAATATACCAAAAAATAAATTACGAACAGTATAGATAATAACATAAGGATATTTTCATTATTTGTAAGCATTAAGAAGTCTTCAAATAGGTATAAATATACTCCAAATAATAGCGATACTATACTAAACAAAATAAATATAAGATCAATACTTAATACCTTAATTGGTTTGTTGTCAAAATAAGATAGTAGGCTGATAAAATTTTCAAAAGACAACGTGACTAATATAATAAGTCCACTTATCAATATATGAATTGATGGATCTAGTTGATATACTATTACAAAATATGATTTTAGAACACTAACGGTCCAGACAGACATAGCAACTGTAGATACCAACAATAATAAAAGATGAGTAGATATGTTTAAAAGTTTTTTTCTCTCGTTAGATATTATGACAATATATCTAATTGCTAACATCACCGTAAAAATTAAAATAACAAATTCAAGGTAAGTAAAAAACTTATCTGTAAAAGCAATGTCAAATAGATATGAAAATTTCATCTTATACCAAGGAAGATTTGCTATAACTCCCCAACAGATCGATAGAAATAGAGGAGCTGTAATTAGAACAATAAATAGGGTAGCATATAGAGCGCTTATTGTAAGGGAAATCCATATAATAGATAAAAGTAATAAAAAAAAGTTACCCATAAAGAAATCATAAAAATTACTATTATTTATACCAATATCTATAGTCATATATCTAATTGCATACATAGTTATTAGAAAAAGTATGAAAATACTAATAATAATAAAGTTTGATTTTTCGTATAAACGGTCGTATTGTGATTTTTCATTCTTAATAACTTCATATATTTTTTGCATCATTCTTCTTTTTTTATAATTTTTATATTATACATAGCACATAAATGAGCTAATCTAATCAGTGTAATTAAAAGTGCAGAGAAAATAAGTCCTCATCTATTTTCCTTACTTTTAAACCATATAGCTGTCATTTACAAACGCTCCACTTGTTCTAAGAAAAGAGTCTGGCAAATACGTCCATTCTTTAAATCTTACAGCGGGGAAAGTGCCTTTGTCCAATTTCATCACTTTATTGTAATGTCTATAAGCATCGTCGCATATTCTACTCTCAGCGTCATCTATGAATGAAGATAGCTCTTGCATATAAGCTGGTACTTCTTCATTCATCACTTTTTGAATATCTTTGCCTAATGTAACAATCATAACTAGCAATTCTTCGGCGGGAATGTCACCATTTTTCATCTCGTTAAGATAGTGATGGTTTTTTTGCATAATGGATTTAGATCTTTTTGTGAATTTATCTTTTATGCTACCAAGAAGATCATTCAGATACCTAGACCTATTGTCCAACTTTTCGTCAATCGCCGCCAACTCAGCCAAAGCACCTTTAACCGTACCATTTTCTATCATACCCGAGTTTTGCGCTTCAATCGCGGCCTTGGTAAACTTTCTGGATTCGTTTAAACACTGATTTTCAAGAATGAGTTTTTTTGCATCGTAGTTAAATCTTTTGTAAGACTCTCCCATAGCTGGCAACGCTTGCTCGTGTATCATCGTTAGAGCGCCTAAACATTTTTTAAATATTGGTTCCATATTTATTCTTTTCCTTTTAATTCTGCCAAAAGAGATCCCGCTTGAGCGTAAAGACTATTTATCTCAGCGAACTCGTCCCCATCACTAGCCTCCGAAGCTTCTTCTTCGGGAGTCTCCTCATCCAAAAACGCATCAAAATTGAAGTCTTGAGTAAAAGCTTGAGGTTCTACTACTTGTTCTTTTGGCTCTAGCGTTTTTATATTTTCATTGACATGAACTCCACTTAATAACTTTGTATTAGCCAAATATTCGTATTCGCTTGCTATATATTCTTTATATTCATCAAAGATCGAATCGTCAAATTCACTTGGCATATGAGTTTTCTTCTGATATGTCATATGCAAATTTTGCGCTGGATCGATAAATGGAAATTGCAGTTCCGTAAATTTGGTGTCTCCATCATTATAATCTTCAAAGACGTATCTTCCCTTATCGAATCTTGTATGTTTGATACCTTGTTCATCCATCATTTCTGGGTTTTGTAGAGTAAAGTCTTTGTCCAACTCTTTTGGCGTTTTTAACAAGGCTCTAGACATTAGATGCACTTTCAAATCGTCTCCAACGCTTCTAGGATCCTGCGTTTGTACTATGAGTTTTATGTTTGATGCCCTAGCTCTTGTTCCTATTCTTGTTAAAGTATCGTAAATTTCATCTTTTGCCAACAGTTCAGAGCCTTTTGCGTGCATAAGATTAATCTGCGCAAATTCGTCGATAATTACAAAAATAGGGTCCTTGTCAATTTTCGTAAAGCCATTCATCGCCATATACTCTTCTCGTAGGTACATCTCAACTTCAACTTCGTGAAGTGCTGCTAAAAGTTTGGATGGTTTCGTTCCCCTACTAAAGACATCTATTTTTTCAGACTCTAGTTCATTATAACGGTTAAATTCTATCCCAGATTTTAAATCTATTAGATACATCTTTTTGATTTTATCTCCACTATTTAACAGTGATAAAATAACTCCATTTATAAAGTTTGACTTTCCTGAACCATTTGCTCCTATAATCATCATGTGAGGAAATAAATTGATGCTAGTATAGTATTTATCTTTTCCGGAACCAAAGCCCCAAAATATTTTATCGTCTTGAATCTCTTCTGTAATGCGAATATCAAACAACTCTTCTTTGCTTGGAATCTCAGCCTTTTCATGAAGAATTATCAACTGACCTTTATACCAATTTCCATCGTATATATTTTTGTTTGACTTGTCGTAAATCTCTAAAGAGTAAACTTTGTTTGGTTCGTTAAAAAGAGTTCTGAAGTTCGTCTTTCTTGATTTTTCTTTCCACTCATTTAAGTCCAACTCAGGTAAAAATGTGTAAAAGTACATCTTATTGTTGCCATCTTCATGGGTATAGTAAAGTTTTGGAGAGTTTTTGTGACTGTCTTTTAAATCTAAGAGTCTAGGTATCGCTTCCTCTGTAGCTTCTTTTAGTTTAACGTTTATCCCGTCTTCGATAATTTCGATTCTTTTTCCGATTATTTTGATGATGTCGCTTTTTGCATCATTCCATTTTTTGGGTTCTTTTACGCCCGTAAAATAAAATGTTTCATAGCCATCTTCATTAACGGTTTTTAAATACTTTCCGCCAATATTCAATTGATCTGGCATAACGCTGATGGAAGACTCTTTTATAACAACTGAAATTTCTTCTCCAAACTTGCCCCACAAAATATGAGAATGATCATACTGTTCAATTTCGACTGGTATGTTTAAAATATCTTCTATAAATCTCTGCTTCTCTCTCCATTGACTTATATCAACGCCGTCAAGGTTTCGAAAGAAAATGTACGAAGCGTTGTTCTCTTTGACAAATCGTATAAATTGCGGTTTTTGATTTTCAATCCTTAAGCTTTCAACAAGTTGTGCTTCATTTGAATCGTTATAGACTTTCATTAGATATTTGCCATCGTGATTGTCTATCAATTCTATGTTTTTAAGTCCCAAAAGGCTTCGTATTTCATCACGTTTTGAGCTCCAATCAAAATGACCTTTGTAGTCGGTAACGTACTCTACGGTGGCTCCAAGTTGTTCCCTTCTTAGACCGCTTGCTTTGAAATATATTTTCTCGTATCCAGTTAAGTTTATTGCGTTTATTACTTTTGTAAACAATGGGTTCTTTGTAACTTTTAGTAATGTGTTAAGCGTTTGTGCATGACCATTAAAAGCGGCTAACATCAAAGCATGAGAATATACATCTTTATCTTCAGCGCATGCGCCTTTACTCAATAAAAATTCTATTGTCTCGTTTCGACCTCTCTCAGCTGCATAGATCAACGCGGTACGTCCTCTTTCATCTCTAGCTTCAGTGGAGGCACCTTTACTGAAAAAGAACTCAACTGCATCTTTACAGTGATGTATTCCAGCTTCTACAATGCTACCGTAGGCTTCGCCAAAAAACATTTTTGTATACTTTTTATTAAATTCTACATTATGTATACTCACGTTGGCACCGTAACGTAAAAAGAAATCAACTGCACCTTTATTTTCGTCTTTGGTTGCCTCGTCAATGTTTTTGTAACTCTTGTTAAATAAAGCTTTAGTTAGATTCTCGGTTAACAGAAAATTTTCTATATCGACCTTTGCTCCTGCATTCAAAAGGAGTTCCACAATATCTTTATCGCCGTGTGATGCCGCAATTGCTAATACTGAGGCAGAATGTCCATCGCCCATTTCAATCTCCGCACCTTTTTCTAAAAAAAACCCTACAGCCCCTTTATTACTATCTTCACAGGCTTCTCTAATGTTTTCATAACTTCCATCAAATAAAACTTTAGTTAGCTTTTTCAGAAATTCTAAATCTTTTATATCATATTTCGCCCCTCTGCTTAAAAGGAGTTTTACTATCTTCCTATGGTCTTTGTAAATAGCCAAAGCTAATGCATTCTCTCCATTTTTATAAATAGCTTCAATGTTTGCTCTTTGCTCTAAAAGGAATGCTACCGTTTCTTCATGACCCTCTCGAACTGCAACTATCAATGGTGTAAAACCACTTGTACTCAGCTCAATATTCGCCCCTTTGTTAAAGAGGAGTTCGACAATCTCTTTATTGCCTTTGTAGGCAGCTAGTAGTAATGCGCTATCTCCATTCTTATTAACAAAATCAACATTCGCGCCTTTACTTAAAAGAAGTTCAACTATCTCTTTATGGCCTTTGTTGGTAGCAAAAATTAATGCGTTCTCTCCATTTTTATCAATAATATTAATATTTGCCCCTCTGCTTAACAGGAGTTTTACTATCTCTTCATGACCTCTGTCAGCGGCCAACATTAATGCACTAAGAGTATGTACATTGACAGTATTAACATCTTCACCTTTTTCTAAAAAAAACTCTACGGCCTCTTTATTATTATCTGCCGAAGCATTTATAATGGTTGCATAACTTCCATCAAATAAAACTTTAGTTAGCTTTGACATAAATTGTGAATTTTTTACGTCAACCTTCGCCCCTTTACTTAAAAGAAGTTCAACTATCTCTTTATGGCCTTTGTTGGTGGCAAAAATTAATGCGTTCTCTGCATTTTTATCAATAATATTAATCTTTGCCCCTCTGCTTAAAAGGAGTTTTACAATCTCTTCATGACCTCTGTCAGCGGCCAACATTAATGCACTAAGAGTATGTACATTGACAGTATTAACATCTTCACCTTTTTCTAAAAAAAACTCTACGGCCGCTTTATTATTGTCTGCCGAAGCATTTGTAATACTTTTATAACGTTCATTGAATAAAGCTTTATCCCTTACATATCGTTTTGTCCTTTCGGGACTCCAATCAAATGCCATTTCAAGTTCTTCAAATGTTAGTTGTTCATTGACTCTATTAATTTCTTCGTACTCAGAGGCTATTGACATATTATTTATTCCATAATGTATTTAAATTTTATAAAGATTATATTTAAAGTCTCTTAAATATTTACTGACAGATATATGTTCTCAACTTCAAATATAAATTTCTGCTTTTAGTTCTCTTGAAGCTCTTTGAAAAGACCGCTAACCTTGGTAAAATCAAAACCTTCGGGAATAGCGATTTTCAGGTACTTTTTTACAGCGTATAATAGTTCAGGCTGTCATAGCTAAGTAGTAATATTTTTTCATATTAGACATCCAGAATAATTAAAAGCGCAAAAAATGGAAAAAGTAAAATTAAACGAAGTAAGCCAAAGTAAAAAGAAATACCGTTATGATTATACCTATGCCACGCTCGTACAAAATAAAACGATTTGTGTCGTCTGATACTGTCAAATTCGACTATGATGTAAGAGATTATATATGCCGTTAATAATGTGTACATTTATTTCCTTTGTTGTTTAAATATCTTGTTTATATAATGCTAAGCGCACCCATAGAAATCATACATGTAGAGTACATCATTACTTGTGACTCATCACTGCACTCTTTAAAGCCTTTTACTATTTCATCTAATAGTTCAGGCTTTAAAATATGAAAGCAACTAC
>ERZ889078.3143-NODE-3143-length-11196-cov-11.837358_pt1 | contig 11196 bp, 1 predicted proteins | sample MGYA00521266_ERZ889078 | MGnify/ENA primary metagenome ERZ889078 (study PRJEB32303, sample SAMEA104408618) | aquatic metagenome | biome: Brackish water; feature: Pelagic; material: water | place: Baltic Sea | collected 2014-06-16T06:34:00 | depth 76,534 m ... | reverse complement strand
TGATCGTGATTGCACCTGGCATCGGATTGACCGTAACCAGTACATCGGCAAAAGCCTGGCATCCGGCATAGGGACCCGCGGTATTGTCATTTGCCTGAACGGTATACGTGGTTGTGACCGGTGGATAGGCCATCACGGATGCGCCTGTGGGAGGTGTCGTTGTTGGTGTCCAGGTATACGTATAATTAGGATCGTTGCTGCTGCTGGCGCTCAGGGTACTGCTCTCTCCCTCACAAATGGTAGTAGGAGCCGCTGTGGCCATGACTGGTGGAGCGGGATTTACAGTAGCTGTTACCGCAGTTCTTGCCGAAGCGCAACCAGTAGAGAGTTCCCAATTGTAGAAATAGTAGTAATAGGCTGTACTAAATGTATTTCCTGTAATACTTACAACGCCGGGTACAGAGTATGGGTATGCGGCTCCGGCAGTATTTCTAGTCATTCCTGCATTTACTGACACACCCATTCTGTAGCCTGTTCCTTGAGGAATTGTGGCGTCAATAGTCACTGTTTGAGCGGTGGCGCCTCCTGTCACTGTATTGACAAAAGGACCCGAATTGTATATTTCGTTCAGAGCAGCATCTTGAATTATAATAGTATAACTACTTCCCAGAGTAGCAGTTGGAAATATATCAACCGAATTGAGTATCAAGCCTCCTGCTGTAATATCAAATATCATAAAATGATTAGTAAGTGTAGAGCTTGATGTTGTTCCGACGGAAGCTGGATCTGAAGGACCCACAAAATAAGTTGATGAACCACCTGAACTTGCAGAAACATAAAAATCAGTTGTTGCAGAGATGACTGGTGTTGTAAAGAAGAAGCCGGTTCCCAGGAAGTTCCCACCTGTTGGAGCATCATACCAATCGAGCTGATAACCCGCTCCGGTAAATCCAATCAGGGTAACAGTTCCCGTACCGCAACGGCTACCGGGAACGGTATTGGTTACCTGGGGATCATCCACCTGCGCAATACCTAGGGATTCGGTACATGGTACACCAAGCAAACTGATGATTAGTTTATAGTAGGTTGTGGAAGTCAGAGTGGGTGTTGTATAAGAGATTGCAGTGGCTCCGGGAATATCCGTGTAGGTAATGCCATCCGGAGAATCCTGCCACTGGAATGTAGCGGTTCCATATCCTGTAGACGGATTGGGGGTTAACGTTGTGGATCCGGTCACACAAATGGCAGCAGGATCAGCAGTTATGGGCGGGCTGGCAGGTAAGATAGTTACCTCTGAGGTGGCAACATTGACACACATAGAGGTTAAATTCTCTGCGGTACACGTATAGTCGGTAACACTGCCTGTGGTTGATTTTGCATAGACCGTAGTGGCGCTGGCTCCTGCGACATAGGGGATGGTACATGCGGCATCCGTGAACATGTTGGTGGCCGGGGTCCATACATAGGTGTCAAAATCAGCAATCGTTGAAGTAACAGTGATCATTGCCGGAGAGTTGTTGCAAACAGTCTGACCGACTGAAATAGTTAAATCAGGAGCTGGTGTGACAGTTGCGGTTACTCCAATACGAGGGGAGGAACAGCCAATGGAAATATCCAGACTATAGAACCAGTAATAACTGGAAGAAGATGATCCGGTCCAGCCACTTGTAACACTGATTGCCCCTGAAGGTGACGGGTATGGAAATGAATTCCCTGAGGATTCCCTCAATAATGATGTAATCCCTGAGTAGTCTTTTAAAACTAACTTATAATCAGTCCCAATGGGAACATTGAATCCCAGAGTAACGACATTAGGAGTTGCTGCACCTGTTCCGGAAACAGGCATCGCTGCAGTTGAAGCGATCTCAGTATTGGCATCGTCTAACAAAGCAATTGTTACAGTTCCTGAACCAACAGGATAGATGGTTGTTGAATTCAAGGTGAAACCCACAGTAGCGTCAAATCTTACTCCCCAGTTTGGGGTTGTGAGAAATCCGGTAGTTGTCACAACGTCGGTTCTTCCACCGATCTCATTGACAGTTCCGGCACTTTCATTCTGAACATAATAGGTTGTTGTATTGCTGATAACAGGAGTAGTAAATGAAGGTCCTGTGCCAACAACAGTGCCTCCTGCAGGCATATCATACCAGGTAAGTGTCCCTCCAGTCCCGGTAGCTCCTAAAGTAACAGTCCCAATTCCGCAACGACTCCCCGGTGTTGTCCCTGTAAGCTGAGGATCGTTTACGATCAGTGTAACAACATTGGATTCGGTACAGAGAACTGCTCCAACATAGACCTGTATTTTATAATAGGTCGTTGTCGTTACCGGCGCTGCAGGTGTATAGGAGGCGGAATTGGCTCCCGGAATATCAGTAAAGGCAATCCCATCAGGGGAATCCTGCCATTGCAGGGTCGCAGTTCCATACCCTGTGGCAGGAGTGGCATCAAGTGTAGGAGTTCCTGTTATACAAATAGATACCGGGGTAGATTCAATAACAACTGTTCCCGGTAAAGTTGTAACTTCCGATGTGGCCGTATTGGCACATAATGTTGTAGCGTTGGTTCCAAGACAAGTATAGATAGTACTCCCTGGTGTGGATGTTTTAGCATAAACGGTAGTTGCACTCGTGCCTGCCACATAAGGAACCGTACATGCGGCATCAGTAAAGAGATTCGTCACAGGTGTCCAAACGTAGGTGTCGTAATCAGCCAGTGTGGAGGTGACTTCCAACATGCCCACACTGTTGTTGCAGACAGTCTGATCAGGAGTAATTGTTAAAGCCGGAGGAGCCGTTACGGTGGCTACTACCATGCTACGAGGGCTTGAACAGGCAACCTGGCCTCCAAAGGTAAATTGTGGTCTTGTTGTATAGGTCAATAGATTTGTAGTAACATCAGCACAAATTGTAGCTCCAGACGTCGCCGAAGTTCTATATGCTCTTATTGAAGAAGCGTAGGCGGTAGCGTCTGCTTTGACGGTTCTGCTCATTGTTGCAGTAGAGGAACCATTCCCATGGCAAAACTCCAGGACAATACTTGATGTCCCATCCCAGTTAAACGGTGTAGAGAAAAGCAGTACATTTAACCCAAGTGTTGGCATGTAAGATGCATTTGTGTAAACTTCAGTAAAAAGAGGAGAGAGAAAAGCTGTCAGACTTGTTTCGGTAGTAGCCCCAATTTTTACCGACAAGTCGATCATTGGAAGTGTACCGGCATTCGTTACATCGAGAGCTACTGAAGTCAGATCCCCTGCACTGATACCAGCAGCTGTTAATTCGGCAGCGGTAATCAAATGTTGTGTATGTAAGTTGCTCCATAAAGAGTAAAAGGGGTTAGAGTAAGTAGAAGAAGTAGTTGCACCAGCTCCAACCGCTGCATTTCCAGCTGAAATGCCTTCTGCCCCCACATAGTAGTTTGTTGTGGAGGAAATAACGGGAGTTGTAAACGGGGAACCTGTCCCTGCCCAGGCGCCACCCGTCAGGGCATCATACCAGTTCAATGTGGTCCCTGTGCTGCCGGTTGCATAGAGATCTACAGTTCCGGTCCCGCAACGGTTACCTGGAGTGGTTGTGAGAATGCTGTTCAGGAAGTCAACCTGGATTGGTGTGGATGTGGCTGATTCCGGTCCGTTCTGGCAGGTCACAATACATTGATAATAAAGGGACTCAGCAGGTGTTGTAGTGTAGACAAGAGAGGTTTCACCGGTGATGTCAGAGTAAGTAACACCATCGGGTGAACTCTGCCACTGGTAGGAGACACCGGTCCCGGGAACAGCATTTTCAAGAGAAAGTGTAATTTCCTGTCCCAGACAGAGGTTATTTGCTGTCGACATGGTGTTTCCCGGAACAGGAGTTGCACAACTGAACGAAGGTATTCCTGCAAACTCATCAGCGCCTACGTCGGGAGCTGAGGCCGGATAACTTGGGTCGTCAGGATATCCGGGATTGGGATATCTGGCCTGGCCGTCATAGTCAATCGTAATATTGGGAGTGGAAACGGTACTTCCGCCGCTTTCACACTTGGTAGATACGCCTGTTTGAATATGCAGATCATAGGGTGTGAATGCCACATTCATAAATGGTGGCAAACTGGTAAAAGATGCTGCATCGATTGGGGATACAAATGTCTGGTAATCAAGAATAGTCTGAAAAGCGTTGGTTCCGTCATAAAAGATCAGGTTTGAAGGACCTGGTGTTCCCGCATAGAAATCGTTGTTGTTGGAGGTTGTTGCATAGGATCCGATAGTGGTGGAACTTCTCCTGAAAGCGACAGAGAGACCTGTGCCGTTGGGAGTGGATAGATCCGCAAGAATGTTGTTCCGCATTTCCAGAGCCGGAGAGGTACTGGCATACACAGCGCAAGATCCGAAGTTTGTTCCTGTACTGGTCGCATCCAGGTAAATGGTATTGTAATAAAGTCCGATAGTGGTTCCGCTTGAAACATAGATACCCCTGATTGCAGGATTGTTCGAACTGGCCGGGGCCTGGAGATCCGAGATAAAGTTATTGTAACAACTTAATGTTGTTCCTGAACTGATATAGATTCCATAGTTGTTCCCCGATGAACTGGTTGTGGACTGACCATAGATACTGTTTTGGTAGATGTTTACCGTAGCCCCTGTGGATGTATACAATCCATACAGGGAGGAGCCTCCGGTAGAATTATCGTAAACCGAATTCCGGAAGATCTCCTTATTTGTTGTTGAAACGGGGCTGGAATACAGACAGTACAAGGTTCCTGTACCTGTATTGGCATTCCCGTAAATTGAATTGTTGTATACATTTTCATTCCCACTGGCAGCTGTATTAAACTGATACAACAGATATGTAATCCCGGTACCGGGTTTTGTATTGTTCCTGATAATGTTGCCATAGATGTTGACCGTTGCGGCAGATGCCGAACAATAAAGTCCATACCATGAAGCGCTGGTGGCGGTGGTAAATGTACAGTTTTCTACTATATTGTTATAGATGTTCACTGTATTGGTAGTCCCACTGGCACCGGTTGTGTTGTATATGATATACGTGGTAGAGTTGCCGGACCGGTCCAGGGTGATCGTATTGGAGTAAATATCGATGTTGGAATTGGTTCCGGTTCCACTGTATATAACGTAGACTGTGGAAGATGACCCGGTTCCGCCATTGATCATATTGTTGGCTATCCTGGCTCCGTTCTGATAGATCATATAGATTCCATACACTGCTGATGAACCGCCCCCGAAATTTGTCAGTGAATTTCCACCACCGGTACCGATGTAGTTGTCCTGTGAATAGTAAGTAGCGCTGGAATAGCCACTAAAGTAGATCCCGTAGTAGACATTCGATATAGTGTTGTTGTCTATACTGGAATAGGAAACGGTTCCATCGGCGGATGTTGGTGTAATGGAAGAAGTGGATGTTGCGCTATGATTATTGCTGTATATCCCTCGCGAAGAGGTGTTGCTATTATCCAGCGTTATTGCACAATTTCTTATTGTAGTGTGTTGGGCGCCGTCTGTTGATGAGGCCACCAGGAGTGCATACCCCCAGTCATAAAAGTTTGAAGTACTTCCGGGATTCTCCTGCACATCAATCCCGTCAAAGGTCACATAATCCGTCCCTTCGATTTTAATAATCCCGTCGGTTGTGGAAGAGGAGGCAAGTGCAGCTCCTGTAATCAGTGGATTTGCGCCCGCTCCGGATCTTTGAAAGATAATGGGATTGGTTGCTGAGCCGGTATTCGTGGTGATCGTGCCCACCGTAGGGTCGGAAAACGTCTCTGTGTGGCCGGCTGCAACATTGAACGTTACCCCACCGGCTCCTACACCTGAAGTATTCAGGGCAGTAATGGCTGCTTCAATAGTCGCATAATCTCCCGGTATTGTTTTCGTACCGGTTAACTGTCCGAAGGATAATCCTGAGATTATCATTGCAATTAAAAGGAAGGAAATTTTTTTCATGATCGTGGTGTTTGTTATTGATTCTAATTCGTTGAATTTCAGTATAAAGAATATCAGAAAACAGGTACAGGGAAAGAATCGCCAGTTCGGAAAAGATAGGCGGAAGAAAGAATAACTGCGCTGTGCATGCTGGTCCCGATGTCCAGTGGCCGGGGAGAATCGGGCCTATAAAAATAGAACTTTATTTCAGAATTGCAAAAAAAAACAGAAAAAAGCCTTGGATAAAGAAAAGAGCCCTGAAATATTCCGGAGCTCTTCTATTGACTGACAGCGTGTTGTTTCAACTCAGTTCTTAATGATCTTGACAGTTTTTGCCATATCGTTGCTAAATACGCGGAGAATATAGATTCCTGATGGGCTTCCTTCGAGGTTGAATTCGTGCCGGGATTCCCCGATGAATGTCTCTTTCAGCATCGATTCTCCTCTCATGGTATAAATTTCAACATATACCTCCGAAGATTTATTAACACCGCTCAACTCAAGCGTGAACCTCCCGTTATTAGGATTTGGGAAGAGAGAGATGAGAGCCCCTGTATGATCATCTAATCCAGTGATGACTACATTGATGTGGTTTGACGTGTCAGACCCACATCCGTTGATGATGACCTGGTCCCAATATTCTCCGTTAGCAAGCACAAGGTAACTGAATCCTGTTGCACCGGGAATGAGGATGCCGTTTTTAAACCATTGATTTCCGGTTGGCATGTTACTGGTTAATACGGTCCCCGACTGGGTGATCACCGGGGTGGCTGGTATTTGAGTAACGCTGATCGGAAGTGAGGGAGAGGGAGCCCCGTTGCCACAAGCATTGCTGGCCGTAACGATAATATTTCCACTGGTAGCTGTTACCGGGTAATCGACAAGAATGGAAATGGTACCTGCACCGGATGTAATTATGGCGCCGGGCGGCACAGTCCAGTTGTATGCATTGGCATTTGCTACAGGAGCTGTAGTGTATGATACACCTGTTGAAATACCACAGATTGTATCGGAACCTGTTATGGCTCCTGCCTGTCCCGGAACCCCGTCAACATCAACTGTGAGTGTTGTAGCTTGAGGAGCACTGCACCCATTTGCATTGATATAATTCACCCCAACCCATTGCGATCCTGTTCCCAGCCAGGTAACCTCTACCTGGAAAGTTCCTGCCCCAGATGTAATTGAGCCCGAAGGAGATGCGGTCCATACGTATCCTGTCATCCCGGTTTCAGTAGTGTAGGTATAATCACCTCCATTGATGCAGGCGGTGATCTCGCCGGTAACAGTGGGTATGGGTGGAGGTTGAACTGTTACGCTGTAAACCGTGAGAGGTGCAGATGTACATCCAAGGGCATTGGTATAACCAACACTTACTGTTTGTGCTCCTACCGTATTCCAGGTCACAGTAACACTATTTACAGAGTCAGATCCTCCTGCTGTGATACTCCCTCCACCAGAGACCACCCATTGGTAATTTGTCATCCCTGCCTCTGTGGTATAGGTATTTCCTGTTGATTCCTTGCATGCTGATGCCGGTCCTGTTATGACTGGTACAGGCAGGGGTTCAACCAGTACGTTGTAAACTGTGGGCGCTGCCGCTGCACAACTGTTGCTGTCGTTGTAGTTAACATAAACCGATTGAAGTCCCACCTGGTTCCATGTAACGGTGATGGTGTGAGTGCCAGCACCGGAAGTGATCGCACCTCCTGCAGAAACTGACCAGGTATAACTGCTCATCCCGGTTTCTGTACCGTATGCGTTTCCGGTTGAATTGATGCAAACCGTATCAGGACCGGTAATCGTGGGAACTGGCAATGGATTGACAACAACAGGGGAGGAGGTGGCCATCTGGGCCGTACAGCCGTTGAAGTTGGTATAGTTGACAGTGACAGACTGCGTAGCCAGGGAATTCCATGTTACCACGATGAAGTTATCAATTGATGTCCCTCCCGATTGAATGGTGTTGCCGGCTGAAACATTCCAGATATAATTTGTCATCCCGCTCTCGGTAAAATACTGATTACCCGGAACCCCTTTGCAGACTGTCGCAGGCCCTGAGATCGTAGGAATAGGTTGAGGGTTGACAGTGACAGGTAAAGCGACGGGATTCAATGCACTGCATCCTGTAGAATCGGTGTAGTTGACCATAACCTGCCTCGAACCTGCCGTATCCCACGTCACGGTTATGATATTGGTTCCGCTTCCGGAAATAATCACACCGCCGCCGGATAACGACCATTGATACCCTGTTTTGCCTTGCTGAGTGGAATAAACATGACCTCCCGTACCGGCACACACTACAACAGGTCCTGTAATGGATGGTGTGGGTCTTGACTGTACAAGAACCGGCAGTGTGTCGGGAATAGCGCCTGTGCAACCTGAAGAGGTTGTGTAGTTGACAATTACATGTTTATTCCCGGTGGTGTTCCAGGCAACAATGATCGCACTGGAATCTGTAGCCGATGTAATAGTACCCCCGGCAGAAACTGCCCAGGTATAATTAACCATTCCCTGCTGAGTGGAATAAATATTATTTGTCGACTGAACACATGCTGTGGATGGTCCGAACAGTTGAGGTGACGGGACTGAACTGACAAGGACAGGAAGGATGGTTGGGGTTAAGGGAACACATCCATTTCCATTGGTATAACTGACACTCACAGAGCGGTTCCCGATGATGCTCCAATTGATTGTGATATAATTACTTGTGGTGGTTCCACCTGATACTGTCACACCCCCTGGAGAAACACTCCACTGGTATCCGGTCATTCCGGCTTCGGTTGAGTAGGTGTTGGTACTGTTTACACAAACAGAATCGGATCCGTAAATGACAGGGACAGGTTTTGGAACAACATTCACTGTATACAGGGTTGGAGTCGAGGCAAAACAATTTGGAGAATTGGAGTAGTTTACGGAAATTGTCCGGGATCCGACCGAGTCCCACTTCACCGACACGGTGTTGGTTCCTGAGCCAGACTGGATAATCCCACCTGTAGAAACGACCCATTGATAGTTACTCATCCCGGCTTCGGTGGTGTAGATATTTCCGCTTTTTCCTGCACAAACGGTTGTCGGCCCCGCTATCGTTGGGAGGGGTTTTGAATGTACAGTTACCGGAAGGCTTGATGATGTCCCGATACCGCATGCATTGGAACCAAATACTGTGATGTTTCCTGATGAGGCTCCTGGTCCGGCATTGATGTAGATAGTGTTTGAAAATACACCTCCGGCAAATACAAACCCGGGTGGTAGTAACCAGTTATAGAGCGTTGTATTGGGGAGTGGTGAGATGCTGTAGATAAGTCCTTCACTCCCTTCACAAACACCAGAAAGTCCGACAATAGGCCCGGCTGGTGCGGGGAGTATACATCCCTGAAACAGGATCCGGCTCATGGAGGCGGGAACAACTGAAAGGGCATTTTGCGGGATGTAACTGAATGAACTTGTATTGGCAGTCTGCTGTGTAAGTAATTCAGTATTTCCAGGAGGTGAAGTTAATGAAGCGGCGTTTATACCGCATGTATAGCTTAGCGGGATGCCTGAAGCACCCATATTCCCATAGATAAATTCGATATCGCTGGTGGCTTCATAAAGCTTGACCTGGAAGTTTACCAATTGCGTATATGGAATGATCGGATAGGTCATGTTGATCCACTCTACAGTAAATACCCGGTTTCCTGCACTGCCGCTGGTTTGATATTTCACACTGGAGAACAGGGACCATCCTACTGCACACATCAGGTCCTCGTAGAAGGGAGCAATAGCCAGTAGTGTTCCGTTAGGGGCAGGTTGTGTGAAATAGCTGTTATCGAATCCGAAAGGAAACTGGTTTATGCCGGTAGCGGCGTTACTGGAAAAATCAATGAATCCATTCAGGGAGATATTGACGGTAGTATAATTTGTTCCAAGGTAATAAAACGAAAACCCGATGGGGACCGGAAAACTACGGTTGTCGCCCAGGTTGCTGCCACCTCTCCAACTGGGTACAGCGGTACCGGTGGAACTGATAGAGTTGAAGGTAATCCCGGTTTGCCGGGAGACCGCATAGATGGAAACACCCTGTGAGTGAAGTAGTACCGGGATAATCAGGAAAACAAGGAGACAATATCGTTTCATACAGTTCATTTCTAACCTGTAAAAATACCTTTAGGAATTCAAGCTGTCAAGCGATTTTCCTACAAGTTATTCCTTGTTATAAACAAAAAAGCCCCGGGAGCACGCCCGAGTTTAACAGTAGGCAGTAGGCAGTGGGCAGTGGACAGTGGGCAGTTTGCAGTTGGCAGTTCCACTAACCCTCATACCCTCACACCCTTTTCACCTCCCTACCTCCCTACCTCCCTACCTCCCTACCTCCCTACCTTAATAACAGCTCCCCTCTCTTAAATACTCCTGCACATACTCCCGGATGCCATCTTCAAGAGGCGTGAACGGTTTGGTATAACCGATGGAGTGGAGCTTTTGCATAGCGGCTTCCGTGAAGTATTGATATTTATCACGGATATCAATAGGTGTGTCGATGAATTCGATGGAGGGGTCTTCACCCAGAGCAGTGAATACGCTGTTGACCAGATCAAGGAAGGTGCGCGCTTTTCCTGTACCTAGGTTATAAATTCCGGAATTTGTTTGATGATTCATCAGAAAATACAGTACATCCACCACATCTTTGACATAGATAAAGTCTCTCAACTGTTCCCCATCCGGGTAATCAGGATTATGTGAACGAAACAATTTCACGGATCCAGTATCCCGTATCTGATTGTAAGCATGAAAAACCACAGATGCCATTCTCCCTTTGTGGTACTCATTGGGTCCGAAGACATTGAAGAATTTCAACCCAAACCAATAGGGGGGAGTCTTCTCCTGGCTCAACACCCATTTGTCAAACTCATTTTTGGAAACTCCATAAGGATTCAGGGGTTGAAGTTTTGGGATGAGATTGTGATCGTCAGTATATCCCAGGGATCCATCGCCATAGGTGGCAGCAGAGGATGCATAAACCAGTGGAATATTAAACGCGGTGCAAAGTTTCCAGATCTCTTTGGAGTAGTTCAGATTGAGTTCATCAAATACAGACATGTTGAACTCTGTAGTATCGGTGCGTGCACCAATATGATAGACGAACTCAACTAATCCGTTGTTTTTGCGGAACCAGTCAGCAAATTCTTTCCGGTCGATGGAGACCTCAAATGCCTTATTCCGGGTGTTAAGGGCTTTCTCCGGATGGGAAAAATCATCAACAATCCCAATCTCTTTGATTCCCTGGTTATTGAGTTTGCCAACTAAACAACTTCCAATAAATCCGGCAGCTCCTGTAACGATGATCATGCGCGTTTGATTTT
>ERZ889078.3142-NODE-3142-length-11196-cov-38.770128_pt1 | contig 11196 bp, 12 predicted proteins | sample MGYA00521266_ERZ889078 | MGnify/ENA primary metagenome ERZ889078 (study PRJEB32303, sample SAMEA104408618) | aquatic metagenome | biome: Brackish water; feature: Pelagic; material: water | place: Baltic Sea | collected 2014-06-16T06:34:00 | depth 76,534 m ... | reverse complement strand
GAAGAGAGTATAAGAGGAAGATAGGTTATATTCCACCAAGAGTAAAAAAACAAAGAGGCAAAGACCAAAAAGCCTTTGGCCCCAGTTACAAGTCTTTGATTTAAAAGGTAAAAATAGATAAAAAAAGTAAAAGGTAAAAATATAAATATAAATTCGTGAGAATTAAAAAGCATCTATTGTGTTTGACCTTTTATTCTTCTTTTTAAATTTACTCTTGCTTCTAAACGCTTGGCTTCATTGACTAAAATCTCAACAGCTTTTTTTTCGTCTAAATTTGCAAGTTTCGCATATTGAGTTGCTAAGATTATTAAGTCATTATCATCTTTTGCCCAAAATTTATTGAAGTTTTTTAAGCCTTCATAAGCTAATATTTCTTTAAATTCCATTCTATTGATATCAACTAATGAAAATTTATATTTATCCGCTTGGTGAGTTATTAAAATATTCCCAAGTGAATAGTCCACATGCCAGACACCTTTTTGATGTATTTCGTAGGTGAACTTTGCAAACTGTTTTAAAATCTCTTGGAAGTCTTCAACTTTATGGTGAAATACTTCACGGATTGTAAAATCATAAGGTTCATAAACAGATACAAAATAACTCTCGGATAAAAGACCAAAACTAAAAAATTCTATAACTCCTATCGGCTCAGGAGTATTTACGCCAAGTTCTGTAAGTTTTATAGCATTAATATAAGATTTTTTTGCTTTTCCCTCACGAAAAAATGTGTAAGCGATTCTGTTTATGGCATGTGGAACTTTAAATGACTTGACTACGCATTTGATGCCGTTGCGTTCGATAATTTTAAGCTCATTTCTGGCTTTATGAATACTTTCATCCGAAGTGTTGAAAATATTTTTTATATTTAATAGGTCATTTTTGAAATTTGCATATTGTGGATTTAATGTGTATTTGTATAACAATGAAAAACCTTTAGTTGTGTATAATTGATATTTAGATAAAATCTTGCTAATATATTTAGGATTTTTATGAAAAAAAATATAACCGCTAATATTATAACACTTAATGAAGAAAAAAATATAGAAAAAGTTATTAAATCCGTGCAGGAAGTCTGTGATGATATTCTTGTTATCGACTCTTTAAGCACAGACAGAACTTGTGAAATTGCAGAGTCTTTAGGGGCTAAAGTAATCAAGCAGGCTTATCTTGGTGATGGTCCTCAAAAAGCTTTTGGTGCGCCTTTAGCTAAGAACGAATGGATTTTGAGTATAGATGCAGATGAGAGACTTGATGTTAATGCCATAGAGGCTATAAAAAACCTTGATTTGGCTAATACTCCGTATGATGCTTTTTCATTTGCACGAAAAACATATGTAGGAAAGGCTTTTATAAAACTTTGGTACCCAGATAGAGTTACGAGACTTTATAAAAGAACGGCATGTGGATTTACAACTGCGGGTGGACATGCCAAAATTGATGCTAATAATGTTAAGGCACTTGAGGCAGATATGCTCCACTACTCTTATTCAGATTATGGTGAGATGATAAAAACGAGTCATAAATTTATAACCAGAGGTGCAAGAATTGCACATGAAGAGGGCAAAAAAGCTTCGAGCTTTGACCCATTTTTACACGGAGTAGGGGCTTTGTTTAAAGCGCTTATTTTAAAAGGCGGAGTATTTCATGGGGTTAATGGATGGAATGTGGCCGTGATATCTGCTTTTAGTTCATATATGAAATACGCTTTGATGTTGGAGATGCAAGAGAATGAGTAAAAAAACAATTTTAGAACTTTGTATGTCTCCTGATTTGGGCGGGCTTGAGCTTTATATGGTGAGAGCCGCAAAAGCCTTAAAAGATGAGTTTAATGTTATAAGCATCATCAATGAAAACTCAAAATTAGAGCAGTATTATGATGAAGAACATGAGTATATAAAAATCAAAAAAAATCATAATCTTTTTATGATTAGTGCAGCAAAGAAGCTGGCAAATATTATAGACACTCGGCATGTGGAAATAATCCACATGCATTGGACAAAAGATATTCCTTTTGTTGTTCTGGCAAAGATGCTTTGTAAATCCAAGCCGAAAATTGTTCAGACCAGAAATATGACTATGACAAGATTCAAAGATGATTTTTATCATAGACTGATGTACAAAAATATTGACCTGATACTTCCCGTTACTTACCAAGTTAAGGAGCAGCTAGAGAGATTTATACCCTCAGACATAAGACCAAAAATCGAAGTTTTATATATGGGTTCTGATAAACCTGAAATGCTGAATGAAGCAGAGGCAAACGAGTTAAAAGTTGCATTGAATTTTAGTGACGAGAGTTTTAATGTCGGTATGGTAGGACGTATTAATGAAGCTAAAGGGCAACATCTGCTTATAAAAGCTGTCGATGTTTTAGTCAAAAAAGGACTCGATGTCAGTGCATATTTTGTAGGTCATGCCATGGAAGAGTCTTACCTTGAAAGTTTAAAGCAAGATATAAAAAATAAAAATTTAGAAAAGAACATCCATTTTTTAGGCTTTATGAAAAATCCGCACCATTTTTACCAAATATGTGATGCTGTGGTACTGGCTTCAAAAAGAGAGACATTCGGACTGGTTCTCATAGAAGCTATGCAGGTTGGTACTGCTGTTATTGGTGCAAATAGCGGTGGAGTTGTCGAGATAATAGATGATGGAGAAACCGGACTACTTTTTGAGAGTCAAAACTATGAAAGCCTGGCATCTGCAATTCAGAAACTTATTCAAAATACGGCTTTGAATAAAAGCATCGCAAAAGCTGGACAAGTAAAGTGTGATGATAAATTTTCAAACGAGAAGCAGTTCTCTAAATTAGAAAATATATTGGGTAGTTTATAATTGACATGTGGGTAGGATAAATGAAAACGTTTGTAACTATATTTGAAAAATGTGAGAATATACATTTAATAAAAGATGTTGGTCAGATACCGTACTTTATGCATAAAATATTTCAATATGATTCTATTATTTTAACTGTAAAAAATGATAAATATTATCCATATTTAGAGAGTGAAGTTAAAGGACTGAAGTTAAAATTTATCCCAAAAATAAAACTTGGAAGAGTGTCTTTATCTGTAATCTGGTATTTAATAAAATACTCTAAAGGAATTGATGTTCTGCATCTATTCCATCACAGAGAACCTAGCTACGTATATTCTATAATTTATAAATTTATGAATCCCAAGGGTCATCTTTATTTAAAATCGGATAAAGGGTATAGAGGCTTATTAAAGAATGATGGACTATTCGCAAATAAAAAATTACGCCATAAAATCCGATCTAAATTATTTGACATATCAATTAAATATATTGATACATTATCTATAGAATCTATAAACGGCTACAAGTTTTTGGTATCAAAGTATCCAGATTATAAAGAGAAATTTTTATACCTTACAAATGGTTTAGATATAGATGGATTCTATAATCAAATTCCTTTACTTGATTATGATAAGAAAGAAAATCTAATCATTACAGTAGGCCGCATCGGAGCTAAAGAAAAAAATAACAGTATGCTACTTAATGCTATATCAAAAATAGATTTAAATGATTGGAAAGTTTTATTCATTGGTCCAATTGAAGAAAGTTTTAAAAATGATATAGACAACTTTTATAAAATAAATCCAAGCTTGATAAATAAAGTGATTTTTACAGGTGCTATTTATGATAGAAAAATACTTTTAGAGTTTTATGCAAAAAGTAAGATATTTTGCTTGACCTCTATTGAAGAGAGTTTTGGTTTTGTACTTATTGAAGCTATGTCTTATGGTAATTATATAGTGACAACCGATGTATCAAGTGCTAGAGAAATTACAGAAGATGAAAAGTACGGGAGAATTGTAGAAGATGATATAGGATTAGCTAATACGCTGAATGATCTTATTTTAAATAGTGACAAATATGATAAATTATCTATTGATATCGCCAATTATACAAATAAAAAGTATAATTGGAAGCAAGTTGTTACACTGCTTGAAACTCATATCAATACTAATGAGTAAGTTTCATTTCTTGATTTTTATATAATAAAAATAGTCCAATTAATGTTGCAAAAAATGTTGATGTATGTACCATCTGTAAATAATGTTCGCCTATCATAACTGTTAAAAATATTACAATAGTGGCTCTTTTGTATAGGTCTATTTCGATATTTTTTATTTTTAGTCTATAAAGATTATATATAAATAATAAAAATGCCATATATCCAACTATTCCTGTTTGAACAAGTATTAGAATGTGTTGGTTATGAAAGTGAACAGTTGGATCTTCAAAATCATGAGGATGCTTTTTTTTAATTTCTCTCATTTTTTCTACGACATCTACGGTTCCTCTTCCAAAATATGGATTTTCTAGCCACATATCTATGCCATACATTGCTAGTTTAATCCTATGTCCCCATGAACCCTGGTATTTGTCTAGTTGGTAAGTTTCCTGCACTTCTGTAATGCCTCTATTATAGCTATCAGAAGAAAGAATAACCAAGATTGACAATATGCTGATTATAAATGTAATAAGTAGCTTTAGTCTTCTAGGAGACATATATAATGATACAAAACTTATGGATACTAAAAAAGATAAATTTATTAGTCTGGACACTGTCGTCTCATCTATGAAAAGTGATAGAGAAACTATAGAAAAAGGGATAAAAATGATTAATGCTTTCTGATAATTTCTTACAATAATATTTTTTAGAAGTTTTATATATAAAAAGATGCTCGAAGCTAGCAAAAATATGTTTGCAAACAAGTCTACATACAAGCTGTAATTACCATTTACTCTATCATAATGATAGGAATAAATATGAGTTATATCTAAATAATTTGTAAAATATAAAACTACATATATCACAGGGGATAGTATTATTAGTGTAAAAATAAGCTTTATTTTTTCTTTAGATAAATTGGAAAAATAGATGCCCGGTATTAAAAAAAAATAGTTTAAATAAGCATTTATATTAACTTCAAAGTTACCACCAAATATGTTGCTTGCAGGTGACCATAATGCAGATACATATGTTAATGTAATAAAAATGAATAAAAATAAAATAGTTTTTTCTTTAAAAAAGGTTTTTACATCAATCCCGTTGAGAATAATCGTTAAAAGAAAAATTAAGACAGATAATAATAAGCCAAATGCCGGTGCGATGAAGTAGGGTAGTGTTAATACTAAAATTATAATCAAACCAAATTGGATGTTTTGCAACTTTTGCATTGTTTTTATATTGTTTCTATACATAAATTATCCATTTCTATTTTTTGAGTATTGAATTAATTCTTGAATATCTTGAGAGCATAATATGTCAGATATCCCAATTATCTCTTTTTCTTCCCAATTCCACCAAGATATTTCTAATAGTTTTTGTATTGTTTCTTGAGTAAATCTATCTCTTATGTGTTTAGCTGGATTTCCACCAACTATTTCATAATCAGCTACATCTTTAGTAACGACCGCACCATTAGCAAGTACAGCACCATTCCCAATGCTTACGCCTGATAATATTATCACATTTGCGCATATCCAAAAATCAGAACCAATAGTTACATCACCATTTGTTCCACCATAGTCTTTGATGTGTTTTGCAGAATCGAAGAAAGAGGGGAAAGGATAGGTACTAACCCAGTCTGTTCTATGATGTCCGCCAAGATAAATTTTTACATTGGAAGAGATGGAACAATAATTGCCAATCTTTAAAGTTGAACCTTCCTTCCAATCGTATACTTCTGGAACACCATAAGTATTTTTGCCTATTTCATAACCAGTATATTTACTTTTAAATTTATCTTGTGATTTTTGAGGTTCTGATACTTTCTTTTTAAAAAATTTCATTTACTCTCCATAATTGATTTTACCAATAAAATAAAAATCTTTTTAAACCTTTATAAAAATTTTTATTTATAAAGGTTTTTGGATATCTAATAGCTTTCAATAACATTTTCCATGCAATTTTTTTATCATATATACTGTATTTAGCGAACCATCTCGTCAATATATACGGAGCTGCTTTTTGATATACAGGATGATTCTCCCATTTTTTGATTACTTGTCTTTCCCAAGCTAACATCTTTTTCTCATCATTGCTTACATTACTATCATGTGTTCTGTAGTAGCAAAGTTTTTTATCTAAATATATTGCCGGATATTTTTCCAAAATCTTAAACCATAATTGATAGTCTTCAAGCTCTATGTCTTCATCATAATATCCAATGGATTGAAAAACTTTTAGTGGAATTAATACCCCTCCATCAAGTATATGAAGTTTTCCCATAAAAAAATCTTCAAAGATATAACCACTTTTAGTATTATTTGTGTGATTTTTACTTTTTAGAAGATTACCGTCTTTGTCTATTTTATGTAATGGTGAATAGCATAAACCAGCTTCAGGATGCATAAGCATTACTTTTACCTGCTCTTCAATCTTATCTAAAGCATAATAATCATCAGAGTCTAAAACACATACATATTTGCCATGTACAAGATTTTTTAATATATAGTTTAGTGTTTTAACTAATCCATTATTTTCTCTGATTTCTAAATAAAAATTATACTTTTCTTTTAGTTGTTTTAAAATTGAAGCTGAATTGTCTTTTGAACCATCATCAACAACAATTAGTTCTATATTTTTATATGTTTGGTTAAGTGCACTAAGTATAGCTGTTTCAATATATTTTTCATGGTTATATGAAGACATAATTATACTTACGAGTGGTTTTGCTTGTATATTATTCATATTTTTCCAAATACCATTCAACTGTCTTAATAATTCCACTATCGAAGTTCTCATCTGCTTTCCAGCCGAGTTCTGTCTCAAGCTTTGTAGCATCAATGGCATAGCGTCTGTCATGTCCGGCTCTGTCTTCTACGAAAGTGATGAGTTCTTTGTAGCTTACATTTTTTGGAACTTTTTCATCCAAAATTTTACAGATAGCATCCACTATCTGAAGGTTAGTTCTCTCATTTCTTCCGCCTATATTATAGACATTTGCTTCTTTACCAGTGTGATAAACTAAGTCTATACCTTTACAATGGTCAAGTACATATAACCAGTCTCTTATGTTTTTACCGTCTCCATAGATTGGGATAGATTCCCCGGCTAATGCTTTTCTGATAATTGTAGGAATAAGTTTCTCATCATGCTGTTTTGGACCATAGTTGTTTGAACAGTTTGTGATTACAGTGTTGAGTCCATAAGTCTCTTGGTAGCTTCTCACAATCATATCACTGCTTGCTTTTGAAGCTGAATATGGAGAATTTGGTGCATAGGGAGTACTCTCTGTAAAGAGGTCTGTCTCATTCAGTGTACCATACACTTCATCTGTTGAAATGTGATGAAATCTACAGTTTTCATAATCTTCTTTGTATGTAAACGGTTTATTCATCCAATAAGCTCTTGCTACATCTATAAGAGTAAAAGTACCAGTTACATTAGTTTCAATAAACACACCTGGATTTTTAATAGAGTTGTCTACATGAGACTCAGCTGCGAAGTGTATAACACCTTGAATATCATATTCTGTAAATATAAACTCAACAAGTTCACGGTTACAGATATCGCCTTTGATAAATTTGTATTGTGGGTTGCCTTCACACTCTTTTAGGTTTTCTAAGTTTCCTGCGTATGTTAAAAGGTCTAAGTTTATCAGATTATATTCCGGATATTTATCTAAAAAGTATGGTACAAAGTTACTCCCAATAAATCCTGCTGTTCCTGTTAATAATATGTTCTTCATTATTTTCTTTCTCCCATCTTTTGTAAACACTTATCCAAACTATCTTTCCAGTAAGGTACTACGATGTTAAACTCTTTCTTTATCTTTGACTTGTTTAGTAAACTATAGTGTGGTCTCTTCGCTGGAGTTGGATATTCTTTTGTCTCAATAGGATTAATTGCACAATTTAGTTTCGCCATTCGCATTATCTCTTTTGCAAAGTCATACCAAGACAATACACCTTCGTTTGAGTAGTTGTATATTTCTACTTTTTCATTTTTTATATTTGGAATTATATCAAGTATTGATTTCGCTAAATCTCTTGCATAAGTAGGTGTCCCCACCTGATCAAAGATTACGCCCAGTTGTTCTTTTTCTTTACCAAGGCGTAACATAGTCTTTACAAAATTATTTCCATATGAAGAGTAAACCCATGATGTTCTGATGATAATGGAATTTTTAGGATTAATTTCCTGCATAGCTTTTTCGCCATCAAGTTTTGTCTGTCCATAAACGCTGTTTGGGTTAGTTTTATCATCTTCACAGTAGGGTCTGTAGTTTTTGCCATCAAAGACATAGTCAGTTGATATGTGGATAAGTTTTATATTTTTTTCTTTTGAGATTTGGGCTAAATATTTGACTGCTAAATGGTTTATTTTATCAGCCGTTTGTATATCTGACTCTGCTTTGTCCACAGCCGTGTAAGCTGCACAGTTGATGATAATGGTTATGTTGTTTTTTTCTATAAACTCTTGCACGGCATGTGGATTTGTGATGTCTAAGCTTTCTCTATCAGTGAAGAAAAAGGTAGTTTCTTTTGGAAGCGATGGCTTGCCTTCGCCAAGAGAGTGCTTGAATGATACAGCTTCGCAAGAGTTCTCTACCGAAGGCAAGCCATCGGTTCCTTGATTTATTATGAGCTCTCGTATCTCACTTCCTAGTTGCCCATTGCTTCCAGTTACTAAAACATTAAGCATAATAATCTACACCGTACTCAAATAAGTCATTCGTTTCATGTAGTTTCGGTTGAACTTTGTCTTTTGCAGAAAGATTTAGTTCGGCATGTGGAACTTGCCAGTCAATGTTTAATGCTTCATCACTAAAGAGTATGCCTCTGTCATTCTCGGGAGAGTAGTAGTTGTCTACTTTATACGCAAAAACAGTATCATCTTCAAGAACTATAAAACCATGAGCAAATCCACGAGGGACTAACATCTGTTTTTTATTTTCACTTGTAAGTTCCACTGCCACATATTTGCCAAATGTAGGGCTGTTTTTTCTGATGTCAACTGCAACATCAAGTACACGACCTTGAATAACACGGACCAGTTTAGTCTGAGCAGCAGGCGCTAATTGATAGTGCAGACCTCTTAAAACTCCGCGAGAACTTTTAGATTCATTGTCTTGGCAGAAATTTATTTTATAACCTAAAAATTCTTCTAGTTTATCTGCACGAAAAGTCTCAACGAAGTAACCGCGAGAATCCCCGTGAACTTTTGGTTCGATTATTATCACGTCTGAAATGTCTGTTCTTGTAAGTGTCATATTATCTTAGTGCTCTTGGTAGGTTAGCTCTTCTTATGAGATATTGGCCATATTGGTTTTTGCTTAATGGCTGAGCAAGTTCTAAAAGTTTCTCTTTTGAGATGTACCCCATTTCGTAAGCTATCTCTTCAATACAGGCAACTTTTAGTGATTGACGGTTTTCAATGGTTTGTATAAATTGTGAAGCTTCTAATAAAGACTCATGTGTTCCAGTGTCCAGCCAAGCGTAACCTCTGCCCATTAGTTCAACTTTTAGCCTTTGTTCTTTTAGATAGTCTTGATTGAGTGAAGTTATCTCTAGTTCACCGCGAGCCGATGGTTTTACTTCTTTAGCTTTTTTTACAACATCATTTGGGTAAAAGTATAATCCGACTACTGCATAATTAGATTTAGGTTCAGTCGGTTTTTCTTCTATAGAAGTCACATTTCCTTCCTTGTCAAACTCTGCAACACCATAACGTTCAGGATCACTTACATAGTAACCAAAGACTGTTGCTTTGTTTTCATCCTGAGCGTTTTGGACACTTTGTGCTAAAAGCTTTGTCAAGCCATGACCATAAAATATATTGTCACCAAGTACTAAGCAAACATCATCATTTTGAATAAACTCTTCACCCAAAATAAAAGCTTGAGCAAGTCCATCAGGTGAAGGCTGTTCTACATAAGAAAACTTCATTCCTATGTCAGAACCATCACCTAAAAGATCTTCAAATCTTGGCAAATCATGTGGAGTTGAAATAATAAGGACTTCTGTTATCCCCCCAAGCATTAAGACTGAAAGAGGATAATATATCATAGGTTTGTCATAGATAGGCATTAACTGCTTGCTTACGCCTTTGGTTAAAGGATAAAGTCTTGTTCCACTTCCACCTGCTAGGATGATTCCTTTCATAGTTTTTCCAGTCCATTTTTACATATAAATATATCTTTTTTAGTTTCCATGAGTGCTTTTGTTCTTGATGAAATGTCATCGTTAAAATTTTTTTTATGATAAAGATGAGTCACTATTGCTGCATTTCTACAAGATTTCATCTTAACACCAAAATGCTTAAGTCTTCTTTCTATATCTGTATCTTCACCAGTCGTAGGAAGAGTAAAGTCTTCATCGTAGCCATTTATCTTCACCAAGTCCTGTTTAAAACAAGACCAGTTGCATCCAACTATATGTGATTCTTTTCTCCCAACTTTATGAATAAGGTTAAACATAAATGAATTTGGTCTAAATTCTATACCCTCGTCAATATGTCTGATTTTATCTTTTTTAAGGGCAAAATAGTTTGATATATAGTCGTTTTCAAATTCTTTCATTGAAAGCTCTCTGTTTCGAAGTTGTAAACTGAACTTTTCGCCTGGTTCCGTTCTTCTTCCACATAAGGCTGTTTTTGGTTCACTTAAATCTATGTGAGCTTTTACAAAATTATTATAAGGGACACAATCTCCATCAATAAAGATTAAATAATCAGATTTTGATAGTTTTATAGCTTTATTAAGTATTTTTTCTTTCATCCATCCATCGTCTTCTTGTGAGATATGAATAATTTTTTGATTATTTAATGAATTGATATATTCTTTTATATGTTTATGTTGAGCATCTTCGGCTATAATAATTTCATCAGGTATGGATGTTTGCCGCAATAAAGAGTCAATAATAAGTTTAAGAGCTTCTAAATCATTATAAACGGCTACAATAACAGATACTTTCACTGTTAGTTCCAATCACTGTTTTTAATTTCTTCAATATACTCTTTAATTGTACGCGTTGGCTTCCACCCAAGAGCTTCAGTTTTTTCGGTCATTACATCGGCTGTCATTCTGTTTCCTTTTCTCTCTGGAAGCATCTCTATTTTTCCGCCAAACATTTCAGCAATCTCTTTGATGCTGTATGATTCAGGCGAACCTATGCCAAATTCATCTCCGTAGCCGTTTTCACCGACCAAGACAAGACCGC
>ERZ889078.3140-NODE-3140-length-11198-cov-6.612672_pt1 | contig 11198 bp, 7 predicted proteins | sample MGYA00521266_ERZ889078 | MGnify/ENA primary metagenome ERZ889078 (study PRJEB32303, sample SAMEA104408618) | aquatic metagenome | biome: Brackish water; feature: Pelagic; material: water | place: Baltic Sea | collected 2014-06-16T06:34:00 | depth 76,534 m ... | reverse complement strand
CGCGGGCGCTCAGGCTGAGTCGTTGGCAAACCAGCTGTTCGGTTCCAAGAAGAATGCCTCTGACCATGCCGCAATGCCCATCGGCAGCTATGCCAAGGGCTGTGGCGCGGGCCATGTGCAATTGCCCGAAACCGGACCAACATGGCAAGCGATGCGCCTGTCGCGCAATCGCAACTGGGGCCAACCAGAAATGATTGCCTACTTGCAAGACCTGAGCCGCATGGCCGTTTCCGTGGGCTGGAAAGGGCTGTACATCGGCGACATCTCGCAACCGCGCGGCGGGCCGATGACGAGCGGCCACGCCAGCCATCAAATCGGACTGGATGCCGATGTCTGGATGCTGCCGCCCAGCCGATTAAGCCTCAGCCGTGCGGACCGGGAAAAGATCAGCTCCATCCCTGTGCGATCCGGCGATCAGCGCTCTGTGACAGGCAACTGGACGCGCAGCCACCATGCACTATTGAAGGCCGCCGCCTCTGACAGTCGGGTGGACCGGATCTTCGTGGCCGCCGCCGTGAAGCTGGAGATGTGCAAAACCGCCACACGTGAAGACAAGGGCTGGTTGCAGAAAATTCGCCCTGTCGCGGGGCATGACACGCATTTTCACGTGCGTTTGAAATGCCCGCCCGGTGCCAGTGCCTGCGAAACGCAAAAACCCACCGTGACTTCCTTGTCCAAAGGAGGCAATGGTTGCGATGACACGCTGCGCTGGTGGGTGACGGACTACCTGAACCCGCCCAAAGCCACCGCGAAAACGCCCAAGAAAAAGGCGGGGCCGCGTAAGCGGGGCGCGCGGCAATTCACAATGGCGGATTTGCCGAACCAATGCAAAAGCGTTCTCGCCTCACGCTGATCACGGGCCTGTCGTTGGTGCTGGCACTTGATGGCAGCGCCGCACCCCCGGCCGCGCCGAACTTCATCGCTACCTATGTCTGGCACAGCGCCGACCCCAAACACGGGGGCTTTTCCGCTTTGGAATTTTCCGATGATGGCCAGTCCTTCACCGCGATCAGCGACCGCGCAGGTTGGACCCACGGCCAAATTCTGCGCGCGGCCGATGGCAGGATTATCGGTGTAAAATCCGCTGCCATCGCCCCCCTGCAAGACCACAAGGGCCACACCCTCAGCGACCACCGCGCCGATAGTGAAGGGCTGGCGATTGCCCCCGATGGGCAGGTGTTCGTCAGCTTTGAGGGCAAAGGCTCGGCCCGCGTCATGGCCTATCCGTCGCTTGATCAGCCGGGCCAGGACTTGCCGCTGGCCCCCCAATTCCCCGGCTTGCGAAGAAATTCGGCGTTGGAGGCTTTGGCCGTGGATGCCAGCGGCACGCTTTACACCCTGCCCGAAAGTCCGCGCGGCACAGGCCCTTATCCGGTGTTCCGCTACCGCCACGGCACATGGGATGGCCAACTTACCCTGCCCCGCACCCCGGATTTTGAGGCCGTCGGTGCAGATTTTGGCCCCGACGAGCGGCTTTACCTGCTGGAACGCGCCTTCCATGGCCTGTCTGGCTTTGCCAGCCGCGTTCGCAGTTTCGCGCTTGGCCCCAAAGGTTTCACCGATGAGCGACTGGAACTACAAAGCCAGGCCGGAACGCACGACAATCTGGAAGGCATCGTGGTGTGGCGCGACCCTGCGGGCGATATCCGGCTGACGATGATTTCAGACGACAATTTCTTTTGGGTGCAGCGGACAGAAATCGTCGAATACCGCCTGCTTCCTTGACATGGCCACCCCGCCGGGCGTATGGCCCGCCCGTCCCTGATGATCAGGGACCAAGTATCCGCGACCTTGATAAAACGGAAAAAGAAAATGACCCGTCAATTGATCCCCGGCGTTCTCGCCATGGCTGCCATCGTGGTGGCCTCTAATATCCTTGTGCAACATCTGTTTGGCCAATGGCTGACATGGGGCGCCTTCACCTATCCCCTCGCCTTTCTGGTGACAGACCTGATGAACCGTATCTATGGTGCCCCTGCTGCGCGCCGTGTGGTTTTGGTGGGCTTTGTGGTGGGGCTGGCGTGTTCGTTCATCGGCACCCAGATCATGGGCGAGTTCGGCCCGCTGGTGACATTGCGCATCGCCGTCGGCTCGGCACTGGCCTTCCTCACGGCACAGCTGCTGGACGTAGCGGTCTTTGACAGGCTGCGCAGCGGCACCTGGTGGCGCGCGCCGCTTGTCTCCACCCTTGTGGGCGCCAGTGCAGATACCGCGATCTTCTTTACGCTGGCCTTTTCGGCAGGGCTGACATGGCTGGAGCCGGGCAATGATGTGGCTTGGGCGAATGAGGCGCTTCCGCTTTTGGGCATTGGGCCAACAACCCCGCTTTGGGTCTCTCTTGCGATTGCAGATTGGGGCGTCAAACTTGCGTTGGCACTGCTTGCACTGGTGCCCTTCCGCATAATTGTACAAAAATTTCACACCACCCCTGCGTAAAAAACTTTTGACAAACACAAAATATGTGGCAGTCTCTCCTTATCTGCAACGTTTTTGAAAGGAGGTGATCCAGTGTCTAGAGTGATGTTGGAGAGAAGCGTCGGGACAGTCAGACGGGGTGTTTCCTAGGGGCGGCCCCCAGTGAAACAGACCACTGATTGGGCTTGTAAACCTAACTGGCCCATCTCCTTGGAACTCGGAAAGGGTTGCCCGCAAGGGTGACCCTTTCTCCATTTTAGTTGCCTTGTCTGACAAACTGGGGCCTAACCGACAAACCGGTCAAACCTCAAAGCGCCACGCCCCCCCACCAAGTCTTGGTAAGCTGCCAATTGGGGTCGAGGTAAACCATATCGGCGCGCCGCTCTGGCAACAAATGGCCCAACGTGTTGCCCATCCCGATCAGCATCGCCGGGGTCGAGGTTGCCATCGCCAGTGCTTTGCTCGGTGCAACACCGATTTGGCGCACCATTGTGGCTAGCGCCCGATCCAACCGCAAATCCGCACCGGCAATCGTGCCATCTTCCAGCGTCAGCCGCCCAGCCACCCGTTTGATCAGGCGTCCGTTCAGCACCATCTCGGCAAGCTCCGTACCGGCAAAGCCCATGCTATCGGACACGAGAAACAACCCTTCCGGGCGCGCCGCCATGGCCAGCCGCAATACCGCCGATGAAACATGCACCCCATCCGCGATCAGCCCCGCTGGTAGCGAGGTATCCAGCACCGCCCCGGCCAGCCCCGGCGTACGCGCCGCGATCGGGGCCATCGCGTTGAAAAGATGTGTGGCACAGCTCGCGCCAGCCTCAATATAGGCCAACGCTTCCTCATAGGTGCATTCCGTATGGCCGAGGCTGACGATAACCCCTGCTTGCGCCAATGCGCGCACCTGTTCCAGCGACACCGAACAAGGCGCGACGGTTACCATCAGTGCTGGCAGTTTTTGCGCAGCCTTCAGCAATGCCGCAAGATCCGCATTCTCCATCGGTCGAATAAATGCGGCGTCATGCGCGCCCTTGCGCCGCGGGTCCAGATGCGGGCCTTCCAGATGCAGCCCCAAAAATCCCGGCACATTGGCTTGCGCCGCCTCCACGCACGCGGCAATCACGCGAGAGGTCGCCTCTTTGCTGTCAGAGATCAACGTGGGCATTACCCCCGCACAGCCCAGCAGAATATGTGTGGCGCAGATCGCGGCAATCCGCCCTGCATCCGCTTGCCCATCCAGCATGATGCCGCCGCCGCCATTCACCTGCAAATCCACAAAAGCCGGAGCCAAGACCCCGCCCGCAAGCTCTACATCCCCGCGCAGGTCACGCTTCATCCCAACCACAACACCGTTTTCCACGATCAGCGCATGGTCGGACAGCAGTTGGGTTCCGTCAAAAATCTGTGCACCGGAAAACACCTGTCGCATCCGTTTACCTCCGAATATCCCATGGCCAGAATGGGTATGTACCACCAGATGCATCATACTTGCATCACCTTCACGCCGCCAGTTTACGCGGACCCTATAAATAGCGGCGTATAATGTGGTAAATTTCTAAACAGAATGAGGCTTTTTGCTGCCATGTGTTAACTGTCAGCTCATTAGGGCACTGTTTCTCATCACAGTATCCCTGAAAATAGAAGGGTGGCCTGAACAGCCACAACTACAGCCGCACCGCGCCGGGCTTGTTGGCCGTCGCGCATGATGTTCGTCGCGACCCGAAGCGCCGTTGATCTGCGTCAAGGCGTGGCAACAGGATGTGTTGCAAGGTAAGCTGCAAGTGATTGGTCAGGATGCGGCCTCATGTGATCTTCGTCACAGCATGTCATATCAGGGAAAACCATATGGGAAATCACGCGCCCCCCCCCGAGCCTGCCGGCCCTAGATCGCTGGTACGCCTTTTGCTGTCGATTGCAGTCGGGATGGCGATCTTTGCCGCTCTATTCATGCAAATGCCGAGCGACACGCCCACCCCAAAGACTGTTTCATACACTGAAATCAAGAAATTGATTAGCAGCGGCGGCGTCAGTGAGGCAAGGCTGGAGGCCTCTGCCATTATCACGGTTCTGCGTGACCCGGCGGCGGATGGCACCGCACAGATGCGCGCCATCACTCCCCAGCAACCCGACCCGACACTCCTGCCGCTGCTGGAGGATATGGGTGTCACTGTAACCGTCGAGGAACCGCAGGTACCTTCGCTTTTGCTCTCGCTACTGCCTTGGATTTTGATCCTGGCCTTCTACATCTGGCTCAGCCGTAGCATGATGGGCGGGCGGGTCGGTGGCGGGTTTGGCGGCGGTTTGCCGGGTGGCATCGGGGACTTTCTGGGCGGACGGGCCTCAAAACCCACCAAGCCCAGTCACAAGGTCACGTTCGCCGATGTCGCGGGGCAGGACGAAGCCAAGCGCGAAGTGTCGGAACTCGTCGAATTTCTGCGCGACCCGGACCGCTTCCAAAAAGTAGGAGCCACGGTGCCGCATGGTGTGTTGCTGGTGGGCCCGCCCGGCACCGGCAAAACACTTTTGGCGCGGGCTTTGGCTGGTGAGGCCGATGTGCCATTCTTTTCCACCTCCGGCTCGGAATTCATCGAGGTTTTTGTTGGCGTCGGCGCGGGCCGGGTGCGCAAGATGTTTGAAGAGGCGCGCAAGCAAGCCCCCTCGATTATCTTCATTGATGAATTGGACAGTATCGGGCGCACCCGTGGCACCGGATTGGGCGGCGGGCATGATGAACGGGAACAGACGCTCAACCAGATATTGGCCGAGCTGGACGGCTTCACTGCGCGTGAGGCGGTGGTGGTGCTGGCCGCCACCAACCGTCCCGATGTGCTAGACCCGGCGCTTCTGCGCCCCGGTCGGTTTGACCGCCATGTAACCCTATCATTGCCCGACAAGGTTGCGCGCCGCGCAATTCTGGATGTGCATATCAAGGGTCTGCCGCTGCACCCGGATGTCAATCTCGATCAGGTGGCCGCTGGCACGCCGGGGTTTTCCGGGGCAGACCTGAAGAACCTTCTGAACGAGGCCGCAATTACGGCGGCACGTCGGTCGGGGTCCTATATCACCAGTGCCGATCTGGACGAGGCGCGCGATAAGGTGATGATGGGGACGGTGCGCACATTGGCGATCCAGCCCGATGAAAAACACCGGCTGGCCGTGCATGAGGCGGGCCATACTGCCGCCGCCTTTTACAATCCCGGCGGCGACCCGCTTTACAAGGTTACAATCATCCCGCGCGGACGCAGCCTTGGCAGCACCCATATGCTGCCCGAAAATGAACGTCACACCCTGCCCGAAGGCTTTTTGCGGGTGCAATTGACCACGCTTCTGGCCGGGCGGGCGGCGGAGAAGCTTTTGCTTGGCTCGGTGAGTTCCGGTGCTGACGATGATATTCGCCGTGCCACGGCGCTGGCGCGTTCCATGGTATCGCGCTGGGGGATGGACCCGGATATCGGCCCGGTTGATTTGCGCGACAGCGAAGACCATCCGTTTCTCGGGCAACAAATCGCCCAGCCCCGCGCCTTCGCCGATGAAACCGCCGCGCGCGTCGATCAGGCGGTGATACGCTTGCTGCATGAGGCCGAAAAACAGGCGACCCATTTGATTGAAGGCCATCGTGCGCGGGTGGAGCGGCTTGTTTCCCGGCTGGAGGCAAAGGAAACGCTAGACCTGAAGGAAATCCGAGCCTGCCTTGACCCCGACAGCACCATCACCCCCTTTGCGAAGACGCGCAAAAGCGGTCCCCTGCCCCCGGAATAGATGCGTCATATCCCGCTACGGTCAAGAACGGTACCTTGCGCTGATTTGAATCAAGGCAAAGCAGCGGTCGCCGGTCCATGGTTGATGTGGAAGTTGCGCGAAGATGGGAATGGTCGATGATAACCGGAGGGGCGATCTGGACTGTAACGCGAAGCCAACCTGCTGATCAAACGGGGTGCAATGTTAGGGCCACACAGCTTGCGATGACCCGATCACGAGACTCCTCGCTGTCAGCCTCGGAGGACAACACATGACCCGCAACCGCAAGAACGTGACCGCGCTCAAGACCAAGGCCGCACCAACTCCCGCTGTGATCCCACCCAAAACCGAAACGCAGGCTGGGCCGGCTTCCGCGCCCAAACCGGAACACCCGCATCAGAACCTTGACCGTGCGGTACGCGCCGCCGCGGCCCGGCTGACCGGCGGCGTGTCACAACATGCCTTTATCGAGGCCTGGACCGACTGGGCGCTGCACATGAGCCAATCGCCGGGCCGTCAGCTTGAGCTTCTTGAGCAGGCGCGGGAAAATGCGCTTAAGCTGATGACCCAAGCTGTCAATGTAGGGCCTGCTGCTGCCGCGCCCTTTGCCCCCAAAGGCTATGATCATCGTTTCGAGCATCCCGGCTGGCAAAAAGCGCCGTTTCAGATGTGGCAACAGGGGTTTTTGGCGGTGCAAGATTGGTGGGATCATGCGACCGAGCCCTTGCGTGGCCTACGGCCCGAAGATGCAGACCGCACCCGCTTCATGATGCGTCAGATGCTGGATGTGGTGTCGCCCTCAAACTTTCCGGGCCTGAACCCTGAGATCATTGAGGAAACCGTCAAGACCCAAGGCAAGAACCTGACCGAGGGTGCTGCCCATTTTGCCCACGACTTCATGAAAACGCTGACGCAAATACGCGAGCCTGAGCCTGAAGGCTACCGGATCGGCGAGGATCTGGCTTGTACCCCCGGAGAGGTGGTGTATCGCAACGATCTTTTTGAGCTGATTCAATACACGCCGCAAACGCAGAACGTGCAGGCCGAGCCGATCCTGATCGTTCCGGCCTGGATCATGAAATACTATATTCTTGATCTGTCGCCCCATAACTCGATGGTGAAATACCTCGTCGATCAGGGCTTCACGGTTTTCATGATTTCCTGGTGCAATCCGACCGCCGATCAGGCCGAACTGTCGCTGGAGGATTACCGAAAGCGCGGCGTTATGGCGGCACTTAATGAGATTTGCGCCATTGTTCCGGGCCAAAAGGTGCATGCCTCAGGCTATTGCCTTGGCGGGACGATTCTGGCCATTGCGGCGGCAACCATGGCGCGCGACGGCGATGCGCGGCTGGCCTCGATGACGTTAATGGCAGCGCAGGTTGATTTTGTCGAAGCGGGTGAGTTGCTGCTGTTTCTTGATGAAAGCCAGATCGCCTTCATTGAAGATATGATGTGGGAGAAAGGCTATCTCGACCGCCCCCAGATGGCGCGTGCCTTTGCCGCGATCCGGGCGGAAGATCTGATTTATACCCGCGCCGTACAGCGCTATTTTCTGGGCCGTGAAGACCTGCCCACGGATATTGGGGTGTGGAATGCCGATACCACGCGGATGCCTGCGCGCATGCATTCGCAATACCTGCGCGGCCTGTTTTTGGAAAACCGGCTAACGGCGGGGCGGTTTGCCGTCGAAGGCCGCGTGATTGCTCTGAAAGACATTTCGGCCCCGACCTTCGTGGTTGGCACCGAAGCGGACCATATTGCGCCTTGGAAATCGGTCTATAAGACCCGGTTGTTTACCGATTGCGATCTGAGTTTTGTGCTGACCAAAGGTGGGCACAACGGCGGCATCCTTAGTGAGCCGGGCCATGTGGGGCGGCATTACCGTATCGCGCATAGCCCGGCTGGTGCGCCCTACATTGGTCCCGACGCATGGCTGGCACAGCATGAACCGATACAAGGCTCTTGGTGGCTCGCATGGTCTGATTGGCTGGTGGCCAGAAGCAGCGGCTGGGTGCCGGCCCCTGCGATGGGCGCGTCACGCATCGCGGCACCGGGCACGTATGTTCATCAAACCTAGCGCCAAACCGGCCGCATTGCTGCGGCCCAAGACCTGAGAGGATAACCGAATGGCCTATCCCAGACTAACCTTTCATGGTGCCGCGCGCTCTGTCACCGGCTCCTGTTTCCGGCTGGAAACCGACCATGGCCAGATACTGATCGATTGCGGGCTGTTTCAGGGATCAAAATCCGAGAAAGAACTGAACTACCGCCCCTTTCCCTTTGCGCCCGATCAGATTGACGCGGTCATTCTCAGCCATGCGCATATTGACCATTCGGGGTTGCTGCCCAAGCTGGTGCGTCAGGGGTTTTCCGGGCCGATCCACGCCACATCCGCCACTGCCGATCTGGCCGGGGTGATGCTACCCGACAGCGCCCATATTCAGGAAATTGAGGTTGAACAATTCAACCGCCGCGCCGCGCGCCGTAACCGCGGTTCGGTTGAGCCGATTTACACTAGCGCGGATGTCGAGGCCTGCCTCAAACTGTTTCGCCCGCAAGACTATGACACATGGTTTGCGGTTCTGCCCGGCCTGCGCGCGCGGCTTTGGAACGCGGGCCATCTGCTGGGTTCTGCCTCGGTTGAAGTTGAGGTGGCGCAGGGCGAAGGGGCCAAGCCGCTGCGGCTGCTGTTTTCTGCCGATATTGGCCCAAACTACAAGCTGATGCACTACGATCCCGAAGGCCCCAGCGGCGTGGATTACCTGATCTGCGAGTCCACTTACGGCGACCGCGACCGCATTGACGCCACCGCCGAGCGCCGTCGCGCCATGTTGTGCGATGAGGTGCGCGCGGCGATGCATCACAAGGGCGCATTGCTGATCCCGTCTTTCGCGGTGGAGCGCGCGCAAGAATTGATCAGCGATCTTGGCCGCCTGATCACTGAGGGTGCGCTGCCGTCGATCCCGATCTATGTCGACAGCCCGCTTGCCACCAAGGCCACGCAGGTTTTCGCCAAACATTACAAAGAGCTGGAGGAGGGGGCGGTGCTGATGCAGGGCATCAGGGCGCAGCATCTGCACTTTACCGAATCCAGGGAAGAAAGCATCGCGCTCGATCAGGTGCAGGGCTTTCACATCGTAATCGCCGCCTCGGGCATGTGCGATGCGGGGCGCATCCGTCACCGGCTGAAAAACTGGCTCTGGCGTGATGAAGCGACGGTGCTGCTCTCCGGCTATCAGGCCGAAGGCACGCTTGGGCGCATCTTGCAAAATGGCGCGCACTCGGTGCGGATACAGGGCGAGGAATTCGTGGTGCGCGCGCGGATCCGGTCACTGGATCTCTATTCCGGCCATGCCGATGGCACGGAATTGGTGGCGTGGATCAAGGCCCGCTTGCCGCTTCGGCATGATCTGTTTTTGGTGCATGGCGAGGAGGAAGCGATTGACGGGCTGGCGGCGCGGCTGACGGGGCTGGTTGATCCGGGCCATGTGTTGCGGCCGGTGCTGGATGAATGTTTTGAGCTGACAGGGGCGGGCGTGGTCCGATTGTCAGTCCCGACGCAGCCTCGCCTCGCGCCCGAAAAGATTGCCCGGCTGGATTGGCACAATGATGTGTCGCGCCTGATCCTGAACATCAACACCGCACTTGCGAACACCGCCGACGAAAAATCGCGCGATGTACTGATCCGGCGGTTGCAGCGCGCCTTGGACGATGGTGATGCCGAACCACAGCGGACCCGCCACCGAAAACGGTAGCGGGCGACACGCAGATTATTGCGCGACGAACCCGCCATCGACAGGCACATGCGCCCCGGTGATGAAGGACGCGTTATCCGAACATAGCCAGACGATCAGGTTGGCAACCTCGTCGGGCGCACCGATGCGGCCCATCGGGTGCAAACCATCCATCATTTGGCGACTGGTCATCGTACTACCAGTCGCTTGCTTCGCCAGTGAGTCGAGCATCCGCGTGTCAATGCCACCCGGACAGACCGAGTTCACCCGGATGCCTTGCTTGGCATATTCAAGTGCTGCATTCTTGGTCAACCCGTTCACAGCGTGTTTAGAGGCGACATATGGCGACAAGCCGGAAAAGCCGATCAGCCCGGCAACGGACGACAGATTGACAATCGTGCCACCACCCTGAGCCAGCATCTGTGTGATTTCGGCCTTGAGACACAAGAATACCCCCCTAAGATTAACCGCGATAATTTTGTCAAAGTCTTCTTCGGTCTGGTCGACGAAAGGCGCAATTGTCCCCTCGATGCCTGCGTTATTGCAGGCGCAATCGAGCCGCCCGAACTTGGCCACCGTCTGCGCGATCAGCGCCGCGACATCAGTCGATTTCGAAATATCGGCGCGGATGAACACGGCCTCGCCACCGCTGGCGCGGATCATATCCGCAGTTTCCTCGCCGCCTTCCACCATAACATCGGAAACCACAAGCTTCGCGCCCTCAGCAGCGAACTTCAAGGCGGTGGCGCGCCCGATGCCAGCGGCACCCCCAGTAACCAATGCAATCTTACCTGATACGATTCCCACGACATGTCTCCCTGTTCGGTTTACAATGTAGTCTACAACACCACGCGTAGTGTATTCTGTGCACGCTCAGGTAGCATTGATCAGGATCAAGAGTGAGAGACAGCACGCGCACTAGGCAACTGATGCTGCCGGGCGGATTGTTGGATTCCAGCACATGATTGAGCGGGAGGTCTTCGGCCCTTCCGATGCGTGGCCCTGCAAACGGGCGCGATAGCTTTGCTAGGTAGGTTGCCCGTTGATGTGCGCCCGATCTGTCCGAGCCGGAAACCTGATCTCGATCAACGCAATCGTCACCGCGCGCGTGTTAACATCTATAGGTTCAACATTGGAGGTGATCATGTATAGGCATATTCTTGTGGCTGTGGCGTTTGATGAGGAGCATGAACCGGAACAAGCCTTGCAAGCGGCCAAGGTATTGGCGGGCAAGGATGGGCGCGTAACGGTTCTGCATGTCAAAGAAGTAATTCCGGGCTATGCGATCACATATGTGCCGGCAAAGTA
>ERZ889078.3135-NODE-3135-length-11203-cov-7.805884_pt1 | contig 11203 bp, 9 predicted proteins | sample MGYA00521266_ERZ889078 | MGnify/ENA primary metagenome ERZ889078 (study PRJEB32303, sample SAMEA104408618) | aquatic metagenome | biome: Brackish water; feature: Pelagic; material: water | place: Baltic Sea | collected 2014-06-16T06:34:00 | depth 76,534 m ... | reverse complement strand
TACTACTTATTAAAAGACCCGTAAAGATTACGGGGATTAGACCTTGGCAATATGCGCCAACAAATACTCAACACCTTTGGTGAGTATCTCGTCTGACGGTGCTACTAATTTTGACTGACAGTGACTCTTGTATTCTTCTGACGCATTACCGACAGCACATTGGATGATAGACTTATCAGCCAAAAAATCTCCCATGCTATCACCAATCATGTACACTTGCCTGTTCGGAAATATTTCCTTGATGTGGCTAAGAGCCCAAGACTTACTAGCCCCCTTCTCATGGAGGATCATAATACCATAGTCATGGTTGACATCGGGCTCTGACAAGTATGACCTCATACCAATCTCGTCTACTATCGACAAGATGAATCTAGAAAATGATTCACTCAAAGCATTGTCGATCACCAGACTACGATTGACCAATCTACGGAAAAGACAGGCAAAGCTGACACTGCGCAAAGAATTCAAGATAATCCAATCGCTATCGGGACTATCTATATCCCCTACGTCGCGGATGAATTCAGTCGAGTCGCAAGACAAAATACGGACATTTGGAAAAACCAGACGAATACGATTGATAACCAGAGTAAACAACTTGATCCAGGGATCACGCTCACGCAAAAAGATAGTATCATCTTGATAGGCAAAAGCTCCTCCGAGCTCGGATATAATAGGACCACGCATGCCGAAATTGGCTGCCCACTCCTGCATTCTCAACATTGGAGAATCAGAATTCAAGCCAATAAGCATACCATCGTTTTGGACTGCCAAAACCGAACGAGCCAAACCAGGACTATTCGGTCTATAGTCAGTTCCGATGATTGTCTTGTCTACGTCGCACAAAACTAGCTTTGGTTTCTTTTGCATTAGTACTCCTTTCACTGACCAAACTTCAATGTACAAGTATGCTTATAATACAAAATAATATTACAATTTGTCAATAGGTTGACAAATTGTAATAACAAAGTAATAATTTAGAATAAAGTGTCCCTTAAAACCATTAAACTAGGAGAGGAAGTTAAACATGAAAAAAGACCCTAGCATCTTTAGTATCGAAGGCCAGCAGGCTGGTCCGACCGTCACCATTATGGCGGGCGTTCATGGCAATGAAATTGGCGGCATCTTGGCAGTGATGAGGATTCTGTCTTTGATCCAAACAAAGCAGCTCACTATCAAGGCTGGCAGAGTCAATCTCATCTTTGCCAATCTACTAGCCATCGGCCAAGGTCAACGTCAGACCAACATGAACCTCAATCGAGCCTTTCGTCCAGACGATACCTACAGCACCGAAGAATTGATGAGCTACGAAATCCATCGCGCCAGAGAACTGATGCCCTATCTACGTGAAAGCCACGGTCTACTAGACCTGCACTCCAGCATGAATCGTCAGAGTACTCCGTTTATCATTTGCGAACCACATTCCTATCCCCTTGCGACCAAATTGCCAGTTGAAATCGTATCCCGTGGCTGGGATATCATCGAAGCTGGTGGTACCGACTACTTTGTCAACCAAAACCCCACCGGACGCAACTTTGGCATTTGTATTGAGTGCGGTTATCACAATGACCCCAAAGCACCTGAGCGAGCTTTCCAAGCCGCTATGATTTTCCTGGCCGACTTTGGCTGCATCGATCCTCAGGAAGGCTATCCTCCAGCTAACCTAGAACAACGCCGTATCTGGGCTAATCAGATCTACCACACCAAGGTCAATTTCAAACTAGCAAACGAGTTTGCTGACTTCCAAGCTTTGGCCGCTGATACATTGATAGGTCATGACGGCGAACAAGAAGTTCGTACCCAACAAGACTGCGTCATCATCTTTCCCCACGATTGTAAGGGCTCCAATGACGAAGCCTTTATCCTGGGTATCGACGAATAAACTAAAGTCCCATCAACGATGGGACTTTTTTATTTTCCTGCCTTGCCGGCAGGCAGGTTAAAATCTATTAGTGAGTAAAGCGACTGCTGCTGTTTATAAAAAGCTGCCCATTCTTTGTCACCATAGGAAAAATGCCACCACTCTCCATAGAAAGGCGCAAAACCAACCTCTATCATCAAATCATGAAGCAATGCTCTGTTTTGTCTTTGCTCGTCGCTTATATTTTTATAAAAAGTTTGAATTTTTTCTTCATCAGAAAAATCAGCAATAGTCGTACCCATATCCAAATCTACTTGAGAACTAATGGTGGTAATGTCCACCGCTCCACCGACGGTGTGCCCTGCTACATTAGGTGCTGCTACAAACAAGTGAACTTTGGCATACAACTCTTCGTCTGTTAAACCAGGTTCTTGAGATTTTATTTCCTGTTTTCTTTTATCAAAATAGTCTTGCTGTATTTCTGGATGACGATAACCATAGACAACCTTCAGGCTATAGTCTGAATTTTTGGTCTTCAAATTTTCACTAACTTGGATCAACATTTTAGCCACAGTTTCACGAACATAAATTTCATCCCCGACATAAGCCAACATGTCTTTTTTTTCATACTGACAGACTATTTTGGGCGCCCTTTTACTGAGGCTGACCAATTTTTCCTTATTTTCTCCAGCCTTTATCTTGGCTAGGTCATAATAGGTTAATATATCTTTTTTCATAATAAAATCACTATAACATCTTTTTTTGGATAAAAAAAGAGGTCCTACCGAAGCAGGACCGAATATATGGAGGGGATAACGGGGCTCGAACCCGTGACATTCTGGACCACAACCAGATGCTCTAGCCAACTGAGCTATATCCCCTCTTAATTTCTAATGTACTTGTGTGCCTAGTCCAGGACTAGGATTCCGCTCGCCATGAGCTTAGCACACATAAAATTCCTGTCAACTGCGTCCTGCTGCCTGGTAACCAGGTTCTTGATCGCCACCTGTCCGGCAGCAAACTCCTGCAGGCCGACGATGACCACGAACTGAGCACCACGACTGGCAGCATAGCCGATCTGGCCACCGATACTGGTTTCCGTACCCATGTAGAGTTCGGTTCTCAGGCCGATCTGCCGCAGTTCAGCAGCGGCTTTGACGGCTTCGAAACGAAGCTCTTCATCGGGAAAGATGACCACGACTTGCGGTCGAACCACAGCACTGTCGTCAAGCAAGCCGAGCTGCTCCATCGCCGTGAAGAGTCGATCGACGCCGACCGAAGCTCCAGTAGCCGGAATACTCTGCTTGCTAAAGCGACTGACCAGGCCATCGAAACGACCACCGGAAAAGACCGAGCCGAAAGTCGGCAGGTCGGTGAGCATGGTCTCGAAGACCGGTCCGGTGTAGTAGCCGAGGCCTCGGGCCACGGACAAGTCCAGCGTCCAACGCTGGGGATCAACACCAGCGGCTTCTACACCACGAACGATGTCCTTGAGCTCACGGAAGCCCTGAGCAGCCTCGGACACCCCGCCCATCAGCTCGCCCAACTGGGCCTGGATCTCGTCGTTATCACCCCGGATGCCGATGAACTCGACCAGCTTGCCGACGACGTCAGCGGAAAGACCAGGACTTTCGTCCCACTCGTTGAGCGGCTTGGTAGCCAGCTCATCCTTGACGCCATCGAGGCCGATCTTGTCCAACTTGTCCAGGATACGAAGCACCGAAGTGATCTTGGCCGGATCAAAACCGGCGTAGTACGGCAGAGCGTTGAGGATCTGGCGGGTATTGACCCGGATCATGAAGTTGGCGATCTTGAGTTCACGCATGACCAGGTAGATCATGTTGATGATCTCGACGTCCGCCAAGAGGCTAGAGGTACCGACAGTGTCAGCATCAAGCTGAGCAAACTCCCGATAACGACCGGCTTGAGGCTTTTCGCCGCGGAAGACCCGGCCCATTTGCCAGCGCTTGAACGGCTTGGGCAGTTCCGGATACTGAGCGACCACTCGGGCCAGAGGCACGGTCAGGTCGAACCTGAGTGCCAGTGGATCCCGGTTTTTGCTCGGATCCTTGATCCGGAAAATGTTCCCACTGAAATCGGGATCACCACCGGTGAGCACCTCTTCGCGCTCCAGCATCGAAGTCTCGAGCGGCACAAAGCCGAACAACTCGTACACTCCGATGACCCGGTTGATGAGGTCCCTTCTCTGTGCTGCCTGTTCTGGCAACAAGTCACGGACGCCTCCCGGGCATCCCGGTTTGATGATCTTGTCATTCATCAGAAACACTTCCTTTCGAAGGTTGGTTGACAGGGTTTCAAGGTGCGATGCGTTATACTACTATAACACAGGAATATACTATTTTTGTCAATAAAAGTCAAGAATATTAAATAAATAAAAATAAAACAAAAAAACTCGCCAAAAAGAAAAGGCGGACGTCCCGGGTGCGCAGGGAACTCTCGGTCTGTGGGAGGTCCTCTCAGAGGAGAGAAGTCACAAACTTTGAATCGGCCCCCAAGGGAACCACGTCCGCCAAAAATGGTACTGGGGAAGGGATTTGAACCCTCAACCTTCCGACAAAGTCGGATGCTCTATCCAAATTGAGCTACCCCAGGGTTTCTATTTCACATAAACGAACCTTTGAGTACAATCGCCACAATACCATAAAAGACAAAATATGTCAACACTAAAAAACCGCCTCCCGCTGAACGGGAGGCGGTTTAAATATTATTTATTTCAACCAATCATAGATTGCCTTTTGACCATCGGGCGTATCCTGAACTTCTACACTTATTCCTTTAAGTTGGTCTCTAAGTTGATCAGAACGTGGCCAATCCTTATCATCACGAACTTCTTGTCTTTTTTTGAGTAAGTCCTCTGCTTCTTTGGGTAAAGCCAAAGATTTTGTTCGTAAAGTAGCCAAATCAAGACCCAATACTTTATCCATCTCTAGTATAGTAGCTAGTTTATCTGCCTCCTCCAGCTTAATTTCAATTACCTTTTGAATTGATGATAGTGCTTTGGCAATATTGAGATCATCTGCTAAAGCAGTGTAAAACTCCTCTAAACTTGCCTTGTCTACCCTACCCTTCTTGTCGTCATAAAAAGAAATCTCTCTTAAAATATTTTTCAAAGCATTTTGAGAGGCACTCAGTGAATCCCAAGAAAAATTATGCGGCTTACGATAATTATTTTGTAAAATAAAGTATCTAAGAGCCATTGGTGAATAACCTTTTTCTTTTATATCAGTCAGTTTAATAAAAACACCAGCTGACTTGGACATCTTACCACCTTCATAGCGCAAATGCTGATTGTGCAACCAAATATTGGCCTGAAGTTTGCCGGTAACTGCTTCTGATTGGGCCATTTCATTTGGATGATGGACCGTCAGATGTTCTACTCCGCCAGTGTGAATATCAAAGGTATCTCCCAACTCCATCTGACTCATCACCGAACATTCTAAATGCCAACCAGGAAAACCCTTGCCCCAGGGTGAATCCCACTCCATATCACGCTGAGAATTTTCTGGTGAAAATTTCCAAACCGCAAAATCACTGGCATTTTTCTTTTCTGGATTTTTAGCTACCCTAGCACCCTCTTGTTGGTCTACTTCTGCTAGGTTAGCTAATTGACCATAGTTATTCAATTTGGAAGTATCAAAATACATACCATCGCTAATCTTATAAAGATAACCTTTCTCATCCATGACTTTAGCAAAATCAATCTGCTCTTGAATAACATCTGTCACTCGCAAAAATTTACTAGGCTCCAAAATATTGAGCTCTTTGATACTAGTTTTGAAAACACCAATGAAATAATCAGCTACTTCCCAGGCGGTCTTTTTTTCTCGACGCTTGGCAGTTTCCATTTTGTCTTCGCCTTCATCAGCATCAGAGGTCAAGTGACCGACATCGGTCAGATTCATGACATGTTTGACATCGTAGCCCTGAGATAGCAAAAAACGCTTGAGTACATCCCAAATAACATAGGCCGATAAATTGCCAATATGTGGATAATCATAAACTGTTGGTCCACAAGTATAGAGACCAACTTTATTTTTTTTGATCGACTTAAACTCCTCTTTTTGCCGACTTAAGCTGTTCTGGAAGTATATTTTCACCCCGTTAGAAATTAATTTTTAAGCTTATTTCTCGCCCCGTCAGGACAAAGGTGTAAGAATTTCTAACGGGGTTCATAGCTATATTTTAGCATTTTTTGAGATAATTTAAAAACCCCCACCCGAAGGTCTCGAGCTTTGTCGAGAGATGGTGAGGGTTTTATTTTAAATATAAATTAAATAATAACTTATTGATCAGCCGATGCTCTCAATGAAAGAATATGCACTAAACTAGCCTCAACTGTATGTTCTTGCCTATTAGCCACACCCCTGACTCTAATGATGTCGTCTACCTTTATATCATCCAAAGTAATCTGCTCACCATTTTTGGTAATTTTTGTATTATCATTGGTGTTGACTGTCCAAGATTTATTGGCCATATTTGTCCGTACTAGCTGAACATCAATACTACCCTTGTCAGGATTAACACTTAATACCTTCCCCAAATGATGGGCTACACCCAAGGCTTGAATAGAATTATTTTTTATAAATTTGGCTACCAAATGTCCAGTATCCTCTGCCCGACGGCCAATGATTCTAACATGGTCACCTTCACTAAATTCTTTTAGAAAAGCTTTGCCCATGTATCTTCTCCTGAGATTGGTATCTTCATAAATATCTACCATTATTTTCTCTCCTGGAGCGCCAACTAAATTGTTTACATCACCTTCTTCAAAAAACTTAGAAGGATTGATTTCTACCTCTATAGTTGCTGGCAAAGAAATATCCTCAGGAATCATGGTGACTGTAGCGTCTACTACCCAACGAGTCACTCTCATAAAAAGCTGCTCGCCACGACGAAGCACTACTATAATTTTGGCATCCCAAGTGCTAGCGTTGCCATCGCCATCCTCTACTACTCTAGCTCTGATACGATCGCCAATTTCAAAATTTTCTAGTGTAGCTGGGTTGTATTCACCAGCAACCATTCTAGCTTCACTAGTATCTAAAGTAAACACCTGGCTGTTCCAAGTGACATCCATTTCGTTTTCTTCTGGACGAATAGCTTCAATCCAACCATTCTTGCCTCGGTGATTAGCCTTGAAAGAGCGATTTCTCAATTTCTTGGCTACCTTGGCACCACTATTGGTATAATGATCGACTGTATAGGTGATTTGATCACCAGCAATCCAATCACTAAGATCGGCTGAACCATTACTGTCAGTCAAAACTGAAGTGCTTGATTCAATCTCGACTGTCTGATCATCACTATCATCAGTTGCTCCATTGGGGCGAATAATGATAGTGGTGTTTTCGGCAGTAGTGTTGCCGATTTCAATTAACATGCCGGTATTTTCTTCGGCAGTTGCTTCTTCTTCACTCGCATTATTAATCTCTGTTTCACTCAAACCAATATCTGAAGCTGTCACTTCGGCACTAATATCATTGATTGCGCCTACTTCTTCGACAGCCAGCCCAGGGCTTGGCATCAACAGGACAAATGCTAGAAAAGTAAATATAAGTTTTTTACTCATACGTTTTCCTCCTCTGAGTTAATTATTTTATATAATATGAATTAAATAAGATTAATAGCTATATTATAACATTTTTTGAGATAATTTAACCCCCCCCCACAAACGTAGATGTTTTTAATGATCTATTAACTACTAAACTCCGTTTCACAATTATCTACTATCCAGTCATGATAGTCGCCACTGCAATATTCCTGCATTTCCTCTGGCACAATTGGCATACAATCTATAGTTTCCTGCTCTGGGCAAGCATATGCTACTTCGTCATCACCATCACTATCATCATCCTCATTGTCTAAATCTTCACTAGGACAATAGGCATATTTATATGTATGATCTTGGAAATATGACCAGACTCTTCTGGTTGAAATTGCCCAATCAATATCATTCTCACCCGGGATATACCACTCTGGTGCCCAAGCACCGCTATACCACTGAATTTTATACTTCTTTATCTCTGGATGAGCTGAAATATCTAGACCTAAATTGTGCCAATAATCAGTACCCAATCGTGTCCCTTCAATTATTTTTGGGGTTTCATCACCGGCACAACTAACATCAGAAACATCGTCGTTGATAGTCTGACACCACTCTATTTGATGTCTATGATCATCAAAATATGACCACACTCTTCTAGTTGGGACTTTCCAGTCAATATCATCTACTCCTCTGGTATACCATGGTGACCAGTAGCCACTGGCCCACTGGATTCTATATCTAGTAACCTTTTCCTGTGTTGACATATCTAGCCCTAGGTCCTGCCAATAGGTACCTCCCGCAGCTGGTCTATAATCAACTACTATATTGTCGCAAGTATCCCCTGGCTCTGGGTAATCTTGATCCAGGCATTCACCTTCTGTATCACCATGATTGAGATGAGCCTGCAAAGCCTTGGTAGAAACTTTTATGGTCTGTGGATTATTAGTATTGCCAGTTATTGGATTGTGGCAAATAACTACAAACTGCTCACCTTCGTCAATTGGACTAAAATTAGATATCCTTCTTTCTGGGATTTTTAGTTCTTCACCCAATTGGTATTTTTCTTTTAACTGTTTGACATTTACTACACTCTTTTTGTCCAGGTTATTTTGCCCGTAAGCATAGGGCTTAACTTCTCTTTTTTTACCATCCTGAATCAGATATAATTCTTCGCTATCATCTTCATTTACCAGAGTTCCACTTGGTAAATTACTTTCTGATACTTCTTCTTTGGTATCTTCATAGCTAGTAGCAAAAATACCAGGGTCTACGTCCTCAATATTTTTATTCCAATCTTCACCATAAAGACTAGCTGCTGTCTCTTCATTTGGAATGTGCAACAACTTACCACCTTCGGCTACAACATAAACTTTATTTGTATTTGTATGGGTAACCATCTTGGTACCTGGCTGGATTGTTACCATACCCCCATCCTCATAATTGTCCAATTCATCTACATCGACTTCCTCTACTCCGTCAAAGTCGTTGTACCAAGTGCCATATGTACCGGCATCAGGATAGATATATTTTTTTCCATCTGAACCAACTTCATAGACAGCGCCTCCAATCTGTCCTTTTTTCTTGATAAGTTTTCCCTCTTCATAGTTTTTCATGTTAGCTGATTGTCCAACATCTACGTAAAAACCAAAAGAAAAGACAAAAACTACCAAAAATAAAAGATTGATAATTTTTTTACTAAATTTCATAGTTTATATTTTATTTTATTAAATATTATCTAATTTGATCAATCATCTCCACTAGCCTAGTAGAATAACCCCATTCATTGTCATACCAAGCAACAATTTTGACCATATTACCACCCACTACCTTGGTCAGTGATAAATCAACAATAGATGAACGCTCATCACCAATAAAGTCTGAAGAGACAACCGGTTCATCAGTTACACCTAAGATTCCTTTGTACTGTTTGCTCTTGGAAGCAGTAATTAAAACATTATTGATTTGTTTAACAGTCACATCTTTTTTAAGCAAAAAAGTAAAATCTGACAGAGACACTATCGGTGTTGGCACTCTAACAGCTAAACCATCAAATAAACCTCGTAGCTCAGGGATAACTTCAGCGGTAGCAATAGCAGCCCCCGTACTAGTTGGCACAATATTTTGTGCAGCTGAACGACCACGGCGTGGGTCTTTTTTATGTGGTCCGTCAACCAAGGCCTGATCGGCAGTATAAGAATGGATAGTTGTCATCATAGCTTTATCTACGCCAAACTTGGAAACCAAAATTTGTGCTACCGGCGCAATACAGTTGGTAGTACAAGAAGCATTGGAAATAACTTTTTGATTTTTATAGCCAGCCTGGTTAACTCCCAAAAGAAAAGTATCAACACCACCGCCCTTGGCTGGTGCTGAAATAATTACTTTTTTGGCACCCGCTTTGATATGAGCATCGGCAGCTCCATCTTTGACAAAACGACCAGTGCATTCAAGTACTACATCAATCTTGAGTTTTTTCCAAGGTAATTTCTTGGGATCAGCTTGAGCTGTAATATGGTATTTCTTGCCGCCAACATAAATATCATGTCCTTTGACCAAAACTTTTTTACCATAGGCTCCATAGACTGTGTCATACTTCAATAAGTAGGCCAATGATTCTGCAGGAGCCAAGTCATTGATAGCTACTACATCATATTTTTTCTTATCCAGCATTATCTTGAAAGCCGCTCGGCCAATCCGACCAAAACCATTGATAGCTACTCTAATTTTTCTTTTTGCCATAGTATATCTTTGTTTAATTTTAACAATCTTATTATACCAAAAAAACCGCCCTAAGCGAAGGGCGGCCTTATTTTAGTTGTTATTTATTGCAATCTTCCTGAGATTTCTCACAAAGCTTACCTTCTAGGTAAGGATACTCTACTCTAGTACCATCAACTTCCAGCTCTACCGTATGTTTGAGTGGGTGAACTACTCTAACTCTGCCTGGTCCAGCCGCTGTTTTAATCACGTCACCAACATTGGGTAATTTTTCTAAATTGTATTTATAAGATTCTTCTTCAAAACGAAGACAACATTTGAGACGTCCGCAGGGACCCGTCAAGCGACCCACTCCTCTGTGCCCAAGCTCTTGGTCTTTGATAAAATCTGGACTAACATTCCCAATCTTCTCCAGCCAAGAACGACAGCACAACGGTAGTCCACAAGAACCAAAATCTCCAGAGGTCTTAGCTGCATCACGCACACCGACTTGCTGTAGTCTGATTTTCTTGTGATAATTTTTGACTAAATTTTTGACTAGCTCCCTAAAATCAACCCGCGTATCAGCAATAAAATAAAAAGTAAGACGAGCACCATCAAAAGACTCGTTGACATCAATAATCTTCATTTCCGTCAGATCATACTTTTTGGTCAATTGTTTACAATCGTGTAAATATTTAGAAAATTCTTTTCCCTGTTCAGCCGCTTTTTTCAAATCCTTCTCATTGGCTCGCCTGAGCATTGGTTTGATATCAGAAATAGACCTTTGTTCAATAATACCAAGATTCTTTCCATTTTCCTGATTATCTGATTGAGCATTTGGTTCAAAATCAGTCCAACCAGAAATCACTCCCATGTCTTCACCTAAAACTGTTTGGACAATCACCAAATCACCAACTTTGATATCAGCTCCTCTATCGTCACTGAATTCTGGTAAGAAGAAATATTCTTTATCTAATTTATGAAATTGTATTTTAACTACCTTCACCCAGTTAAAAATTAATAATTAAATGATTTTCCTCATAAGAGAAATAAATTATTATTTCATTATACTTTACAAT
>ERZ889078.3134-NODE-3134-length-11205-cov-18.334350_pt1 | contig 11205 bp, 8 predicted proteins | sample MGYA00521266_ERZ889078 | MGnify/ENA primary metagenome ERZ889078 (study PRJEB32303, sample SAMEA104408618) | aquatic metagenome | biome: Brackish water; feature: Pelagic; material: water | place: Baltic Sea | collected 2014-06-16T06:34:00 | depth 76,534 m ... | reverse complement strand
CTCATGCTATCCGGCCACACCCACGGAGGGCAGATATGGCCATTCGACTATCTGGTCCGCATCCGTTATCCCCTGTTGGAGGGAAGATACGAAGTGGATGGGATGACGGTTATTGTATGCAGAGGCACGGGCACATGGGGACCGCGAATGCGATTCTGGCGACCCAGTGAGATCCTCCGTGTGACACTGCGGACGAAGGGGGGATAGTCATTCTAACCTTCCATATCAAATTGAGCTGCGCATACCTGAATTATCGAGACTTCGAGTATTGCCTTTTTGCCCATATTGCACTACCTGCTATATCTCTCAGGCGTGTAACCGCTAAAAAAAGATGCAATATCAATAGTATATGGCAAAAATATTTCGCTTTGATATGTTGGGTCTGTGTCAAAGCATCACCGATCACGCTTAGATCATGTATGCACAATTTTTCGGCTAAGATACTAATTTGCGAATGGGATAATTATTCTTGACCTGAACTTTTGGCCTCATCCAGCACTTTCCGGACCATCCCGGCCATATCCGATTTTGAGATGGGCTTTTTCAATAACCCCCTGATGCCTAATCTTTCTGCATTTTGCTCATTCATCCGTTCACTGAAACCGATGAAGATAATCATCGGGATATCCTATCTGACCGAGAACAACTTTTCGGTAAGTTGATCTCCCCTCATTTTCGGCATGGCCATGTCCATTATTACCAGATCAAAAACATCGGGGTCGGCTTTAAACGCTTTTAAGGCGTCTCCACTGCTTGTAAAAGTGGTGACCCTGTATGCAGTTCGCTCCAGCACCCCTTATATGTTGTATGTCCATCATTGCTTTCGCGATCTATAATTTAAAACATGGAGATTAAAAGGAGAATAGCTATTTCATCAACAAAAACAAACGGACATAAGACGGCTAAGCTAATGAGTTTTCATGCTTTTTATGTTTAAACAGCAGCAATGCATACCCACATTTTATTATTTGGATTATGGATAGAGTCATCTTAAGTTAATATTAATTTATCCAAATATTTAATGCTCTTATCCCCATTTATTAATTCCGAAGATGATTGACGATTTTCCCCTTATAATCTATTCTCCTTAGGGAGGGAAATCGATGACGGTATGGTTTTGAATTTGGGTAATGCTAATGTCCTTCTCGAAAGACTTGTTGTTTATGAACCGTTGGTAAAAGTGTATAGAATTAAAAATAGATAATACGCAACAATGGATGGATGTGAGGCAAATGATATGAAAGGAAAACACGAGAACCCCTTGTCTCTGAGTGAGGGCAAAGATCTGGACTTGAAGCAGCGTTTGAATTTTGAAACACTGCTGTCAGAACTTTCCGCAAGATTTGTCAATTTGCCTACTGATAAAACTGACTTGGAGATTACATCCGCACTTGAGATGATTGGTCGATTCTTATCGATAGATCGGATTACAATAGGTCAGTTTTTCAACAATCTATCAAGGTGGGAAATCACCTATTCTTGGGCGATGCCGGGTTTGAAGACCTACATAGGGCTTCCGCTTAATGAAAAGTTTCCTTATTATTATTGCCAAGCTATTAAAGGGAACCCGATCTACTTATCAAAAACTCCGGATGAATGGCCCGACAACGCCCAGGAAGAACGCAGCTGGTGCAGACAAGAAGGCATTAAGGCATTTCTGACATTACCTTTGATTGTGGGCGGAAAACTTTTAGGGAGTTTGATGTTTATGACATTCAAGGAATCCAGGCTGTGGTACCCTCAACTCATAGATCGTCATCGTCTAATTTCTGAGGTTTTTTCCAATGTGTTGATGCGTATGCACTCAAAAAAAGAACTGTATGAAGCTCTTGAAGAGATTAAAAACCTCAAGGAGAAAATTGAGACAGACTACAAATATGTAATTGAAGAAATTTTAATAGAGCGTAACCATAACGAAATTTTAGGTAACAGCCCAGCCTTAAATCATGTTCTGAAACAGGTTGAAATGGTAGCCCCAACAGATGCCAGTGTCTTGATTTTAGGTGAAACGGGCACGGGGAAAGACTTAATTGCCCGTGCCATTCACAGTCTTAGTAAACGTGCCGGCCGGCCTTTGGTAAAGATTAACTGTGCTACCCTCTCGCCCGGTCTTATCGAAAGTGAATTGTTCGGACATGAAAAGGGAGCCTTTACAAGTGCCCATGCGGCACAGGTCGGGCGATTTGAGTTAGCAGACGGGTCAACGCTCTTTTTAGACGAAGTAGGCGAACTCCCGGTGGAGGTGCAAGCCAAATTGTTAAATGTTTTGCAGTACGGTCAATTTGAGCGTCTTGGAAGTCCGAAAACCATTAAAGTTGATGCGCGTGTCATAGCCGCCAGTAATAAAGATTTGGAAGCTGCCATACGCGAAGGGACCTTCCGAAAGGACTTATGGTATCGGTTGAATATTTTTCCTATTACTCTACCCCCTTTACGTGATCGTAAAGAGGATATTTCCACATTAGCCATCGCTTTTGCATACAATAAAGGGCGTAAGATGGGAAAAAAGATTACGACCATACGTAAAGAGGATATCTGTCGTTTGGAAAAATATGACTGGCCTGGAAATGTGCGCGAGCTAGAAAATGTGATTGAGCGGTCAGTGATTCTGAATAAAGGTAAAATCTTAAAGGTTGATCATAATTCATTTCAATCGGTTGGAATAGAAGAAGACGAAAGTAACCACATTTCTTCCATGGTTGAAATGGAGCAAAAGCATATATTAAAAGCCCTGGAGTGCAGCGGCTGGAGAATTAGCGGGCCGAAAGGTGCTGCCATCATTTTAGAAATGAACCCAAGTACCTTGCGCGCAAGGATGCATAGATTAAATATAAAACGCCCAGTTCTAAAATAAAATTCGCCATATTTGGTATTTTTCGCCATATACTACCATGGCCTTTCCGGCTAACACGCACCAACCACTATTATCTAAAGAATATTCTTTATATTTTCAATGGCTTAAATTTTTTTCTTGTGAAATCTCATTTTGGCGCATCTATTGCTAAGTCTATTGTCTATAGAAAAACAAAAACGCTGAAGCAAAGGATTAATGGGAGAAAAGAAAAACGAGTCTGCAAAACTTAGTTGCAGACAATTTGGGCAGGCAATTGCAGGAATGGGAATGGCCGGTACCGGATTTGCTCTTGGCGGAGCATTCAAGGCCGAATCACATACGGCTGACCGTGAAAAAAGGACTTCTTATCGCCAAACATCTTGATTAGGAGGCATACGAAATGAAACTGAACAGAAGGGCATTTCTCACAAAGGTTGGAGTGGCGGGAGCAATAGTGGCTTCGGGAATCATTACTAAGAATGGCTCCTTGGTCCGGGCGGATTCACGGACCGCGGAGCCCCCAAAAACCCTCGCCGAACCGACGTACAAAAAATACATAGTCGGCGAAATACCAAGGTACGACGCCAAAAACAATGCATTCAGCCGGATGACTTATGACCCCGAGTATTTCAAGATCAGGGCGCTTCAGATGAAGAACATGCAGTCGGTTGTCGGCGGTGATAAGGAAAATTTCGTTGAAATGGCTCTCCGGGGCGGCTCTTGGGCGACTGCCTATTTCGATGGAAATGTTTCAGGGGTCTACTCATGGGGCGGCGGCGGCATGCTTGGTTGGAAAAAGTACGGTCGTCTCCCTTTTTCCACGGCGGGTATGAGGAAGCTGGACGCGAAAGATATTGAGTTCAACACCGGTTGGGTCAAGAAAGCGGCACTCACTTACGGAGCGGATCTTGTCGGCGTTTGCGAAGTCAATCCGACTTGGATCTATTCTCAAGTATATAACATTATCACGAAAAAATCGTGGAAAGTGGAAATCCCGCCATCTCTCAAGTACGCGGTGGTCATGGCGATCGAGTTGCCCCATGAATTGATCTCTCAGTCCCCTCGTCCAATCGCGGCCGCCGCCACGGGTCTGGATTATTCCCGCATGATCGAGGTTTCCGCCAAGATGGCCGAGTTCATCAGAAACCTTGGTTATGAGGCTATCCCCATGGGGAATGACACGGCGCTCAGCGTTCCATTGGCCATCGACGCTGGTCTTGGGGAACTGGGACGATTGGGTGTACTGATCACGGCGAAATACGGACCTCGAGTCAGGCTCTGCAAGGTCTTCACCGATCTGCCCTTGATGACGGACAAGCCCGTCGACCTCGGACAACAAGATTTTTGCGAGTCCTGCGGCAATTGCGCCGCGGAATGTCCGACCGGGGCCATTCCGGGCGGAGAACGTACGGAGGTCCGGGGTCTTCGCAGGTGGGCCGCGGACCCGGTCAAGTGCTTCCAGGGATGGGCCGCTCGGGGGGTTGACTGCACCCACTGCATTTCCGTGTGCCCGAAGAGCGAGCCGCGGACCGCGTGAGCTCTTCCAAGTGAGGCTGTTTAGCGGGCGCTTGCCGGTCAAACGATTGCGCCCGCTCTTCCTCATTCTCATTCGAGCCAACAGCCGTAGGAATTGATCATCCATGAATTTATCTGTTTCTAAAGGCCTCGGCAAAAAATAAATAAACAATTATTGGCTAAAACAGAGAATGTCAACGAACCAATTGTAAGTGCCAATAAAACCGCATCCGCCCGGTGCTCGGTCGCCGTGTCATAATCTGGGCAACTTCAACCCGAACGAAGGTTGCCCATGACCAAACCCATCAACAACGAAGACCAAGTCAGAAACCGGCGCCGCTGGCAGGCCCATTTGAATGCTGCTGCAAAGAAGCGGCCTGAGCCGTGCCGAATATTGCAGAAGGCCCAACCTATGGAAGCCTTTCGGTCTCCCGGCGCGGCACAGGAGGCATTGAACGGACATGGTGAAATTTTTCAGGGAATCCTCGACGACGATCCCTCAAAGGTGGAAAACGCAATTCATGAACACATGACGCAAGGCAAGAGGGCCCTTTTGGGTCGCTGGTCTAACTAAGGAGTAGAAGCTTATGGCAACGGACTTATACGAACAGCTCGCTGCTCACATGGCGGACCTGGCTATCGGACCGCCTTATAACGAATATCTGGTGCAGATTTTGAGCGAAAGCTTGAATCCGCAAGAAGCCGAAATCCTGTTCAACATCCCTTCGGGTATCGGCCCCTTTGAAACATATTCCGCTCAGGCCATTGCATTGAAAAGCAACTTTTCTGCGGAAGAAGTGGACGCTCTTCTTTCCGATTTGGCGCTTCGAGGCCTGGTCTACCGGCGAAAAGGGGCCGATGATCAATGGGGTTATTGCCTGCACCAGTTCGGCTACGGCATGCCGCAGGCCATCTTCTGGCCCAATGAGGACACGCCCTATGCTCGAAAAATGGCCGATCTGTGCATTCGTCATTCACGAAAAGAAACCTTGTTAAAAGCCTTTGGCGGACCGCAAAGCCAGGTATACCGATGGATTCCCGCCCGCCGTACCATTGAAACCCAAAAACAAGCGGTGCTGCCCTACGCGGATATTGAAAATGTGATCGCTCAAACGGATCGCATTGCAGTGGTGAATTGCAACTGTCGGGTCATGTCAAGATTGAAAGGACGAAATCCCTGCCAATACCCCTTAGAAGTCTGTATGAAGTATGACGACCTCGCCGAATATGTGATCGATACGGGGATCGGACGGGAACTCTCAACCGACGAGGCGCTGGCGCTCAACCGGGCGTCGGAAGAGGCGGGTTGTGTCCATTTTGCGGACAATGTTATGGATGGACAAATCAAACACGCCTGCAATTGCTGCCCTTGCTGCTGCTGGAGTCTGGGGAATTACAAACGCCGCCGAATTCCACGTGATCTCTTGATGGCTTGCCAGTTCATACGGGAAACGGATGTGGACGGTTGTGACGGGTGCGGACTCTGTGTGGAGGCCTGCCCCATTGACGCAGTGAAGGTTACCGAAGATACAGCCCGAGTGGATCTCGAATGGTGCATTGGATGCGGCGTCTGTGCATCCAGCTGCCCCAACGATGCCATTAAAATGGTGCGTCGCGAAGATATCTCTGATCCGCAACCGGGGTTTTTCGAGCTGAGCCGGCAACGTCTGGATGAAAGGCACGCCCAAACAGAGTCCCCCACATAACGCGCATCGCGATCTGGAGGTATCCGGATGAATTCGAAAGCGGATGCATTTTCACCCCAAACGGATGGCATCATTTCGACCCTTTGCCATGGGTGTTCCTATAGCGGGTATAATTGCGGAATTCTGGCCCATGTGCAAAAAGGGGTCATGACAAAGGTGGAAGGAAATCCGGAACACCCACTCAATAATGCCAGACTTTGCGCCAAAGGCCTAGCTGCATCCCAGTGGGTTTACAATCCAAATCGCGTGCTGCATCCGCTGAAACGCAGGGGACCCAAGGGAACCGATCAATTTGAAAGGATTTCATGGGATGAGGCCATGGAAACCCTAGTTCAAAAAATCCGCGAAACACGGGAGGATTACGGACCGGAATTTATTCTGGCGAGCAAAGGCCAGGCAGCCGGGTGGTTCAGTCTGCATCATCTGGCCATTCTACGGTTGCTTCACGCGCTCGGTTCGCCGAATTTCAGCCCATGGAGTCCTTACGTCTGCTATGGCCCCCAGCTTTTTTACCACAAGCTCACAGTCGGTGGCCCCACTTACGCCAGACCAGACTATGATAACGCTGATCTGATCCTGGAATGGTTTACCAGCGGCGGGCAGGGCGGCCCGGCTCGGGGCGGTGTTGAAACCGTGGATACCAATCTACGAAGTGTGTCCAAGAAAATTCTGGATCGACTGGACCAGGGGGCAAAACTGATCGTTATCAACCCTCAGCTGATCCCTCTGGCGGCCAATGCCCGTTGTGACCGGTGGGTACCGATCCGGCCCGGCACCGACGGGGCTTTGGTACTCGGTATGATCCAGTATATCATAGAGCGGAGTCTGTACGATAAGGATTTCGTCTCCAAATGGTGTTCAGGTTTTGACGCCCTGGCCGCTCATGTAAAATCCTGTACACCCCATTGGGCCGCAGCCGTTACCGGCGTGGAGGCCCAAGAAATCATCCGTCTGGCCGAAACGTACGCCACGACCCCGAGAGCGGCCATTCGGTTTTCGGAAGCCCCGCAAAAAAAGGATCTTCAATGTTTCGGGACCGCCCTTCCCATTCTCATAGCCCTCACCGGACACCTGGATCGTCCGGGTTGCAACATATGGTTTCAACCGTCTGCCCAACTGGGCTTTGACGTACTTTTCCATCGACTTTCCAAACACCAAAAAGCCCGTGTTCTCGGGGGAGATCGTTTTTATGTCCGCCGCCACGGCAGGGCCTTTGCACATTTTCCCGATGTGATTCGATCCCTGATTGACGGCACGCCATACCGGCCCCGCACCATGCTGCTTTACGGTTCCAACCCCGTGAACACCGCCCGTGATCCTTCGCGAATTGCACGGGCTCTGAAACAGCTGGATTTTCTGGTTCAGTTCGATGTAACCCTGAATCCTACCAGCTGTTTCGCCGACCTGGTGCTTCCCGCAGCGACCCGCTACGAATGCGGCGATCAGCCTTGCCTGTGGGGAAACCATCTGGCCATGAGTCGAAGGGTCATCCCCCCTTTGGGCGAGTGCCGAGACGAATTGACGGTCACCCTGGATCTGGCGAAAAGCCTCGGTTTGGGAAAGGATCTCTGGGAGGGGGATCGAGAAACCATGGTGCGGGAATTCCTGGCGCCTTCCGGTGTGAGTCTTGAAGACTTAAGAAATAGCGGACCCAAAGGGATTTACCTGCAGCCCCGTTCGGGTATGAAGCAACGTGAGCGATATACCCGGTTTTTCAGCCGGCTTCCTGAAGGGAGGGTTCAGCTTTTCAACCGGCAGCTGGTCCATGAAGGCTTTGAAGCGGTTCCCACATATCAAGGCGAACCTGAGGATCTCTCCAATGCACCTGAACTTCAAAAGGCTTATCCACTCCTGTTCACAGATGAGCATTCGGATAGTTTCAGCCACCATTCGTGGATGCGGGACCTGCCCTGGCTGCGAGATCTGCGTCGTCACCCATTCATCAAAATGCACCCTTTAACGGCAAAAGTGTACGGCCTTGCCGCTGGGGACTGGGTGGAAGTTGAATCGCCCCATGGCAGAATGGTCGTCCGGTTGGCGCTGTTCGAAGGCATGCGTCAGGATACGGTCATGGGTCAACATGGTTGGTGGCAGGGGTGCCCGCAATTGGGACTTTCAACGCAATCGTCCTTTGACGGGGGTGTCAATCCCAATGTTCTTTACCCCTGGAATGCCAAGGACCCAATTACCGGTGATATCAGCAAAAACACGCTGGTGCGGTTAAAAAAGCATTCGTCTCCCCAATCAAGGGAGATAACAGAAGAGAAGGGATGAATGGTGAGATACGGTCTGGTGATAAATCTTTCCCGATGTATCGGTTGCCATGCCTGTGTCGTAGGTTGTAAGAACTGGCATGGCTTGCCCGCCGGAGGTCCTGGCCGCATACGGATTCTGGACTTCACCCTGGGGACCGATCTGGACATTAATCGGTGGATACTTCCGTTACCCTGCATGCAATGCGAGTACCCGCCCTGCCTGGCGGTGTGCCGATTTTCCGCCCGCGTTAAAGGGGAGGACGGTATTTTAAAGATTGATTCAAAACGTTGTGTAGGATGTGAATTGTGCGTTCTGGCCTGTCCTTATGGGGTGATTGCCATACGCACCGATACCCATAAAGCCGATAGATGCGATTTTTGCTGTGATCGGCTGGCCCAGGGGCAAAATCCCCTGTGCGTAGATATCTGTCCGGGAGAGGCTCTGATCTTTGGAGATCTCGATGATCCCAAAAGCGCGATTCGAAGAAGAATGGACCATGCTAATGCCAAGACGCTTCTAAAAAAGCATCGAACCGAATCCAGGGTTTTTTACACTGGATTGCAGGCGTTCCTGGGATTTCCCGATGCCGTCAAAATCCTGGAAGATGAAATCAGAGGACATGCGTCTTCCGGGTGAAACGTCGATTCAAGATAGCTGGCTCTTGTGGCGAGCCGGGGAGGGTGAAAATGAGTACCATGGCGGAGATGATCCGGTCCATAGCCATTCAACATTCCGACCGAACAGCGGTAGTGGAAGGGGCGATGTCCTTAACATACGGCGCTTTTCTGGATCGGGTGCGACGAGCGGCCGGGATGCTGCAGGCGAAGGGGCTCAAGGCAGGTGAGCGATTCGGCATCATTTCACCCAACAGCCTACGGGCCACTGAGCTGTTTTACGGCGGTTACTGGTCAGGCATCGTGCCGGTGCCCATCAACATTCGCCTAGCGCCGCCAGAGATTTGCCACATCCTTGAGGATGCGGCAATCAACTGCCTGTTTATTGATCATGAATTTCATTCATTGCTGGACCATGATGACCTCGCGCCCTGGCGTGAAAAAGCAGAGCTGATGGAGACCGGGGAAAAGGGTGATGCCTTTCAGGAACGATTGAACGGGTTCGAACCGGCTACTATGCACGCCGGTGATCCAAACGATGAAGCGATCGTGCTGTATACGGGAGGAACCACAGGAAGAAGCAAAGGGGTGCCGCTGACCCATGGCAATATCCTCTCCGATGCGCTTCAGTGCGCACCATCTTTCGGCCCCCTGCGAAACGATGTGTATCTGCATGCTGCCCCCATGTTCCATTCGGCGGACCTTCTGGGAACAATTTGGTACCTTTTTGGAGGGGCTCACGTCTATATGCCCGCATTCTCTCCAAAAGGGCTGCTTGAAACCATTTCCCGCTTTCAAATTACCTTCACCATGCTGCCACCGACCATGATCATTCTTGCGCTTCAAGTTCCGGATTTCCATATATACAACCTGTCGAGCCTTCGCGGACTGATCTACGGATCCTCGCCCATGGCCGTGGAATGGATTCGGCGTACCACAAAAGCCCTTCCAGATGTGGAACTCCATCAAGGGTACGGGTTAACGGAGACATCCCCACTGTTGTCCGTCCTATCGTGGGAGATTCACCAAAAGGCATTGAAAACGGGCAGATACGAACGATTGGAATCGTGTGGACGTGCCATCCCCGGCGTGGAATTAGAGATCGTTGACGATATGGGGAAAACCATCCCTGTCGGAGAAGTGGGGGAAGTGGTGGCCCGGGGGCCCAATATCACCAGGGGATACCTGAACCGGGATGATGAGAACCGCCTGAGCTTTCGCAAAGGTTGGTTCCATACCGGCGATGTGGGGCGAAAAGATCAGGACGGATTTATCTACTTGATGGATCGGAAAAAGGACATGATCGTTTCGGGGGGCGAAAACATCTACACCTCGGAAGTTGAGGCCGTGTTGTATCAGCATCCCGCCGTGCACGAAGCCGCGGTTATCGGCGTGCCGAATGAAAAGTATGGGGAGGCACTGCTTGCGGTGATTGTTTTATCGGAAGGGGCTGAGATGACGCCGGAAGAAATTATTTCCCACTGCCGAGGAAAGATCGGGGGATACAAGATTCCAAGGAAAATCCGGTTTGTCGAAAGTCTTCCAAAAAGCGCGCTGGGAAAAATCCTGAAAACAGAGCTTAGAAAGCGGTATTCCCAAGGTGAGGTGAGGTGATAGGTGATAAGGCATTGCTTTTTTCAGCTGTGAGTATAGAGAGAATCGGCTTGTGAGGCAACCAAAAAGGACCCACCAGATATATGGTATTGGTCTTAAAGGAAGCTGCTCACGCTGGAGGTGCTCGGCACAGGGCTTCAGATGAAGAGTCGGATTCTGCAATACGCTAAGAATCAGAGATATTTCAGACTGATCGAGCCATAACTGTGCATCAAATCCCCAGGTTATTCTTTTGAAAATTACGATGTGTATGCCACGATCGGGTATTCTGGATCACAGTAAAGATGATCTTCTCAGGAATGCAACTGAGAATACGAACTATCAATGTCGTACTTTTCGGCGCCGGTTTTCGGCGGGCCCAGTGAAGGCGCTGGAGAACTTAAATTTATCAAACTGGTGCTCTCCAACGTACATTGTTTCTTTGTGGACCTGCAATAGCTGCTATCTATTTCAGGCGTTCTAAAGCCAAAATATCATGTGATATCGGTAATATATTCCAGCAGTAACCAGCCTCCAAAGTGAAGGCCGTTTTGGCCTCCACTCCGGGTCAATTGACTTAAGCATACAGGTTTTCTATCCATCTCATGGCTTCGGTGTCAGGGACTTTTCCCAAATATATCTGGGTGGTCGACAGGTTGGCATGGCGTAATATCACCTTACTCACAAT
>ERZ889078.3132-NODE-3132-length-11206-cov-11.978388_pt1 | contig 11206 bp, 10 predicted proteins | sample MGYA00521266_ERZ889078 | MGnify/ENA primary metagenome ERZ889078 (study PRJEB32303, sample SAMEA104408618) | aquatic metagenome | biome: Brackish water; feature: Pelagic; material: water | place: Baltic Sea | collected 2014-06-16T06:34:00 | depth 76,534 m ... | reverse complement strand
AATTAAGAGTATAGATAAGTAAGAAATTAATATGAATAAAAATGAAATTACAACTAAAAGTATTTCAAAAAACGAAATAGGTAATGCAGCTAAAGTTCCGTTTGATGAAGTGAAATCGTTTAGGGAATAATGGATTAAAAAGATATAAATAATAGATAAGCCACCAAGTAATATTCCTGAGCCTCCTTGTAAAGATAAATTATGAATTTTAGGGTTCAATTTAACGTGAAATTTGATAATTTTTAAATTTACAAAAAAATAGTATACAAAAAAATCAACTTTTCAACAATTGAATGTTATTAACTAATTAATGGGAAAGATAAATTAAAGTTAAATATTTAATATTTTTATTAAATCAATAAACCAACATAATAAACCAACATAATAAACTTATTTTAATATGACAGAACGATTAGTCTTTCCGAAAATATTCACGTATAAAGAAGTGTTAAAGAGCGCCTTAGAGTACTTTAATGGAGATGAACTTGCAGCAACTACTTGGATTAACAAGTATGCAATAAAAAACAAAGAAGGTGAATATTTTGAATCTACTCCTAATGATATGCATAAGAGAATGGCTACTGAATTTGCCCGAATCGAAAAAAAATATTTAGGGCAAGAAATAAGTATTGAAGGACTTTCAGCTTACGGAAAGAGGCGTAGTTTTTTGACTGAAGATGCCATTTTTGAATTATTTAAAGATTTTAAATATACTATTCCTCAAGGAAGTGTAATGTCTTCTTTGGGAAATACTAATGTTATTGCTTCTTTATCAAATTGTGTAGTGGTTCCACCAGTTTTAGATTCTTATGGTGGTATTTTTTATACAGATCAGCAATTAGCGCAATTATTTAAAAGACGTTGTGGCGTTGGTGTAGATTTATCTAATTTAAGACCCAGTGGTGCGCAGGTTTCAAATTCTGCAGGAAGCACTACCGGAGCAGTTTCGTTTATGGAACGTTTTTCAAATACAACTAGAGAAGTTGCTCAAAATGGAAGAAGAGGAGCATTAATGCTTACCATGGATATTGCACACCCTGATATTGAAGATTTTGTTACCATAAAGCAAGATCTTACTAAAATTACAGGTGCAAATATTTCACTTCGTTTGTCTGATGAATTTATGATTGCAGTTGTAAATGATGATAATTTTACATTACGTTGGCCAATAGACAGTGAAACACCTACTTATACTAAAGTTATTAAAGCAAAAACATTGTGGGATACTATCATAAAATGTGCTCATAATACCGCTGAACCAGGCTTAATATTTTGGGATCGTCAACATTATTATTCAACATCTTCAATATATCCAGGGTTTAAAAATAGTTCTACAAATCCGTGTTCTGAAATTGCAATGCAAGGTGGAGATAGTTGTCGTTTAATAGCTATCAACTTATATAGTTTTGTTGATAACCCTTTTACAGAAAAAGCAACATTTAACCATAAAAAATTCTATGAAGTTACCTATGAATCTCAGAGATTAATGGATGATTTGGTTGATTTAGAATTAGAAGCTGTAGATAAAATTTTCAATAAAATAATGCACGATAAAGAACCAACGGATATTAAACAAGTTGAAATTGATACGTGGAAATTATTGTACAAAACAGGAAAGAGAGGAAGAAGAACAGGTTTAGGTTTTACAGCCTTGGCCGATGCTATGGCAGCTTTAGGTAAAAAGTTTGATACAGATGAAGCAATTGCAGTTGTTAATGAAATAATGCAAACCAAATTTAAAGGAGAGTTTGATAGCAGTATTGATATGGCAATAACTCGAGGGAAATTTGAGGTATTTAATCCAGAAATAGAAAACTATTCTGAATTTATTCAAATGGTAGAAAAAGAATTTCCGGTTATTTATAAACGAATGATGAAATATGGAAGAAGAAATATTTCAATTAGTACCGTAGCCCCAACAGGAAGTTTAAGTATGTTGGCGCAAACTTCATCAGGAATAGAGCCAGTTTTTCTTTTATCTTATAAAAGAAGAAGAAAAGTAAATCAAGACGATCCCAATGCTAAAATAGCCTATGTTGATGATTTAGGAGATTCTTTTGAAGAATTTGACGTGTATCATCCAAAGCTAAAACAATGGATGGAAGTTACTGGTAAAACTGATATTAAGGAAAGTCCGTATGAAGGATCTACCGCACCAGAAATTGATTGGAAAAAGAGAGTTGAAATGCAGGCATTGGTACAAAAATATACTACACATTCAATAAGTTCAACAATTAACTTAGCTACTGACGTAACAGTTGAAACAGTTGGAAATATTTATATTGAATCTTGGAAAAAAGGATTGAAAGGGATTACAGTGTATCGCGATGGTTCAAGAAGTGGAATTTTAGTTTCAAACGATGTTAAAAAAGAAAAGAAAAACGATGAATGTTTTGCGGAAACTGTTTTTCCAAAACGCCCTAAAAAAATTGTGGCTAAAGTAGTTCGTTTTCAAAACGATTATGAGAAATGGGTGGCGGTTGTTGGTTTAATAAACAACAGACCTTATGAAATATTTACAGGGAAATTGGAAGATGCATTTTTACTACCAACTTGGCTTGAAGAAGGTTGGATTATTAAAAATAAAGATAATGAAGGAGCATCTCGTTATGATTTTCAATTCTTGGACAAGGAAGGATACAAAGTTACTTTTGAAGGTTTGTCGCGTACTTTTGATAAGGAATATTGGAATTATGCCAAATTAATTTCCGGCGTTTTGCGTCACGGAATGCCAATTCAATATGCGGTTGATTTAATCAATAATTTAAATATGTACGATAATAATATCAATACTTGGAAAAATGGTATTGCGCGTGCATTAAAACAATTTGTAGAGGACGGTACACGGGCAGCCGATAAAAAATGTCCTGATTGTGGTGATCCAGATGGGCTTATTTACGAAGAAGGTTGCTTAAAGTGTAAAAGTTGTGGGCATTCTAAATGTGGATAATTGTATTTTAAATTAAAAATATAAAACACCAACAAAATTCATATATTGTTGGTGTTTTTTTATGAATACTACAGCAATATATTATAAGTCAAAAAGAACCATATCAGTCAATTATGCTTTATGTACGTAGCGTTGTTTTTAAAACATTGCCTACTGTTAAGGAAAAATATAAATACAAAGTTCCATATTATACGCATAACAATAAACCTTTATTGTATTTAAATATTTTAAAAGGTACAAATTATGTTTTTGTTGCTTTTGTTCAGGGTATATTATTAGAAGAACAATATTCTTATTTAAAAGATAATAACAATCGGAAGCAAGTACGTTCACTTCAAGTAAAAAAAATTGGAAGATTTTAATGAATTACTGTTTGTACAATTATTAAAAGATGCTACTATTTTATTAGATAATAGTAGAAGAGCTTAGGTAATTTAATTTGGTAAAATAATGAACAGTGAAGTTAAAATGAGTTAATTGTTTTTCTAATGGCCACCAAATTACTTAATAATCCTTCTAAATATTTTAAATCTAGCATATTTGCACCATCACTTTTTGCATTTGCAGGATCAAAATGAGTTTCTAAAAATAAGCCATCAACATTGTTTACAACTCCCGCTCTGGCAATGGTTTCAATCATATCAGGTCTTCCACCAGTAACACCGCTATTTTGGTTTGGTTGTTGAAGTGAATGTGTAACGTCTAAAATTACAGGAGCATATTGTTGCATTTCAGGAATTCCTCTAAAATCAACAATCATATCTTGGTACCCAAACATAGTTCCTCGGTCTGTTATCCAAGCTTTTTCATTGCCACTATCTTTTACTTTTTGAACGGCATGTTTCATTGAAGAGGGACTCATAAATTGTCCTTTTTTTAAATTAACTACTTTTCCTGTTTTAGCAGCAGCAACCACTAGATCAGTTTGACGAACTAAAAACGCAGGAATTTGTAATACATCAACATATTCTGCAGCTTTTATAGCATCTGAAACATCGTGAATATCTGTAACAGTTGGGATATGAAAAGTTTCTGAAACTTTTCTCAATATTTTCAGGGCTTTTTCATCACCAATTCCAGTAAAACTATCAATTCTACTTCTATTGGCTTTTTTAAAACTACCTTTAAAAATAAATGGGATTTCTAATATATCAGTTACTTTTAAAATGTGTTCTGCAATTCGTAAAGCCATTTCTTCACCTTCAATAGCACAAGGACCAGCTAATAAAAAGAAATTATTACTATCTGAATGTTTAATATTTGGAATCAGATTTAAATTCATTTTGTTTTTTATGCAAAGGTACATTTTTTTGGGTTTTATCGTTTGAAAAATTTAAATTTGAAAAGAGTGATTATATTGATTTAAAAATAGTTTAAAGGATGGCATATAACGAATATTTAGCAGACAGAATTAATAGGTATTTTAAAGCCCAAAAAGTAGATTTTTTTGAAAAGAAAATGTTTGGTGGTTTGTGTTTTATGGTAGATAATAAAATGTGTGTTGGGATAATAAAAAATGAATTAATGGCACGAATAGGTGAAGAATTTTATTCTGAAGCTCTCATTAAAACAGGGTGTAAAGAAATGACTTTTACTGGAAGACCAATGAAAGGTTATGTATATTTAGATGATGATGCCTTAGATTTAGATGTAGATTTAGAGTATTGGTTAAAATTAGCCTTAAAGTTTAATCCTTTTGCTAAGTCTAGTAAAAATAAAAGCAAAAATTAAATAAATTTTTTATTACCTATTTTGTACTTTTATACCATTAATAATATATAAATGAACATACATTTTATTGCTATTGGAGGAAGTGCAATGCATAATTTAGCGTTAGCATTATTTAATAAAGGTTATTCCATTTCAGGTAGTGATGACGCTATTTTTGAGCCATCAAAATCAAGATTAGAGGCCAAAGGTTTATTTCCAAAAGAATTTGGATGGTTTGAAGAAAAGATAACTTCAAATTTAGATGCAGTTATTCTTGGAATGCATGCCAAACAAGACAATCCTGAGTTATTAAAAGCACAAGAAATAGGGATTAAAATATATTCTTACCCAGAGTTTTTATACGAACAATCTAAAGATAAAACGCGTGTTGTTATAGGTGGGTCCCATGGAAAAACAACTATAACCTCCATGATTTTACATGTGCTAAATTACCATGAAATTGAAGTTGATTATATGGTTGGCGCACAGCTAGAAGGATTTGAAACTATGGTACATTTGACTTCAAAAAATGAGTTTATGGTATTAGAAGGAGATGAATATTTGTCAAGTCCAATAGATAGAAGACCAAAATTTCATTTATATAAACCTAATATTGCTTTATTAAGCGGTATTGCTTGGGATCATATTAATGTGTTTCCAACTTTTAAAAATTATGTAGAGCAGTTTTCTATTTTTGCAAATTCACTTACCAACGGTGGAATTATGGTATATAATGAAGAAGATGAAGAGGTTAAAAATGTTGTTGAACAAGCAACAAGTTCCATTAAAAAATACCCATATACTACACCAAATTATAGAATTCATAGCGGAATAACATTTATAGAAACATCTTATGGAGAAATACCTTTAGAATTTTTCGGAGAACATAATTTACAAAATATGGCAGGTGCTAAATGGATTTGCCAGCATATGGGAGTTAATGAAGATGAATTTTATGAAGCAATTGCCAGTTTTAAAGGGGCTAGTAAACGATTGGAGAAAATAGCAGAAAATGATTCAACCGTTGTTTTTAAAGATTTTGCTCATTCGCCAAGTAAAGTTGAAGCCACAACAAAGGCTGTTAAAAGTCAATATAATGATAGATTTGTATTGGCTTGTTTAGAATTACACACTTACAGTAGTTTAAATGCTGATTTTTTGAAGGAATACAAAGGTGCGTTAACTAGTGCGGATAAAGCAGTAGTATTCTATTCTCCTGAAGCATTAAAAATTAAACGAATGGAGAATATTTCAGAAGATCAAATAAAAAGTGCTTTTGAACGAGATGATTTAATTGTGTACACTAATCCAACCGAATTTAAAGAGTTTCTATTCAATCAAGATTTTGAAAATAGCGTACTATTGTTGATGAGTTCAGGTAATTATGGAGGGTTGAACTTCAATAAATTTAAGGAATTAATTTAATTTTTCTTCCAAAAAAATGGAGTAAATAAAATTAATACGGTAAACAGTTCTAATCGCCCTATTAACATTAAAAATGAGCAAAACCACTTAGCTGGAATTGATAAATGGGCGAAATTATCAACTGGGCTAACAGAACCAATTGCAGGACCAATATTACCTAATGATGAAGCCGCGGCACCCATTGCAGACTCAAAATTTAAACCAAAAAATGTTAATAATACACTACTTACAATAAAAATTAGCATATACAATATAAAGAAAGATAAGATGTTGTAAATGATAGTTTTAGGCACTCCAGTACCATCATAACGAACAGGTATTATTGCATTTGGGTGTAATAATTTTTTAAATTCATAAAAACTACTTTTAATCATAATAATATGACGCACAATTTTTATACCTCCACTTGTAGACCCTGCTGAACCTCCTATAAAAAACAATGAAAATATAATTGCTGTAACCATTACATTATACATGGTAAAATCGGCGGATACAAACCCTGTAGTTGTTAACACTGATACAACAGAAAAAGCTGCATGTCTAAAAGCATTTTCAGTTTCACCCCATGGTTTAGAATGTGTGAGGCTTGTTCCCAGATTTGGATCTTGAAAATTGATAATTAAAAATGTAATTAACAGCGTTACACCAATAGTTCCAAAGAAATAATACTTAAATTCTTCACTTTTAAAAACTTTGCTAATTCTTCCTTTTAATGCAAAATAGGTTAATACAAAATTTGCACCAGCAATAAACATAAAAATTATGATAATGTATTGTATAATTGGGTAGGCATCATAATGTGCTACACTCGCATTTTTGGTTGAAAATCCGCCAGTACTCATAGTTGCCATAGCGTGGTTTATAGCATCAAACCATGTCATACCCGCAATTTTAAGTAAGAAAAATTCTGTAAATGTTAAAAGAAAATAAATTAACCAAAGTCTTTTAGCTGTTTCTGTAATTCTTGGGTGCATTTTATCAGCAGAAGGGCCTGGAGCTTCAGCCATAAATAACTGCATTCCTCCAATTCCTAATAATGGCAAAATGGCAACAGTTAATACAATAATTCCCATACCACCAATCCAATGTGTAGCACTTCGCCAAAATAAAATTCCTTTTGGCATAGATTCTATATCTGTTAATATGGAAGAACCAGTTGTAGAATACCCTGATATTGTTTCAAAGATAGCATTTGTAATACTAGGGATAGAATCCGTAAATAAATAGGGTAAAGTACCAGTAAAAGTAAGCATAAGCCAACCTAAAGTTACAATTAAATACCCTTCCTTTTTTTGTAAATTTTTTGGTGCATTTCTATTAAAAAACCAACCTAAAAAACCTATTAATATGGTGGTAATCCCAGCTTTTAAAATTCCCCATTGTTCAGGTTCATTATTGTGAATACTAAAAGGAACAGCAATTAGCATAAACACACCATTAAGCATGGATGTTAACCCTAAAAAACTAATAATTATTTTTGTGTTAATGCCTTTCATAAGTTAGTTAAATAATTTTTCAACTTTATGAATAGCTTCGGGTAAGCAAAAAACAACTGCTTTGTCACCAGCTAATATTTGGAAATCTCCAAAAGTCATAAATGCAATACCATCTCTTATTACACCTGCAAAAACAGCATCTTTTGTTAAGTTTATATCTTTTATTAGTTTTTTTGTAATTGGAGAATTCTCTTGAACTCTAAACTCTAATACTTCAGCATCTACATTGTGTAGATTTGCAAGTTTTAACACTTCACCTTTGCGAACATGTCTGAAAATAGCACTTGCAGCTAATAATTTTTTGTTAATTAAAGTGTCAATTCCAATAGTTTGAGAAATATTTATATAATCCATATTTTCAACCAAAGCAATTGTTTTTTTAACACCTTTAGATTTAGCTACTAAACAAGACATTATATTTGTTTCTGAATTTCCGGTAACGGCTATAAAAGCATCCATTTGAGAAATGTTTTCTTCTTCTAAAAGCTCCACATTTCTACCATCTCCTTTTATAATTAGCGCATTAGGTAGTTTTTCAGCAACATCTTTTGCTCTTTCTTTGTCAATTTCAATTAACTTAATATTAAATTTGCTGTCACATAAATTACGTGCAGCTTTTATTCCAATTTTACCGGCACCTAAAATCATAATATCCTTTACACCAAATGGAGTTTTTCCCATTAATTTATAGAGTTTTTTAATCTGGTCTTTAGGAGTAGAAAAATAGATTTGATCGTTAGCGCCATATACAGTATTTCCTCTTGGAATGATTGTTTCACCACTATTTTCGGGTTTTATAGCAATGGTTATAAAATCAACATCTGAAAAGCGTTCGCGAGCTTCTTGAACTGTTAAATTTATTAATGGTGAATTATATTCTAAAGTACTTCCTAAAATATTTAGCGTACCGTTTTCAAACTCAATGGTGTCATTAAATGCAGATTGTGTTATTAACATTCTAATTTCATCCGCAGCTAATTCACCAGGAGATATCATAACATCAATACCTAACTCAGTAAAATCAATATCTGTATTTTGAGAAAATTCATGATTAGAAATTCGAGCAATTGTTTTTTTAGCGCCCAATTTTTTTGCAATTACAGCTAACGTAAAATTGGTGTTTTGTGATTCAGTAACCGCTAAAAAAATATCTGCTTTATCAATATTAATACTTTTTAAAAGCTTTACAGAAGTTGCATCTCCTTTTAACGTTATCACATCAATATGGTTACTTGCATATTCAAGTTTTTCAGCATCCATATCAATTAAATAGATATCTTGAGATTCAAAAGAAAGTAGTTTTGATAAATGAAAACCAACATCTCCCGCACCAACAATAATAATTTTCATAAGTTAAAATATTTAAGGCAAATATATTACACTTATCTTTGATAAAAAAATTGTTTATGGATTATGAAAACACAATGGTTTCTATAAAGTTCTGGGCAGAAGATGATAGGCCACGAGAGAAATTAGTTTTAAAGGGAAAAGCGGCTTTATCAGATGCTGAATTAATTGCTATTTTAATTGGTTCTGGGAGCAGAAATGAAAGCGCTGTAGCATTGTCAAAAAGAATTTTGGCTTCCATTGAGAATAACCTTAATAGGCTGGGGAAACTTACAGTTTCTGATTTAATAAAATTTAAGGGTATTGGTGATGCCAAAGCAATTTCAATAATTACAGCTTTAGAATTAGGGAGAAGAAGAAGGCTTGAAGAAGCTTTAGAATTACCAAAAATTACAAGCAGCACAGAAGTGTTTAATATTATGCAGCCACTAATTGGTGAATTGCAACACGAAGAATTTTGGGTTATTTATTTAAATAACTCTAACAAAGTTATTTATAAGGAGCAACTAAGCAAAGGAGGATTAACGGGAACTTTGGTAGATGTTAGGTTAGTGTACAAAAAAGCAATTGAGATTTACGCAACAGCCTTAATTTTATGTCATAATCATCCATCAGGAAAATTATTGGCAAGTAGCGCAGACAAGTTAATTACCAATAAATTAAAACAAGCAGGCGAAACGCTTGATATAAAAGTACTGGATCATATAATTATTACTGAAAATGCTTATTTTAGCTTTGCCGATGAAAATATATTGTAATTTTAAATTATAAATTTTGTAAATAAAGCCAAAAGCTAAATGCCAGTAACCAGCAAACAACAACCAACAATGTTATTAGTTTATACACATAAAATTACACCACGGCTTAACTATATATTTAAACATTATTTTGTTAGAATATTACAAATTCCAGTAGTTTTCACTACTAAAGTAAATGAATTTGTAGCACATAATGGGCCTAAAATAACCTATTCAAAAACGGCTTTAGGGTCAGAGTTTTTTATACGAAGTCATGATTTATTATTTGAACAGGGAATTAATGATATTGATATAAATATTTCGTTGTGGGATGATACACCTTGTTTTTTTGCAGCTGGTGAAAACTCAAGTATACCTTTTGATATATTTGCAGCAGGTTTTTATTTAATTAGTAGATATGAAGAATATTTGCCTCATGTGCAAGATATTCACGAACGTTTTCCTGCTGAAGAAAGTTTAGCCGTTAAAAACGGATTTATTGAAAAACCAGTTGTTGATATTTGGGCGTATAAGTTTTTAGAATTATTAAAAGAAAAATTCCCAAATTACACGTATGAAAATCGGGAATTTAATTTAATTTCAACAATTGATATAGATGTTGCTTTTGCATATAAACATAAAGGGATTGTAAGAACAATTGGTGGTTTGATAAATGATATTTTACAATTTAAGTTTTTGAATTTTTGGTATAGATTGTTAACTATTTTAAATTTTAAGATAGATCCTTTTGATACATTTCAAGAATTGTTAAAAATTAAAAAGGAATATAATGTAAACACCCTATTTTTCTTTTTAATTGGTGATTATACTACATTCGACAAAAATATTTCATCTTCAAACAATAGGTTTAAATCGGTTATAAAATCGGTAGCTGATTATGCTAAAGTTGGATTGCATCCTTCCTATTTTACTTTTAAAAGTATTGATAAATTAAAAAAAGAAAAATTAAGGTTAGAACATATTATAAACACACCCATTACTTTTTCCCGTCAACATTATTTACGGTTGAGTATTCCTGAAACCTATCAGAATTTAATTGATCTTGGAATAGAACAAGATTATACAATGGGTTATGCAAAAGTTGTTGGATTTAGAGCAAGTACATGTTCGCCTTTTTATTTTTATGATTTAGATTTTGAAATTCAAACACCTTTAAAAATATTTCCATTTGCTTTTAGAGATATTACTTTAAAAGATTATATGAATCTTTCACCAGAAGAAAGCTTACAGAAAATTTTAGAATTAAAAGCCACAGTTAAAGAAGTAAATGGGACATTTATTACAGTATTTCACAATGAAACTTTAAGTGAAAATGAAGTTTGGAAAGGGTGGAGTGCTATTTATAAAGCTTCTGTTTTAGAATAAATCATGTATGATTCGTTATTTTAAAAGAGCGGATATGTTAATTTAGTTTACAGTTAAAGTTAAGATTTTTTAGGATCAAATATTAGTAGTAATTTTAATCGATGAAGATAAAACACATATTTTTCGATTTAGATCACACGTTGTGGGATTTTGAA
>ERZ889078.3130-NODE-3130-length-11214-cov-9.790752_pt1 | contig 11214 bp, 7 predicted proteins | sample MGYA00521266_ERZ889078 | MGnify/ENA primary metagenome ERZ889078 (study PRJEB32303, sample SAMEA104408618) | aquatic metagenome | biome: Brackish water; feature: Pelagic; material: water | place: Baltic Sea | collected 2014-06-16T06:34:00 | depth 76,534 m ... | reverse complement strand
GTCTGCCCTGGCTGTTCATGTCTTGCGGTAAATCCCCACATCACAGGGGGAGCGGCGGAGGATTTGTTCGATCTTGTTGCCGTAGAAATAGCGGGAAGGCAGGTTGCGGTCCGAGGCCCCCATCAGAATCATCTGGGCGCGGGTCTTGCTGGCCTGGATCAGGATCTCTTTGACCCAGTCATCGGAGAGGATCACCTTGGCGTCCAGGCGGATGTGGTTTTCTCCCAGCTGCTCGCGGATCTCTGTTATCACCTGGTTTACATAGGCAAAACCCTTGGTCTTCAAGGCACGGACGGACGTCACCGGCATATATTGGAACCACAGGGAACTGACCTTCATGATCCGCAGGAGGTGCAGCTGTTCCACCTCAGGCGCCAGCAGCTGAAAAAAAGACATGGCCGCCTGAAAGCCTCTCGGATGTCCTGAAAGGGGGAAAAGCAGCTCTTTGGGGACCCCGAGGATGCCGGGCTTGACCACGCGGATGGCCAGAACGTCGAACTGTTTGCGGCGCAGAAGCTTTTCTGAAATAGTGCCGGCCAGAAAACCCTTACCACGGGAAGTGATCCGGGCCCCACAGACACAGAGGCTTTCAACGCCAGGCGGGATGGCCTTGAGGAGTGACTGGAAGACATCCTTCCGTAAGGGCAGGACCTGGCTGGTCATCTCCACCCCCCGGCTGGTGCATTCCACCTCTATCTCATGGATTTTCTTGTCTATTGTTTCGGCAGAGTAAGTCTGTGTCAGGATGTGGACCAGGATGATCCGAGGATTCCGGCTGCCAGCTGCCATGTTGATGGCGTAGCGGGCAACCCAGTCGGCGTTGATGGAACCGTCGTAGGCGAGATAGATAGTGGATGTCATGTTCTGTCGCCAGGCTGGAGCTGCCGTTTTTGCAGGCATCTACCCTGCATTTCAGTTCATAGTTTCTCTTTTAAGGATGCAGTAAAAGGCGAGAGACTGTCAAGTCCAGATATGAGAGTAAATATTTATTGGCAGATCGCTAAATGGTGCCGTGTATCTGTTTTTATAAGTTCACAGGGACTACCAAGTGAAAAACTGGGTCTGTGCATCCCTGAGAGTCGTGTGCGTCATGATCTGCTGAGTCGGTGTCTCATTGGTCGGAATCCTCTCTGACCCGGTTGCGGTCGCGAACTGTTTTGATTGCTCTCTGCAGGTAGGGCGGGATGATGACCTCGGCCCGTACGGCGTTGTCGCAGGCCAGGAGAAGATCCTGGTCCGGTATGCCGGTCTTTTCCCAGTACGCGTCTGGATCACGAACAAAATCGGTTATGATTTCCAGGACGGCGTCATAGTCACGAACGAGGTGGCAGAAATTGGGTACCCAGGCCGGTGCCAGACGCACGGAATGACTGCCGATGGTCTTTAAGCTGGAGGCACTGCGCAGTTGTTCAAGGGTCGATTCCCACAGGTGAGTGCTGTTCTCCCCCAGGTTGAAGGGGTCGACAAAGATATGGGGGGCGGGCAGGCTCTCGAAAAGCTTGAGGTTGGTTATGGCGATCAGCACCTCTTCAAGCGTTCCCATCCCGCCGATATTGTAAATTTTAAAGAGTGATGTCCGGTCGAGGATGTTCTGCCGCATGTGTCTGGCCGAGTTGTTGAAGTTGAGCAGAACGGGCGGCCTCAGGTTGGGCCGCTGGCCCACCTTTTCACTGTCGATTCCAATGCCAATACTGAGAATGGACTGACTGGCCGCGGCATCGTCGGCAATTTTCATCACTCCGGGACCACTCCCATGGCAGATGGCCAGGGCCCCATCAATTTCCGGGACAACGCGCAGTTTGGCAAAAAACTGCTGGATCTGACCGGTCAAGACCTCTGCCGTCCCTTCCACGTGAGAGCCGAACATGGCGACCATGGTATGGATATCGACTATCTTTTCTTTGCCCTCACGGGTCATCCAGAACCCGTGATAAAACTCTCTGATATGTCGTTGATCTCCCTCTCCGAAAATCATGTAGAAACGCGCGCCTTCGCGACCTGACAGGTCACAGAAGGTTTCATAGGTCGTCTGGCCGAAATAGATGTTGTGAAGAGGGGGCAGAGATAACACGCTCAGATCGTTTTCAGCTGTTTCACTTAATCGGATGCTGCGTCCGATAAAAACGCCGACATTGTTGCGTTTGAGGACCCGTAATGTGTCCGTGCAGGGAAACTCATGGGTGACAAAGACCCGGCGCAGGTTCTGGGCCCCACCAACCAGTTCCAGGCTTTCCGTGAAGGCACGAATGTCAGGAGAGATCTGTTCGTTTGTGTGCACGCCCGAGGTGATTGTGCCCCGCACCACCTCATAGATGATTCGGTTCTGGGCGTTTTCGTGCCACTCGTTCTCCAGCAGTTCCCGTTGGATAACAGTGCATTTGTTTCGGGTCAGCAGGCGGCTGTGATTGCCGCGATCAGTTGGGGTTGCTCCCAGGCTGTCAAAGAGGGTGTCGCAGATTTTGATGTTGAAGATATTGGTGGCATCGGCAAAATCCACCCCATCACGGATTATCTTCATGGCCCGATTGGAGGAGAGCAGCTGATTGGCAATGGCAGCCGTTGCCGGGTCAGTTGGATAGAGCCGGACCCGCACCTGGAGGCCCTGGGTCAAGACCGCGTGGTCAGAACTGTTAAAGAGCTCAACCTGACGAGGGGTGTTGATACCGCTGGTGCGGACAGCGTCAAGCAGACGGGCGGCCAGGTGAAATACCCCGGGTTCGTTCAGGTCCCTGTCAATCAGACCATTGTAGGGGCCAAGAGAAATTCGCATGGAACTGCAGAGGAAATCACAGGACGGGATCATTTCAGGGCGTCCGCTCCGGGCGCTGTACTGGATCAGTCCAAGTCCTTCCTTGCTCTCATGAAGGACGACCTGCGTATTGTGGCCAGCCGAAAGCAGGGTGTTGGACAAGAGGTAATGGGTGTTCTCCAGGGGCAGGATGACAACGCCATCACTATCAATTTCAGCCCCTGGCGGCAGAAGGATATGGTGGTCCGCCTCGGCCTGTTTGACCTGGTCATGGGTGAGTGATGGAACCATGGGGATGAAGAGTCTGCCGATGGTCAATTTTCTGTTGCTCTCCATCATGGCCTTGATTTCAGAAAAGAGGGCGTCAGGAATGTTGGGATTCAGCGACATGATTTGAATGGGCAGGTCGATGCAGCGGCGCCTGCTGTTGAGAATGGGCATCCCTGCATCAAAATCAATATCGAGTCCGATCTGAGAATGTCCGCTGCGGCCAATCAGGGCGCAACGTTCTTTAAGCAGCCCGTCGGCTGAGAAATCACTGATCACGCCGCGCAGGGTGTCGCTGGTCTCTTCAAGCCGCATGATGCCCGCGAGTTTTGGTACCCCGAGTTCATTGTCAAGAGATGGCTCGGTTTCTGAGTCCATTATGAAAAAACCATCGTGGGTGAGGATCGGTGCGCGTGTCATTTTGTGATTTCCATGAAATAGAAGTTAGGGACGCGGTCCAGCCTGGTTGGGCAAAAAAGGCTCATCTGAAATGATCTGATGGACGTTCTGCAATGTCACTGTGACGGTCCGAGATTTTGTTTGCTACAATTTTCTGTAAACAGTGGTGAAGAATCTGGCCCGCCAGGGCTCAAGTTCAGGGTAAATTGATCTGCCGGAGCTGCAAGGCGGCCTCTTCTGGATTGATGGTATTGACAAACAGGCCGGAGCCCAATTCAAATCCGGAAGGTATGCTTGTTCGTGGGCAGATTTCAAGATGCCAGTGGAAACTCAGGGCTGAGTCGGTGCTGTTTTTTACATGCGGGACGGTGTGGAGGAAATAGTTGTATTGCACCTCCCCGATCACTGCTTCCAGGCGAGTCATAGTGCGTTTGAGAACGCCGGCCAGGTCATTGAACTCTTCATCGGTGGCATAAAGAAAATTGCTCTGGTGCTTGAGTGGCAGGATATGAATTTCCCATTCATAGCGACTGGCAAAGGGTTTGATGGCAATAAAGTGTTTGCCCTGTTCGATAAAATAGTTGCCTGGCTGATAGTTTTGGTGTTTTTCCCCCGAACTTCTGTCGAAACTTGTTGTTTCAAGGGGCAATGCCTCATCAATCAGGGTGCAGAAGATGCATGAGCCTGTCTTGTCATAAAAAGACCGGCTGCACTCAACCTCGTCCTGGACGTTATGTGGCACAAGAGGCATGGCGATAATCTGGCTGTGGGTATGGGGAATGCTGCCACCGGCCGCCTTGCCAAAATTCTTGAAGACCAGGATATATCTGACCCGGGGGTAGGTCTGATAGAGGAACTGCATGCGTTCCTGATAGACGGAGAAAAGCAGGGCCAGGTGCTGCTTACTCATCTGATGGAGGGCGATCCCGTGGTTTGAGTGGTCGATGATGATCTCATGATGCCCGTATCCCTCGATGACCTGTTGCATCCCCGGGATAAGGCCCGGAACGATGGGGTCGTCGTTTAAGATGGGATACAGGTTCTCAACGACCCTGATCTCCCATTGCCCGCTGGCCGGACTCTGAAGGACTGGTGGTGGGGTCTGGTGTTCGTTTCCGAGGCAGAAGGGGCAGGTCTCTTCATGTTCGCTTACATCTCTTGGCAAGGAAGGTTCGTCCTTGCGCGGCCTTTTTCCACGCGCGGTGGAGATCAGCACGGATCGCGTGGGGACGATGGGGTCGATACGAATTTCCCGCACATTTTGAGTAGTCATGGAAAAGGTGTCCTGTGATGAGCCATTGGCCTGCTTGAGAGGGGAGGTGTTTTTTATCTTACCTCTCTTGATTGGATCAATGTATCATATTCCTGACTCACCAACTACCGGTCAGTTTATTTGCTTCAGACAAAGAGGCTCAGATGTCTTGCGTTTCTCATATGAAAACGTGTATTATTTCTATTTGAATGGTCACGCCGTTCAAGGCAAACAGATATCAGATGAAGACGATCTGTACACTTGTCGGATGTTCTGAATGATCATCCGGCAGCAATCCATGTTTCCCATAAAGGACAATGAAACGATGATTACTCTACCTGATCTGCCTTATGCAATTGATGCCCTGGAACCAGCTCTCAGCGCGAAGACTCTGGGCTTTCACCATGGCAAACACCACAGTGCCTATGTCGCCAATCTCAACAAACTGATTGATGGGACTGATCTGGCCAGTAAAAGCCTTGAAGATATTATCCTGCAGACTGTCAATGAACCAGGAAAAGCGGCAATCTTTAACAATGCGGCCCAAATCTGGAATCATACGTTTTATTGGCATTCAATGAAACCCGAAGGCGGGGGATTGCCCACTGGTCAGTTGTTGAAAAAAATTAATGCTGATTTTGGCAGCACTGACAGCTGTGTTGAGAAGCTGAAAAATGCGGCATTGACTCAATTCGGGAGCGGCTGGGCATGGCTGGTGGTGAAAAATGACAAGCTTGAAGTCATCAAAACTGCCAACGCCGATACCCCTCTGGCCCATGGTCTGAAGCCTCTGCTGGCCGTGGATGTCTGGGAACATGCCTATTATCTTGATTTTCAGAATGCACGGGGGAGTTACCTGGACGCCTTTTTCAAAAATCTTGTCAATTGGGATTTCGGTCAATCCAATCTTGCCTGATTTCTGGTGATGAAGATATCTATGTATAATTTCCTGACGCACAATTTTAAAAAATATTTTGCAACCGGATTACTCGTCCTTGGCCCTATCGGTCTGACGGTACTTGTTGTCCAGAATGTAGTTGGATGGCTTGACAGTGTTCTTTACCAGGCCCTGCCGGTGTCATTACAACTGGAAAAGCTGATTGGAATGAAAGTCCCAGGCCTTGGGATTGCAACCGGTCTGGTCTTCGTGCTCCTGGTTGGGGTTCTTGCCGCAAATGTCCTGGGGCGTTTCTTTGTCAATTTTTTTGAGAAGGCAATTCTCAAGATTCCTCTGGTCAAAAGTATTTATACCCTTTTCAAGGAGGTCGCTGATACGACGTTTGGTCGTAATCGCAAGGGATTTCGGAAAGTCGTATTGATTGAATATCCGCGCAAGGGGTTATGGGCGCTTGGCTTTGTCACAGGCGTGGCCGAGGGGGAGATCCAGCGGTTGACCAAGGAAAAGGTCATCAATGTCTTTCTGCCAACGACCCCGAACCCCACCTCTGGTTTTTATATCCTCGTCCCTGAAAAAGATTCGATTCAGTTGAGCATGAGCGTGGATGATGCCTTCAGGCTTATCATCTCTGGTGGGATGTCTGTTCCACCCGATAAAACCGCCCCACCTGTATTGGATTGCAGCGGAGATCTTCCCCTGGATGATGCCGTGGGGCGGTAGTGGGCCCAATTTTCTGTAGATCATGACTATTATGCACAATAACTCAGACACGGCTGAGACGGCCAAACCAGCAATAGGTCTGGGACAGCAAAAAAAACAGGGGCACCTGGGTTCTTTTCTGGGAGTGTTTACGCCGACGATCCTGACGATCCTCGGCGTGATCATGTATCTGCGCTTTGGTTGGTTGTGAGTCAGGTAGGCCTTGGTGCCACTCTCTTGATCGTTGTCCTGGCCAATGCCATAACCCTGGCCACCTCTCTGAGTCTTTCGGCCGTGGCCACCAACAGCCGGGTCGGGGTGGGCGGGGCCTACTATATAATATCCCGCAGTCTCGGTCTGGAAATAGGCGGGGCGCTTGGTATTCCGCTCTTCCTGTCCCAGGCCCTGTCGGTGACCTTGTATGCCTTTGGTCTTGCTGAATCTCTGCGCATCGTCTGGCCCGATGTCCCTGTGGTAACCACAACGCTTGTAATCATCGTTTTTGTGGGATTGCTGGCATTTCGTGGGGCCAGCGCCGCCCTGAAAACCCAGATTCCCGTTCTGGCTCTTATCGTCCTGTCTCTGCTGGCCTTGATTGTAGGCGTCTTGAATGCTCCACCCCTCACAGTATCACATGCCTTACCTCCACAAGATACTGCCCCTTTCTGGCTGGTGTTTGCGGTCTTTTTCCCGGCAGTCACCGGAATAATGGCCGGTTTGAGTTTGTCCGGAGATCTGAAAGATCCGCGTGTTTCTATCCCACGGGGGACCTTGATTGCAGCTCTGACAGGCTTTGCGGTCTATCTCCTGGTCCCGATTGTGCTGGTCATGGGAGCAGACCGGACCACTCTTCAGGATGACCCACTGGTCTGGACTCATATCGCGTTTCTGGGGCCCTGGCTGATTCTGCCCGGGCTCTGGGGAGCGATTTTTTCTTCGGCGGTTGGTTCAATGCTGGGTGCGCCCAGAACCCTGCAGGCCCTGTCTCTGGATCGCCTGGTGCCGCATCGATTTGGCAGGGGAGTGGCCAAGGGTAAAGAACCGGTGCTGGGAATCGCCCTGACCTTGACTTTGAGCCTTCTGGCCGTCTTTCTCGGAGATCTCAACACGGTGGCCACCGTGGTCACCATGTTCTTTCTCAGCGTCTATGGGATCATCAATCTGGTCTCTGCCCTGGAAAGTCTCTCAGGCAACCCCTCCTGGCGACCAACTTTGAATGTCCATTGGTCCATCAGCCTCCTTGGGGCCCTGGGCTGTTTTGTGGTCATGTTCCTGATTCACTGGCCGTCCACTCTGGCTGCACTGTCCACTGAGATGATTCTCTGGCTCTGGTTCAAGCGACGTATTCGCCATGCCTCATGGGGTGACCTGCGCCGTGATCTTTATGAGTCATTTATCCGTGGGGCGCTGGTCAGCTTGTCTGCCTATCCCATGACAGCAAGGAACTGGCGACCTCATCCCCTGGTCTTTGTCAGGGATATTAGCCAGAGGCTCGATCTGGTTCGCTTTGCCTCCTGGTTCAGTGAAGATCGAGGTGTGGTCACTGTTACGGAACTGATCGAGGGTGACATTCTTTCTCTGGATGTGGAGGTCTCTGAGCGGCGACTGCAGATCGATGAGATCCTTCGCCGGGAAGGCATAGTGGCCTTCGGAGATGTGAACATTGTTGATAATCTGGAAAGGGGAATTCTGACCGTAGCCCAGGCAAACGGTATCGGTAGTATGGAAAACAATACCATTCTGATCGGTTTTCCCGATGAACTGGAACGGCTTGCCGCATTCCTGCGCTCTATTCGATATCTGGAAAAAATCAGTCGGAGCATGATCATTGGAAAACTTGAACCGCTCCGGCCCGCCCGGGAAGGGGTGCCGCGGATCATCCATGTCTGGTGGGGTGGGTTGAAGCAGAACAGCGATCTGATGCTCCTTCTCGCCTATCTCCTGACCTGCAATGCCGAATGGCGTGAGTCGCGCATCCATATCCTGAGTGTTGCCTCAAATGAACTGATGAAGGCCGAGACGGAAGCGGTCCTGGCCCGACTGATCCCTGAAATACGCATTCATGCACAGGTGGAGGTGATGGTGAGAAGCGGGGCGGATAATATAGCTGATATCATCCGTCAGAAGAGCTTTGCGGCAGATGTGATTTTTCTTGGCCTTTCCGCCCCGGAAAAAGGGGAGGAGGAACAATATGCCCTGCGTCTCCAGAATCTTGTGGATTGTCTCCCCTCCTGTTTTCTAGTCCATAATGGCAGCTTGTTTGCCGGTGAACTGATTACCTCTGATGATCAGTCATCTCTTGGGTCAGAGGAGGAGGCGTGAGCAACAGGTCTCGGCATGCCCTGTTGGGTAAGCCTCCTGCCAGATGATCATTTCAGCCAATCTCTGTCGTATTCTCAAGGTTTTATTTATGTAATATCAGATAGATGACAGTAGTAAAATTTTCCACAGGCCTTGAGCTTGAACGAAAACTCCGATTCTGCAGGCGACTTCAGTATGAATCTGAATGGGACATCGGTGGTTTTTCCTGTTATACTTTCCTGATGTGAAGAGTTGAAGAGTATCTTTTGCGCACCAGCAGTGAGTTGCGAGGTGCCCGTCCCTTTTGACGAGAGGTTTACAGTGAAACCAGCCATTAAAAAAAGTTTATTGCTTACCCTCCGAGACAAGGTCAGCTGCAGTCAGGGAGTCCAGTTCGTCGGTTCTTTCTTTCAAAATCCCTCGGCCTTGATGACCACATTCTTTTATGTGCTTCCCCAGACTATTTCAAAACAGAAGATTAGTGAGATGTGGGGCGAAGACAGGTCAAGTATTGAGGCTCTCCCGCCTGAAATTGTAGAGGTCTTTTCACTGTGCGGCAATGTCCTGAAGGACAAGGGATTCCTGGCAAGCCAGATCCGGAAGATTGCCAGAAAAAAACAGACAGGAACCATCCAGGACATCATTCGTGAAGGCAAGGACGGACTCTACGATGCCATTGTGTTCGGTAAAAAAGGCTCGAATTTTCTGGAGGACATCCTCTATGGCAACCTCGGCCATGAGGTCCTGGAAAAGGAGTTGGCTGCACCCGTCTGGTTTTGCCGTGATCCGGACGCAACCAGAAAAAATGTCCTGATTTGCCTGGACGGTTCACCTCTTGGTGAGAGGGTGGCTGATCATGTGGGGTATATTTTGCATGGAGAGACCCACCATTCGGTAACCTTGCTGCATATTGACAAGGGGCAGGGGGTCAATCAGGAAAAGGCCTTTCATGATGCCATCGTTGTGTTGAAATCCTATGGTCTTACCGATGAACGAATTCATACCTCGACGGTCAAGGCCCTGCGGGTGACCAATACCCTGCTTGAGAGTGCTGAGCAGGGAAAGTTTGCCGCCATTGCCATCGGTTCTGTCGGCCGAACGGCATCAATGGGGATCTGCCAGCGGATTGTCGGGGCAAAGTGTAAGAATATTTTCAACGAAATTGAAAAAACCGCACTCTGGATTGTCCCGTAATTTGCAGGAATGAGACCAGTTGCCAGTTTGGTTCTTTTCCGGAGGTTGAAGATGTTCTGCACCCATAAGGATATGATGATTCGATATGCCCTTGTCTGTTGTTGTCTGTTTGGTCTGTTTCTCCCGTCAATGGCTGCAGGTGACGACCAGTTGAGTCTGCGCCTGGAGGCATGGTCTGCCGGGTATCCCCCTGTCTTGTTCGACGAAAAGATAGTCAATCCAAAGCTGTTGCAGGCGTTTTACGGAGAGCATCAGATCAAGCCGATCTGGTTTGAGAAGGGCCGATTGTCCAAAAAGGGCAGGGAACTCATTCAGACCATCAGTGCGGTTGAGGGGGAAGGGCTGCAGCCCTCTGATTACCATTATTCTCTTCTCTCAGGTCTTACCAGGGAAGCTGTTCTGCCAGAGTATTCACTCTATGATCTGGTCCTCAGTGATGCCCTGCTTACCCTGGTCCGTCACCTGAGTCTGGGAAAGGTTGATCCCGAGACCTTGACGGATGAGTGGAAGAACGAGCAGCGTCCCACCGACCTTGCCTATGTCCTGCCACAGGTTGCAGGCCAGGGGAATCTGACGGAGCTTCTTGCCAATGCCCGTCCGGCTCAGATTCGATACTCCCGCCTGCAAAACACCCTGGCCCAACTCAGACAACTTTCTGCTGATGGCTGGGAGCCGTTGTCTCTTTCACCTGCTATCAAGCCCGGGATGAGTGATCGACGACTGATGGAGATCAGTCGTCGACTCCAGATCTGGCAAGATCTGGCAGGGGCTGTGCCTGCGCTGGAGTATGATTTTGAATTACAGGAGGCCGTCAAACGGTTTCAGTCACGCCATGGACTGGAGGCAGATGGAATAATCGGCAAAGAAACTCTCCTGGCACTCAATGTCTCGCCCGCCGAAAGAGTTCAGCAGATTATTGTCAATCTTGAACGCTGGCGCTGGTTGGCCGATGATTTTGGCCAACGGTTTCTGATCGTCAATATTGCAGCCTTTGAGTTGAAATTAATCGAGCACAATGAGACCTTGTTGCGCTTGCCGGTGGTGGTCGGTCGATCGTATCGCAAGACCCCAGTTTTCAGTGACAAGATCCGTTTTCTGGTCCTTAATCCCACCTGGACCGTGCCGCAGAAGCTGGCCGTGGAAGATAAACTGCCTGAGATACTGCGCGACAAGGGTTTTCTGAACCGGCTTGGGTTTTCTGTCTTTCCCTCAGACTCTACCTCTGCCATCAATCCTGCCACGGTGAATTGGGCGCATCTGTCAAAGTCCAATTTCCCCTATCGCCTGGTCCAGACCCCGGGACCGCTTAATGCCCTGGGGCAGATAAAATTCATGTTTCCCAATAAGTATGATGTGTACCTGCACGACACCTCTTCCCGGGAGCTGTTCAGCAAGAGCGAAAGGGCATTCAGTTCGGGCTGTATCCGGGTGTCTGAACCGCTGGTGCTGGCAGAG
>ERZ889078.3129-NODE-3129-length-11218-cov-15.558094_pt1 | contig 11218 bp, 8 predicted proteins | sample MGYA00521266_ERZ889078 | MGnify/ENA primary metagenome ERZ889078 (study PRJEB32303, sample SAMEA104408618) | aquatic metagenome | biome: Brackish water; feature: Pelagic; material: water | place: Baltic Sea | collected 2014-06-16T06:34:00 | depth 76,534 m ... | reverse complement strand
ACGTGGGATACGCAGCGGAAGGAGCATGGGCACCTGCCGCTGATATTCCCGATACGATTCACCAAAGGCGGACACAAGGTCGCGTTCTTCGAGAACCGCGCCTGTGAAGATCCAGATGGTCCATGAAACGTTGAGAAGCAAGCGATCGGCAGTGAGGTCCGGATAGGACCAAAGCAAGACCAGAACAAAGGCGTAAAGAGGATGCCGTACCCACCTGTAAGGACCACGGATGGAGAATAATGCCGGCTTGATGGTCTTGCCTTGTAGTACGACCTGAATCGGTCGGATTCCAAACCCGTCAAAAGAACCTAAAGAGTGTACCCCCCACACGAAACCCAGGGCCGCCCCGAAGCAGGCTCCACGGAAAAGCCACCGAAGAGGGCCTTGAGCGCTGACCAGCGTTAAATCGGTAGGCTGCCAGAACAGAAGCAAGGCCAGGAGCGTCACGCCGGAAGTAATCGCGTAGACAGCGCCGTGGTAATGACCCGGGACGATTGTTTCGAGTTGGCGCTGAAAAGACTTTCTGACCATCCCACTGTGCTGCAAACAGAACATCAGGCACAGCACCCCATCCAATACCAAAGCACCAACGGTGGAGAAGCCCGGGTCAACAACCCGGATTGGACCCAGCAGGAGGAAGACGCCCAATAGCAACAAAGACGTACCACCAAAGAACGTGGCCGCGATCATTGTCGCGTATGCGCATATTTTCGTCATATCCATCATGTTAAGTCAAGTGAACTCAAGTTTAAAGGCGTAGTCACTTCTAACTTATGCGATTCCAAGGAAAACAGCCCATTCCAATCGGAAACAAGACGCATCACACAGATACTATACTAATCTTGACTAAAAGCCACTGAAATTGTACGGTTCATTAAAGGAGATGATTTTGATTCTATCTCTTTTACTTGGCCCTCCATGTAGGAGGCTACATTTCCAATTCAACCATACGAGGAAGAGACATGAACGTAAAAAAAATGATCGAGAGGAAGCAAATCCTCATTGTGGACGATGAACAGGATGTGCTCGATACCCTTGTGGAACTCCTGGACATCTGCCGTATCGATACGGCCCGGTCTTTTGAGGAAGGCAAGCGATTGATGGAAGAAAACAACTATGATGTGGCGATCCTGGATATCATGGGAGTGGACGGTTTCAAACTCCTGGAGATCGCCAACCAGCGAGGCATCCCGGCCCTGATGCTCACAGCCCATGGACTTTCGGAAGAGAACCTGAAGCGATCCGCCGTGGAGGGGGCGTCCTACTACGCACCCAAGGAAGAGATCAACCGGATCGACCTCTTCGTTGCGGACATCATCGAGGCGAGGGAGAAGAAGAAAAACGTCTGGGCCAAGTGGTTCGAAAGGCTGAGCGGCTTCTACGATTCCCGCTTCACCGGACCCAACTGGCGAGAAAAGGACAAGGAATTCTGGGATAAGAAACTGAAGGGGATTTCCCATATATAGGGGGGGCTGTCGGGAAACGCGGACCGTTCCGGAGGAAGCTCCGGCTTCCATTCGGAGGTATACCCGCGGGATCTGAATGCAAAGGAAGGTTTCTTTGAGATTCAATTCAACCATACGAGGAAGAGACATGAACGTAAAAAAAATGATCGAGAGGAAGCAAATCCTCATTGTGGACGATGAACAGGATGTGCTCGATACCCTTGTGGAACTCCTGGACATCTGCCGTATCGATACGGCCCGGTCTTTTGAGGAAGGCAAGCGATTGATGGAAGAAAACAACTATGATGTGGCGATCCTGGATATCATGGGAGTAAACGGTTTCAAGCTCCTGGAGATCGCCAATCAGCGAGGCATCCCGGCCCTGATGCTCACGGCCCATGCACTTTCGGAGGAGAACCTGAAGCGATCCGCCGAGGAGGGCGCATCCTACTACGCGCCCAAGGACGAAATCAACCATATCGACCTCTTCGTTGCGGACATTATCGAGGCAAGGGAGAAGAAGAAAAACGTCTGGCTCAAGTGGCTGGAAAGGCTGAGCGGCTTCTACGATAGCCGCTTCACCGGGCCCAACTGGAGAGAAAAGGACAAGGAGTTCTGGGATAAAAAACTGGAAGAGACTTCCCGTCTCTATTAGGGGCTGTCGGAAGACGCGGACCGGCCAGGAGGAAGTTCTTTTTTTTCGACAAAGCTATAGACAATTTGGTCTTGAGTGCCAAAAAAGAAGGCAACGCACAGCGGGGGTTCAAGCCACCGGCTTCTTTTGCCTTACACCTTGGCGGGCATTTTCTTTTCCATGTCCTCTAAAAGAGGAACAATTTATTCCAGATGTTCCCGAAACAACCGTTTCGCCCCTTCCACATCTACCGAATCATGGTCAGCATCAAGATGCTTGTCATAGCTGCCGGATCATCACATTCGCTCGTACTTACCTAAAAAAGGACGATCAAAAGGCCCTTATTTTTAAGGCATCATAATTTGCCTTCCGCTTGGAAATGGCAGCGGTCCACCTCAGGTCTCACCCACCAACATCGTGATGTGCCAGGAACGTTCATGCATGTCTATTTCAAATGAAACTTCTTTTCGTTTGAAATTGATTTTGTTTTTGGTTATGTTATCAGCCATGGGAAATTCTTCCTTTGTTATGATATTTTGGTTAGTTGGGTTGAGTAACCCAAGAGGAACTTCCTTAGAACCTAAATTTTATCATAGTCACTATCGGGTAAGCATCAGCTCAGCTGAGACTTTCTCCGTGACCGGTGGTTGTGTGAGGGGATACCAATGACATCGAACAATGAACGTCCATCATATGGCACGTTTAAATTTTTAACCGTGGTTTTCCTTTTGTTTTTCATGCCCGCCTGTTCTTCGGATACTGGTTCTTCGGGTACTTACACCATAAACTACTGGGTGGCGACCAATGGAAGCGATCAGGCCAGTGGTGACTCGGATAATCCCTTCCTGACCCTCGAGCACGCCCGTGATGTGATCCGTGCAAATGGCAATCGCGGAATTTGTACCATAAACGTTAATATAAAGGCTGGCACTTATCGGCTCAGCAGTCCGCTGAAGTTAAATGCCGGAGACTCCGGCGCCCCCGGCGCAGAGGTGGTCTACCAGGCCGCCCCCGGAGAAAGTGTAGTGATCTCGGGCGCGCAACAAGTAAACGGCTGGATTCTCCACGACGTCGATCTCAACATATGGCAGGCGCAGGTGAATACCGATGCGATGCCGCGACAACTATATGTCAATGGTCAGCGGGCCACGCGAGCCCGCACGCCGGAATATCCCAATTATTACACTCCCACTTCCAAAGGATACACCTATGAATATATTTCCGGTTCAGATCCGCAGATCCCGCCGACCTGGGATAACCCAACCGATGTTGAGGCCGTAACCGTAACACAGTGGAAAATGATGCGTTGCCCTATCGCTGAGATCCAAAATGATAGTGTTGTGATCATGGAAAACCCATGCTGGGACAATGCCAATGTGTTCCCCTATCTATGGAACTTCCATCTCCTCAGCTGGTGGGAAAATGCGTATGAGTTTCTGGATGAAGCCGGTGAGTGGTATCTGAAGCCGGGCGCACAGATCCTTTATTACATTCCCCGCGAGGGAGAAGATATGAGCAGCGCGAACGTGGAACTGCCTGTTCTTGAAAAATTAGTGGATGCCGGCGGCGATGTTTCACAGCCTGTTAGCTTCATACGCTTTAAAGGTCTGAGCTTCATGTATGCCACTTGGCTTGCGCCGAACAGCTCCGATGGTTATGCCCTCGATCAAAGCGGCTTTCATCTGGTGGGGCCCGACCACGTCGCCAACACGATCGGACACGATCCCGACGTCGTGGGCATCCCGGGTAATTTGAGTTTTCTCTATGCGCAGAACATTACATTCGAAAATAATGCCTTTGCGCATATGGGCGCTATTGCCCTGAACTTCGGAACCGGCAGCCAAAACAACGAGATCGTCAACAACACCTTCAGTGATATTTCCGCAGCGGCCATTCAGGTCGGCGGTATTGCAGCGGAAGATCATCATCCCGAACATCCCTCACAACTGACGAGCGACAATCACATCGCGAATAACCTCATAGAATATTCAGGCCAGGAGTTCTACGACGCCCCCGGCATTTTTATCGGTTTTACCGCCCGCAGTCTTGTCGAACACAATGAGATCAGTCATGTCCCCTGGGCCGGAATTGCCATCGGCTGGGGTTGGGGCCTGCTCGATCCGGGCGGCTTTGCAGGACTGCCCAACGCAACCCCCTACGAGTGGGGTCACATCGACACACCTTCGGCGGCGCAGGGAAATAGGATTATCCACAACAAAATCGAATATTTTTTAGAAAAATTATGGGATGGCGGCGCCATTTACACCACGGGTTTTCAAGGGACCTCCATGGAAAACGGTCAACTCATCGCCTGGAATGTGGCGCAATACAAACGGCCGACTGCAGGAGGCAACACCTTTTATACTGATGGCGGAAGCCGTTTCGTGACGGTGCGCGAAAATGTCTCTCTGGACAATCCGCAGGGCTACGTAGATTTCGGACCTTGTTTGAAGGCCTCGTCCTTTGATGAAGAAGTTGAAGGTCTAAAATTCTGCCAGATGACGGACATCTTGCCCTATGGCAAAGACATGGGAGGCTGTGTTCCTTACGGGGATTTGCTTTTTGAAAATAACTATCTGCGCGATCATTTGGATTTTTATAATATTTGCACGAACAGTTATTACCCCAACGCCCCAACCAACATGATCTTTATAGATAATGTGAAGGTATCGAGCAGCGATGAAGTGCCGGCATGGATACTGGAATCCGCAGGAAGGCAGTAAGGGCAATTCGTGAACCGCTGCCAAAGGACCAACTGCGATCATAACCACATCAAGCGCGGACAAAATATTCTGAATTAACGATGGAAACACCCACCCCTCGTGAATGAGCGCGCTTTCTGAATAAAGAGTTCCTAAAGAAACCATTCACTGATATTGCATGATATCGTGGATTCGAAATCCTGTCAAACATAGTAGTTATTTCAACTATTTCTCTAAGGACGGCAACCCAAACATCAGGACTCCTTACCCCCAGGAAATTAAAGTGACACCTTCCAAGTGTCATTTTCCTTCCATTTCGGAATTTGGTTTCAGGAAGACTTCCCACAAAACCATATCTGGCATTAATCTCAACCTCAAAGCGGCCAAAATCGTGCAAGGCTGGCAGATCAATCATCGAAGTCGAGCTGGAGATACGTTGGAGATATCTGTAACTCTGCGCCCCGTTCGCGTTTTTTCCTTTTTAGTGTCAATCTGTTTAAGTTTCTACTAATAGAAAATTCAACAACAAGAATGATAGGCATCAATGGGTACAGAGCCGAACAGATCGCCGAAATTCACTTACAGGCCGGGGAATGGTTTGCGGAAAACGATTCCCATTGATGAATCCATCCGGCATAAACTGAGGGCCGGCGACGTAAATGGAGTTGCTCAATTGGTCGAACATAATGGACAGACCATGCTCAATAGCGATAGATGGTACATCTTTGAAAAGACACATTCAGGGGATAGATTTTTCCATCTCCTTTAGAACGCCAACGATTTCATCCATGCTTTCCACCTTGTAGGGGGTTTGAAGATGATCGTTCCTGAAGGCGATAAACGGAACCTTCGCCGCCTCGGCAGTTTCATAGTCCACACTGGAGTCTCCAATGTAAACCGCTTCCATGCTGGGGAGGCCGAAAAATTCGAGAATTTTAAGGAGCGCTTCCGGGTGGGGCTTGGGATGCTTTACGTCCAGTGAAGAGATCACGATTTCAAAAAGCTCTGTAAGCCCATTCTGTTTGAGAACTTCCTCGATGGTATTACTTCGGTTTGTGGCTACTCCGAGCCTGTACTCGGCTTTAAGATGCTTCAGTAGTTTTATTAATCCCGGTTCGATGAGCATGTCCCGTATAAAGGGGTTGTAATCAACCTGCATGCGATAAGCTTCAGCCTTTTCAAAATAGTCCGTCTTTCTGAAAATATGCTTTACGGAGTCACTTCCGGTTGCCATATGAACGAAAGCCGTCTCTTTTTCGTCCATGGGTGGCAGATCGAAGCGGTCGAGCAGGTGATTGTAAAAATTAACATTTGCCTGTCTGGAATCAAACATGACGCCATCGCAGTCAAAAATAACCGCGGATATTTTCTTTCTATTGCTCATTATTTTTTGTCCATTGCAGCTTTGATTTTCTCTGAGAGTGTGCCCATTTTAAATGGTTTCTGAATAAAATCACAACAGCCTCGATTTAAAATATCTGTGACCTCCCCATCAAGGCCGTATCCACTGGAGAGGATGACTCTTACATTGGAGTCCATTTCCTTCAGCCTGTCAAAGGTTTCCCCGCCTCCCAGGCCGGGCATAATCATATCGAGGATGACCGCATCGATCTCCGATCCTTTCTCTTTATACATGGATAGGGCGTCGTTGCCGTTTTCTGCGATGAAACATACATATCCCATTCTTTCAATCATTTCTTTCGTTACGTCAATCACCCATTTTTCATCTTCAACAAAGAGTACGGTTCCCTTCCCTTTTTCAATCCGTTCCGGTGATTTCTGTTGCACGTTTTCGCTTTTTCCGGACGCGGGAAGATAAATATCAAACTGCGTTCCCTTTCCTTTCTCGCTTTCCACCGTAATGGTGCCATCATGATCTTTGATTGCAGTGTATACGGAAGCAAGTCCAAGCCCCGTTCCGCCGCCCAGCTCTTTTGTTGTAAAAAACGGATCAAAAATTTTCCCCATGGTTTCTTTATCCATACCCGACCCACAGTCGGCAATGGAAACCTGAACATACCTTCCGCCTTTCAGGCCGTAGGGTAGGGCATTGTCGCTTTCCAGGGTGACATTCTTTGTTTCAATATGCAGATTGCCGCCCTTTTTCATGGCCTGCCAGGCGTTTACATACATATTCAACAGCGCCTGTTCCATCTGACTTTCGTCGGCTTCCACCGGCCAGAGTTCTTCATCAAGTTTTCTGTGAACAATAATCTCTTTTTTTGTGCGCCCGAAGACCTCAGAACTTTCCTTCACCAGCCAGTTCAGGTTCATTGTCTTTATGACCCGATGGCCTCCCTTGGCAAGTCCCAGCAGTTGACGTGTAAGCTGGGAACCGCTCAGGACATACTCTTCGACCGTTTTCAATTTCTCATAATGCCGTTGTCCCAAACCCTTTTCCAGCCGCATCAGGGATACATTTCCCTGGATTGCCATAAGGAGATTGTTGAAGTTATGGGCGATCCCTCCTGCAAGCGTTCCAAGCGCCTCCATTTTTTTTGCTTGAGCCAGTTGTTCTGCCATCCTTAGTTTATCGGTAATATCGGTTAAAATAATAATGGAGGTGGAAAGACCTTCATGGATAACAGGAAGGATGCTGAGGGAGATTGTGTGATTGTTCAGGTTTATGGGAGAGCCACGAAAAGACGGTGTTGGCGCTGCCGGCATTTTGTTCAGACATTTTTCTATTTCCGTGCTGTCGTTGCCAGGGAGAATATCTGAGATACGGCGCCCTAACATTTTTTCTTCGGGTATTCCCAGCAATGAGACCGCCTTCGTATTGACGAAAATAATCTCCCCGCTGGAAGCCACTTCCATGATGCCATCGGACATGGCATCCAGAATGGTCTCGAAGTGTTTCTTTACGCCTAAAAGTTCTTCCGTGATCGCCCTTGCGTAATTGTGTTTGGCCCCTATGATTTCCCCTGAAGCGCACTTGGAGGCAGCAATATCGGGGTTTTCAAGGACAAAGAGGATGTTCTCAGCCATTTCCGAAAGGGGGCCCTTGGCTATGCACGCATCCACGCCGATTTCGGCGAAATCAATGTTTTCTTCGGCAACCGTACCGGAAAGAATAACCACGTACGTATTCCTGAGACGTTCCATACCCTGAATGATCCTGCACAGTTTCGTTCCGCTGATATTGGGCATGACCATATCCACGAATATGATATCCGGAGTGTGGGTCTTGAGGATCTCAAGGGCGGAAAGGCCATCCTTTGCCGTGACGGAGACGTATTGGTCCTCAGGAAGCAGATCGGCAACAAACTCTAAAATGAGTGTGTCGTTGTCAATGAGTAAGATCTCTTTCATGGCATGGTTGTCTCCTTGAAATTTCTACTGGTAAGTAACCCTGAACACTTCCTCTACTGTGGTTACACCCTCCAGCAGTTTTCTTGCGCCATCCTGGCGCAATGTGGACATTCCCTGGTTTATCGCCTGCCTTTTTATGGCATTCGCGTCGGGAGTTTTCAAAATGAGGTTTTTGATGTTTTCATCCAGGACCATGAGTTCAAAAATGCCCGTTCTGCCCCTGAAACCCGTATTCAGGCACGACGGACATCCCCTTCCACGGTATATCTTTTTGCCTTGCAGAATTTCGGGGCTGATTCCGATGTTTTGCAGGGTTACCGGATCGGGTACATAGGGTTCCCTGCAATCTTCACAGATAACCCGCACCAGTCTCTGGGCTATGATGGCGGTGACAGAAGAGGTAACCAGGAAAGGTTCAATGCCCATATCAATAAGCCTGGTGACTGCGCTTGCTGAATCGTTGGTGTGGAGGGTTGAAAAAACCAGGTGCCCTGTCAAGGCGGATTGAATGGCAATTTCAGCGGTCTCCAGGTCCCTGATTTCGCCCACAAGGATTACATCGGGGTCCTGCCTTACGATGGAACGAAGCCCTTTGGCAAACGTGAGCCCGATCTTGGAATTTACCTGGATCTGGCCAATACTGTCTATCTGGTATTCGATAGGGTCTTCGATGGTGATAATATTAATATCCGTTTTGTTGATTGTGGAGAGAGCACCGTAAAGAGTAGTTGTCTTTCCGCTTCCGGTTGGTCCTGTTACAAGAATAATGCCGTGAGGCGTCCTGATGAGTTCGTCAAAGAGGTCCAGGCTCTCCGCAGGCATACCGAGATCGGTCACTTTCAACAGGACGTTGGTTTTGTCTAACAACCTCAACACTACCCGTTCTCCAAAGGCCACCGGGATGGTGGAAACCCGGATGTCGACACTTTTATCCGCGATCCTGATTTCTATGCGGCCGTCCTGTGGCAGCCTCTTTTCCGCAATATCCATACTGGCCATGATTTTTATGCGGGAGATGAGAGCCGATTGAATGTGCTTTGGTGGAGAAAGCATGTCATAGAGGATTCCGTCCACACGATAGCGAATTTTCAGTTCATGATGGGAATGTTCAATGTGGATGTCACTGGCCCTCGCTTTAACGGCCTGGGAAAGCATCAGGTTCACAAGCTTTACCACAGGAGCATCACTCGTATTTTCAAGGAGGTCTTCCGTATCCACTATTTCCGACATGATTCGATCCGTGTCCTCTCCGTGCATGTCTTCGATAACCTGTTCAGCGGAATCACGGCTCACGTCATAGGCAAAGTTGATAATGGAAAGAATGTCCATATAAGGCGCCAGAACGATCTCCGCCCCGTCCATGCAAAGAAGCGTGCGCAGGTCATCCAGGGGTTGAAAAAAAAGCGGGTCATTGATGGCGATGGTCGCCTTTTTCCAATTTACGACGGGGGCCATTCTGTATTTTTTCAGGAACTGGATAGGGATTCTTGTGGCAAATTCGGTATCGAGCCCTTCCAGGGTAAGGGAAGGGCTCACGGTGATATGAAACTGAATTCCCAGGGCATGGAGCAGGTCGGATTCGGTGATCCGTTTCTGGCGAATCAGAATCTCTCCGATCCGGCCTCCTTTTTCTTTCTGTATGTGCAGGGCGCCGGCAATGGCATCTTCCTTGAGGTGGAATTCCTCTGTCAGGATCTCGCCCAGCAGCTTATGTTTCATAGCGGCGCCTATTTGCCTTCACCTTGGTCCGGTGGGTTTGGCGCGGGTTTTTTGTACATCTTAATGACGCCTTCCTTGATCCGGTCGATATGATCTTTCTTGTCCTGGTAAATGGTCCTGGCCTCCAGAGGGTTTTCGATGATCCTGGGAGTGAGGAAAATAAAAAGGTTGGTTTTTTCCCTTGTTTTCGTAGACGACCTGAAAAGCCAGCCTAACACGGGGATTCCTCCCAAACACGGCACACTGTATTCGATATCGGTTGTGTCGTCTCCTATCAGACCGGCGATGACGATGGTGTTGGCGTCCTTGACGATCACGGTTGTCTGAGCCATCCGCTTGTAGGTGGATGGTTGGTCCGTAAGTTCCCCGCCGGGAATCAGTCTGGTGATTTCCTGGAATATTTTGAGCCGGACGTGCCGTTCCTTACTGATCTGGGGGGTAACCTTCAACGTCACGCCCACGTCTTTGTATTGGTAGTTGGTGTAGTCTTGCAGCGTAGCGTTTGTGTTTTTGCTGGTGATATAGGGGATGTTCTTTCCCACCATGATTTCGGCCTCTTCGTTGTCTGTAGTGAGGATCTGGGGTGTTGAAAGAATGTTGACATCCTGGTCCTGCTGGTACGCCGTAACAATCGCAGCCAGATTGGGGAATTTTATGCCTGCGATTTCAATGGCCTCACCGATGACGCCCAAAGAAAACCCCGCAGGAAGGGCGGCATTTGTCGCCAGATTCGCGAATTTCGAAAATCCCGAGCTGCTCGATCCGGCAAAAGCTGCGCCTTGCTTTCCATTGTAGGAAAAGTCTTTGGCCCCCTCCCATTCGACGCCCAGTTGAAAGTTCTTATTCACGTTTACTTCCATGATCAGTGCCTCTATATAGACCATGAGTCTCGGAATATCCAGCTTCCGGATGACTTCTTCCAGCACCAGATAATCATCTTTCCCCGCCGTGATGACGAGAGAATTGGTGGCCTTATCCGCGACAATTCGTGCTTCCTTTGAAAGCACGGGCGTTTTTCCTTTCGTAGCTTCAGCGTCCTGTTTTGAAGGCAGGGCGGTCAGGACCTTGGTGAGGTCTTCGGCATTGGCGTGTTGAAGGTAATAGACCCGAATATCTCCTTCCCCCCGCGGAGGTTCTTTATCAAGCAGTTTCACCAGGGTCACAATCCTGACGGTATCATCTTCCGAGGCCAGCAGGATAAGGGAATTGGTCCTTTGGTCGGGGACAACATTAATCGTATTTTGGGTTTGCGGGGCGTTCTTCCGCCTGACGCGGCTCTGTTGAAACAAGGTATTTACGGATTTTGCCAGAACGTCGGCAGCCGCGTATCTGAGTGGCAGGACCGTAATCTGCTCGCCGACCCCTTCCACATCAACAGCCTTGGTGATTTTCAATAACCGTTCGAT
>ERZ889078.3126-NODE-3126-length-11231-cov-44.355315_pt1 | contig 11231 bp, 9 predicted proteins | sample MGYA00521266_ERZ889078 | MGnify/ENA primary metagenome ERZ889078 (study PRJEB32303, sample SAMEA104408618) | aquatic metagenome | biome: Brackish water; feature: Pelagic; material: water | place: Baltic Sea | collected 2014-06-16T06:34:00 | depth 76,534 m ... | reverse complement strand
AAACCGGACAGACCGTATGTTACATAAACCGGACATATCCCGTGTTAGCGACACTTAATGAAACTCGGAGTTGCGGAGGAGGCTAGGCGCGCTCCACATCCGACCCTACCTGATGCGCCAGACTCAATTCCGCCACTTCTCGCGGGGCATTGGCCACTTCAGACGCCCAATCCCGGAAGGTAGATCGGAAACCGTGAACCGTAACACCTGCGATCTTCATCCGTCGCAACAACATCAACATCGACATATTCGAAAGTGGATTGTGGCGTTTCTGACCTTCAAACACATACTCAGACTGCATCGCACGCAAAGGTTCGATAATAGCCAGCATTTCGTCTGTCAGAGGCACCCGGTGGTCATTGTCGGTTTTCATTCGTTCAGCTGGGCAGGTCCAGAGTCGAGCCTCAACATCAACTTCAGGCCACTTCATTCCCAAGACTTCGCCGGTACGTGATCCTGTCAGGCAAGTGAACCTCAGCGCCTTGGCGGCCATTGCGTTGCGTGTTTTCAGATCCGCATAGAAATCTGGTACATCCTGCCAGGCCATCGCTAAATGATGTACATGCTTTTTTCCAACTTTAGGCAAGACATTGGCATTGTTGATTTCAGACACTGGATTTTCACCAGCCCTGAAACCTTTGGATTTAGCGACATCAAGAATGGATTTTATTCTTTGTGCCAGACGCCGGGCAGTTTCGTGTTTGGAAGTCCAAATAGGTGACAAGACCGAAAGAACTTCCGGCTGCCCTATGTCTGACACCAGCAATGCTCCAATTTTTGGAAAGGCGTGGTCTTGAATTGTCTTGAGCCACTGACGACCGTGTTTTTCGCTCCGCCACGTCGGCAGGCGTTCCAACTGCACATGCTCAGCCATCTCTGCGAATGTCGGTATATCTCGTTTTGCATTGTGACGAGGATTTAGACCGCGAACTGCCAGACGGCGATATTCGAGGGATTTCTCACGCGCTTCTGAGATTGATACTAGAGTGGTACTACCAAGTCCGAAATCAGTCCTTAGTGGCCCACCCTTGCGATTCTTTTGCCCTTTGACGGTTATGCGAACGATCCAACTACGCGCACCTGTTGGCTTTACAACAAGGAAAAGCCCATTTCAATCACTGTGTCTGCCAGTTGGAAGTGTGCTTAGTGAGATCTTTTTAAGTTTGCCTTTGAGAGCTGACAACGACCAGTTACCACAATAATTACCACACAACGTATACAGTTCACTGTTATTGAAAACAACCCAACAGAACAACGAGCGGCGAATACATCATTAAAACAAGGCAGTTTGCGGATTCGGTGAGAATGAAGGAGAATGAGGGAAATTCAAAGATGGCAGTCCCTAGGGGAGTCGAACCCCTCTTTTCAGGTTGAAAACCTGACGTCCTAACCGATAGACGAAGGGACCGCGATCTTTGTGGAGGGCGTTTTAGTCGCTAGGACTGCGCCGCGCAAGGGGTTATTTGGGCCTAAATTCGATTTAGTGTCTATGCCCGCACGGCATCTTCAACACGCAGTTTTGGTTTGCTGCGCCCGCCCCACGTATCAATCTCTAGGCGGCCTGCGACATGGAAAATCGCGCCGTCATGGGCCTCCAGCATTGGGCCAAGTGGTCCATCAAATGCCTGAAACGCAATTGCATCAATCCGCCCGCGTGATTCGTCTTCAAATGTCAGGCGCAGGTGGTTCTCGCCAGCCCGTTTCGCAAACGCGACCCGGACCGATGGAAGGGCAAATCGCGGGGCTGGGGCGCCGGCCCCAAACGGCCCGGCCCGTTCCAGTTGTTCGATCAGATCAACTGTAATAGCCGAAGGCATAAGTGCAGCATCCAGTTTCAGGTCTGCCGGTCCGGCTTGATCGGCACCCTGTTGGGCCAGTAATTCCCCAAGGCGTGCCATGGCCGGTTCCAGCATCGCGCGGGTCAGACTAAGGCCGGCCGCCATTTTATGCCCGCCGCCTTTGATCAGCAATCCTTCGGCGGTTAATCGCGCGATGGCTGAGCCAAGATCAATGCCATTGATCGAACGCCCGGATCCTTTGCCGTCATCACCATCAAAACCGATGACAATTGCCGGGCGATTGGTTGCTTCTTTCAGGCGTGCTGCGACGATACCAACCACGCCGGGATGCCAGCCATCGCCAGCGGCCCAAACCAAGGGTCCATCCAAAGGCCGGGTTTCAGCCTGCGCGCTGGCCAACGCGCGGACATAGGTTTCGATCTCGCGTCGTTCGGTGTTAAGCACGTCAAGTCGCTGGGCAAGCGCCGCTGCCTCGTGCGGGTCCGTCGTCGCAAGCAGTCGCGCGCCCAGGTCGGCCTGCCCGATGCGGCCGCCTGCATTGATCCTTGGGCCCAGCAGGAACCCAAGATGATAGGCCGACGGCGCGCTGTCCATTCGCGCAATATCTGTTAAAGCCGTTATCCCAACGCGGGCACGTCTGGCCATGACTTTCAAGCCTTGCCGGACAAATGCCCGATTAAGATCGCGCAGTTGCGCCACATCCGCGACCGTTGCCAGCGCGACCAGATCCAGCAGTTGTATCAAATCGGGCGGCGATTTCCCTGATGAACGCAGGCCCCGATTGGCCTCGACCAGCAGCATGAAAACCACACCGGCGGCACAAAGATACCCAAGATCGCCGGTTTCATCCTGCCGGTTTGGATTGACCACAGCCAGCGCGGGCGGCAGCGTTTCGCCGCCCAAATGATGATCCAAAACGATAACATCGCAAGGGGCCGCTGCCGCAATAGGGCCGTGCGACAGAGTTCCGCAATCAACGCAAATTATCAGGCTGTGATCTTGTGCGAGTGCGTGCATCGCTTCGTCGTTAGGGCCATATCCTTCGTCGATCCTGTCAGGAATATAGAGCGTTGCCCGCAGGTCAAATTGTTTGAGCCATGTCAGCAACAAGGCGGCAGATGCGCCGCCGTCAACATCGTAATCCGCAAAGATCGCAATGCGTTCACGCGATTGAAGTGCCTGCAACAAACGTGCGGCGGCCTTTTCCATGTCTTTCATGCTGCGCGGATCGGGCATTAAGTTCTTCAACGACGGTTCCAGAAAGTCCGCGGCATTTTCGCCGGTCACACCGCGTCGTGCCAAGACCTGACACAAGGCTTGCGGCAGGCCGGTTGCTTGCTGCAAGGCCTGTGCCCGCCGGTCTTGTTCGATGTCCGGCCCGATCCAACGGCGCCCGGTTGCAGAATGTTCCACTGCCAGAAAGGCGGCCATTGGGGTTCCTATTTAGGCGGATGCGGTTTTTCTCAGTCAGTCTGGCTGCTAAGCCCGCCTTACTCAAGCAAAACCCGGTTCAGACTTCTTCGATGCGGATCGCGACGGGGTCTTCCAGTGACACGCCGGTGGATGCGATACCCGCGAGCGCATGGTCAAGCTCGGAGCGTGTGGTTTTATGGGTGACCACAAGAACCGGCGCAACCGTGTCGGTATGTGCGTTTTGGCGCATCCTGTCGATGGAAACCCCGGCATCCGCCAGTGCGCGCGTCACTTTGGCCAAGGCACCGGGTGCATCTTTCAGGGTCAACCGCAGGTAAAACGCCGCGGGTGCCGAAGCCTGTGCCGTTTGACAGGTCAGCAGACTGCTGGCCGGTTGGCCAAAGGTAGAAATTCGATTTCCACGGGCAATATCAATGACATCCCCCATCACCGCGGAAGCAGTCGGGCCTTCACCGGCACCAGCGCCGCGCAGCACGATCTGGCCGCAAGCATCGCCTTCAATCACCACCATATTGGCGGCGTTTTGCAACTGACCCAAGGGGCTGTCGGCCGGCACGAGGCAGGGTTGCATGCGCTGTTCCAGCCCCCGGCCGGTCATTTGCGCCACGCCTAACAGTTTGATCCGAAAGCCCATATCGCGTGCTTGGTTGATGTCAGTGATTGAAATGCGCTGAATACCTTCCAGTTCCACGCCGTCAAAATTGACTTTGGTGCCAAAAGCGATTGACGCCAGCAGTGACAATTTATGCCCGGCATCAATGCCACCGACATCAAGGTTCGGGTCAGCCTCGAGATATCCAAGCGCCTTGGCATCTGCAAAAACCGTATCATATGGCACGCCTTCGTTTTCCATGCGGGTCAGGATGTAATTGCAAGTGCCGTTCATCACGCCCATCACCCGCAAAATCCGGTTTCCGGCCAAACTTTCGCTTAAAACTTTAATCGCTGGAATCGCCCCTGCAACGGCGGCCTCAAACCGCAAGGAGACGTTTTTGGCTTCGGCGGCTTCAGCCAGGGCTTGGCCGTGCACGGCCAGCATCGCTTTGTTGGCGGTAACCACATGCTTGCCCGCCGCGATTGCCGCTTCGACCGAGGCCTTGGCGGGGCCATTTTCGCCCCCCATCAATTCGATGAACACATCCACATCGTCCCGCTTGGCCAAAGCAACCGGATCGTCTTCCCACGCATAGGGCGTCAAATCGATGCCCCGATCACGCTTGCGCGAACGTGCGGAAACCGCAGAAATGCTGATCGGGCGACCAGTCCGGCGCGTCAGCATTTCTGCGTGTTTTTCAACGATTTTGACGGTGCCGGTGCCGACAGTTCCAAGGCCAGCAATTCCAAGGCGCAAGGGATTAGTCATGTGTCAGTCTCCGGGACGAGGGTCATTCATCGCGCCGTGTTAACGGGATTTTCTGACTGGCGCAACGCCATGCGGCGTGTCGTTTCAGCACTGCTGATACTCAAACGTTCGGCGGGTTTATGAAGTTGATGCCCGCAAAGCGCGGGCGCGGCGGCGCAATTGGACAAGGCGAGCCTGCAAAGATCGCGCCTCGGCTTCTGCTTTGGCTGGATCTGTTTCGGCTTCGCCCAAAATCTGGTTGATCGGAAGGAACCCCAACCAAGATGTGTTGCGCGGCACCGGCACGAAACCCGCCTCTTTTGTTACTTTGGACAAGCCGGTTCCGCAGCCTGAAAGGGCGAGTGACAGGCCAAGAATGACGGCGATTATGCGCGTGGTTTTCATTGGTATGGATCAACTGCCTTAAGACGGAAAACTTGTGTGACTCTAAGGTAGCCCCCGACGTTTTAGCAAGCAATTGCGGAAATATTTTGCGGGAGGCTGGGAAATGAACGATTGTTCAGTTAACCTCTGAAGGTGGAGGACCAATGGCACGCAAGACTGGATCACATTCAGATATAACTGGACCGCGGGTGCGGCAGGCGGCCCTGAAACTGTTTGCGCAAAAGGGCTATGCCGCCGTTTCGATGCGCCAGATTGCAACCGAGGTTGGTCTGCAAGCCGGTGCGCTTTATCTTTATACGCCTGACAAACAGGCCTTGCTTTATGAATTGATGAAAGACCACCTGGAAGAATTGTTGGCGGCTTGGCAGCTTTTGCCGGATGCTGGCGATCCAAATGAACGTTTGCAACAATTTACCCGGTTTCACATCCTGTATCACCTCGACCGGCCAGAATCGGTTTTTGTCGCCTATATGGAGTTGCGCAATCTAACGCCCGACAATTTTACCCGTATTGAAGCTTTGCGGCGATCATATGAGAACGAGCTTGAGAAAATCCTGATAGACGGGCAGGCGTTGGGGCAGTTTCGTGTCCCTGATACCAAATTGGCCGCTTTGGCAGTCATTGCGATGCTGACCGGGGTTAACACTTGGTACCGTCAGGGTGGTCGGTTAAGCCGCGTGACTGTTGCCGATATCTATTGGGATATGGTGCGAAAAGCAGTGGCCGCGTAACCTTTTATTAGGCGGCAGAGGCGTGTCTGACCGTGGCAGTCGCCCGGCCATGCCAAAGATTTAGCGCCGCCAATGTCACATGCCCAATCCCTTTTGCGTCGCCCCTGAGAACGGAAAATGGTGCCGCCGGATGGCCAAGATCACTGAGCACCAATTCTGCGTCGCGAAAGGATTCGCCCTGCCAATAGTGCCCGGGTGTGGCAATCACGGTCATCCCAAGACGGGCCGCAGCGGCACAACCCGCACCTGAATCATCAATCGCCAGACAATCTGATGCCGACACCGACAACTTGGCCAGACATTGGCGATAGGCCGCAGCAAGAGAATGAGTTTTCAGGTCTTCTGCCGCCACGCTGGCGGTTATCGCATTCAGCATATCAAACCCAAAACGGTTGAAAATCAGGGTTTCAAATTCCAGCCGTGGGCCAATTGAGCACAGGGCGAGTTTCACCCGCCCTGTCATAGCTTCGCCCATCAACCTTGCAATGCCGGGTCGCAGTTGGGCGGCTCCGGCTTCCAAAAGGTTGCGATAGATGGTCTGTTGGCGGCGGTGGATTTGTTCCAGCGCGCCGTTCTTTGACATATTGTTAACGATTTCCGGCTGGCGCAGATGGGCATAATAGGCGGCTTCACCGCCCTGAACAGACCCGGCGAGTATTTCCTGAAACACCGCGCGGCCCCAAACCCAATCCAGACCGATTTCAGCGAAGGCTTGATTAAAGGCGGCGCGCTTTACGTCCGCCGTTTCCGCGATGGTTCCATCGACGTCCAGTATCAATGCCTTCAATGCCATTTCAGCCCCTTTACCGGTCAGTTTTTGACCTGATCTCAGGCTGATCTGATTCGGTTAAAGACTGGTTAGCGGGCGACTGAATGCTGGGTGCTGCAATCATAAATACCCTTAAGCATCAGAAAACAAACAGTTTTTACAGGGTTTGGTACAAGGGATATCGCGCGCAAAGTGCTGCGACCTTGACCTTTACGGCCTCTTCCACAGGACCGTTTCCCGCTTCACCATTCGCGGCAAGCCCATCCACGACTTCGACAATCCAGTCAGCAATCAGGCGAAATTCGGCTTCGCCAAAACCGCGTGTTGTGCCGGCGGGCGTGCCAAGGCGGATGCCTGACGTTACGAAGGGTTTTTCCGGGTCAAACGGCACGCCGTTCTTGTTCGTGGTGATATGCGCGCGGCCCAAAGCAGCCTCGGTCGCTTTGCCGGTCACGCCTTTGGGGCGCAGATCGGCCAGCATCAGATGGTTATCTGTGCCGCCTGATACGATGTTGATGCCGCCTTTCATTAACTGATCAGCCATCGCCCGCGCATTGGCAACGATTTGTGCCGCGTAGGTTTTGAATTCCGGCCGCAAAGCCTCGCCGAACGCAACAGCCTTGGCGGCGATGACATGCATCAAGGGACCGCCTTGCAAGCCGGGAAACACCGCCGAATTGACCTTTTTGGCGATATCCGCATCGTTGGTCAAAATCATACCACCACGCGGACCGCGCAGGGATTTATGGGTGGTCGTGGTGACAACATGCGCGTGTGGTAGGGGCGACGGGTGCTGGCCACCAGCCACAAGCCCCGCAATATGCGCCATGTCCACCATCAGATAGGCACCGACTTCATCAGCGATGGCGCGAAACGCGGCCCAATCCCAAACGCGGGAATAGGCGGTGCCGCCAGCAATAATCAGCTTAGGTTTGGCTTCCAGTGCGCGGGCGCGAATGTCGTCCATATCCAGCAATTCGTCTTGCTGACGAACGCCGTAAGACACCACATTAAACCACTTGCCAGACATGTTCACTGGTGAGCCATGCGTCAGATGACCGCCCGAATTCAGGTCAAGCCCCATGAAAGTATCGCCCGGTTGCAGCAAGGCCAGAAACACCGCCTGGTTCATCTGGCTGCCTGAATTTGGCTGCACGTTGGCGAACTCGCAATTAAACAATTGTTTTGCCCGTTCAATCGCCAGCGTTTCGGCAACATCAACGAACTGGCAGCCGCCATAATACCGTTTGCCCGGATAACCCTCGGCGTATTTGTTGGTCATGACAGACCCCTGCGCCTGCATCACCGCAAGCGACACGATGTTTTCGCTGGCGATCAGCTCGATCTCGTCGCGCTGGCGGCCAAGTTCGTTGGTGATCGAGCCGAAAATCTCGGGATCACGTGAAGACAAGTCTTCGGTGAAAAAACCGGCGTCGCGTACATATTCGGTCATGGGCGGGGCTCCTTGCGGGTGTCAGGTTCACTGGCGCGGTCTTTAGCGCAAGCATGTGGCATCAGGAACACTGAAAACGACAGGGGCGACGATTTGCGCGGCAATCCAAACATTCTGGCACAAAGGAAGCTGCCCTTAAACCACCGTAAACTGCCCCATCATGCCAGAATCCTCATGTTCCAGAATGTGGCAGTGATACATATAGGGTCTTTCCGGGTCGGCGTAATGTTCAAATTTCACCAAAATCTGTACGGTTTCACCGGGGTTGACCAGAACCGTATCCTTGCGACCAGCCTCGTGTGGTTCCGGCGCATTTCCATCGCGGCTTAGGATGCGGAACTGGGTGTTGTGCACGTGAAACGGATGCGCCATCGGGCCGGCATTGTTGATTTGCCAGATTTCGGTTTCGCCCATTTTGACCGTCTCATTTATCACGCCCATATCCATTTCAGCGCCGTTAATGGTGAAACCGCCACCGCCACCCATCATGCTTCCCATCCCCATGCCGCCCATTTCCAACAGAAAATTTCGGGTACGAACGGCATCTTTGGACGAGACTTGCGCAAGGGCAGTCAATTTGGCTGGCAAAGCGGCAGATTGCACAGCGGTCGCGCTGGGCCTGATTTCCATAAAGGTGAATTCAGCACTTTGCACGTTCTGCATCATACCGCCCATACCCATACCCGAGGGTGCAGTGCTGCGCGCAACGCTCAATAATTGCACAGCTTTGCCGTCTGACAGATCGACGACAATTTCCGCCCGTTCACCGGGGGCAAGCTTGATATGCATCAATTTTATCGGCGCCTCCAGCAACCCGCCGTCGCTGGCGATTTGATGAAACGCGCGTCCGTCGTTGAATTCCAAACCGTATATGCTGGCATTTGACCCGTTTAACAAACGCAGCCTGACTTGAGTGGTCGTCGCGTCGAAATAGGGCAGGATCGTGCCGTTTGCCATCGGGATATTGCCGATCATTCCGGCCATACCATCATGCATTGAAGGCGCGTAAGGCATTGAACCATCGCGGTTAAACCGGCGGTCCTGCAAGACGATCGGAATGTCGTCAACGCCGTAAGTTTTGGGGATATCCAAGGCGTCGCTGGCAGCATCGTCGATCACCAGCATCCCTGCCAGACCTTGCCAGACCTGCCGGGCGGTGCTGCCCATCAGATGTGAATGATACCACATCGTGGCGGCGCAGTCCTTAATCTCAAACTCGGGCGACCAGACCGCACCCGGCGCAATTGGCTGATGTGGGCCTCCATCGGCGGTGGCCGGAAGGTTGACGCCATGCCAATGCAGCGTGGTTGCTTCGGTCAAGTTATTCGCGACGTTAAACCGGACTACTTCACCTTGCCGCAGCCGCAGGGTTGGCCCCAGATAACCACCATTCACACCGCGCGTTGGGGTTTGAAGGCCGCTGAAGAACTCGGTTTGACCATCGGCTATCGCCATATCGAAAACCCGAATGCCATCCGTCATAGTGCCGGTATCAAGCATCGGGATCGCAAGCGGTGTTTCAAAATCATAGCCGGTCGCCGCTTTTAGGCGCTGTGGATAAACACTCCAGCCAACAGCGGCGATTGCCCCGATGGCCACCCCGCCAAGCAAAAACATGCGTCGGGAAGGGCGAGAAGTTAGGTTTGCCATCAATGCGCTCCGGGAAATGTAAGATGTCTTCCTTTAATCTTTGATACCGTCGCGCATTTTGCAAGCTGGCGGAGAATTTGCCGCAGTTTCGCCAAAGCGGCGAAAGGTGAAATCGCTTTGGTTTTCAGAATGTCCTTGAAAGCCCCCCCTCAAGCGGCAAGATTGGTCGTCTGAACCGCCGCCGGAGTGCAGATCAATGTTACCATCCTCAGAACGCAAAATCTGTTTCATGGCCTCCGAGGCCGAGGCGGCCCAAACGTCCAAGGTAGAAATGATTGCGCGTTATGGGCAGGTTTCGGCGAAACAGGCTGATGTCATTGTGGCCTTGGGCGGCGACGGGTTTATGTTGGCGACACTTTATGCGACCCAAAAACTGGGCAAACCGGTTTACGGAATGCACCGTGGCACCGTCGGGTTTTTGATGAATGAGTTCCTGCCAGACGGGCTTTACAGCCGTTTGGCGGATGCCGAAAACGCGCTGATCAACCCGTTAAGAATGCGGGCGGTTTGCGTGGATGGCAGCAAAGTCGTGGCCTTGGCCATCAACGAAGTCTCGCTCTACCGGGCTGGGCCGCAAGCCGCCAAGCTGAGGATATCAATCGACGGGCGGGTCAGGATGGAAGAGCTGGTTTGTGACGGCGCATTGGTGGCCACGCCCGCCGGATCGACCGCCTATAACTATTCCGCGCATGGCCCGATCCTGCCGATCGGCGCGGACGTTCTGGCCTTAACCCCGATAGCCGCATTTCGCCCAAGGCGCTGGCGCGGGGCGTTACTGCCGAAAGCCGCCAAAGTGCGCTTTGATGTGCTGGAGCCAGAAAAGCGCCCGGTTTCAGCGGTTGCAGACAGCCGCGAGGCCAGCAGCATTCTTTCGGTTGAAATCGCCAGCGAACCGACAATCACGCATCGCATCCTGTTTGATCCCGGCCACGGACTGGAAGAACGCCTGATCAGCGAGCAGTTCGTCTGAATTAAGTCAGGATATCCCAACGCTCCCACACAAAATCATAATTCCATTTGCAGGTATGGGTTGCCGCCAAAGCCTCACGAATTTTGGTGCGCTTATCCGCGTCTTGCGGGCCGTAATTGTGAAACTGGATGACGAGCGTTTGAAAATTCCGAATTAGACTGGTGTTAATCAAAGCCGGAAGCAGATCATATTCCCCGCCTTCGATATTAATTTTTACGGCGGCCACTTGCGGCTGGCCAAGTTCAGCCATCACGTCTTGAACGGGCTTTATGCGGCCACTGACAGTCGTATCGCTCGATGAAAATGCAGATGATGCATCGGCGTCGTCAGACAATGTCAATTCGTCTTCAGCGGCGCCCAATGCATAGGGGTGTGAAGTGACATTCGGGTCATCCGAAAATCGCTCAGCCAAAGCAGCGGCAAAAAGCGGATGCGGTTCGAATACATGAACTTTACAGTCGTAAAGGCGACGCATGTCATTGGCCCATTCGCCTTCATATCCACCGAGATCAAAAACAACACTGTCTCCTGTCAATCCATCGAAGGTCGTCGGCGTGCCACGTCCCTGTTCGCGATTGAACTGCCGGATCAACTGGCGAAAGCGGCGAAACTCTGGGTCGCGCAGCACGCGCCAACGCTTTTTTAAAGAAGTCATCAAACGGTTTATCATTGCTCTGT
>ERZ889078.3124-NODE-3124-length-11243-cov-7.870486_pt1 | contig 11243 bp, 6 predicted proteins | sample MGYA00521266_ERZ889078 | MGnify/ENA primary metagenome ERZ889078 (study PRJEB32303, sample SAMEA104408618) | aquatic metagenome | biome: Brackish water; feature: Pelagic; material: water | place: Baltic Sea | collected 2014-06-16T06:34:00 | depth 76,534 m ... | reverse complement strand
CCCCCCCCCCCACACGCAGCGCCTGGGCTGACGTGAATGACCGACCGGTCAGAACGTCGCCTGCAACGCGATGGACGGCGTGATGATCGGGCCGCTCAGGTTCAGCTTTTCGCCCAGGATTGTGGGCGAAAAGTCGGCTTGCATCACGGACAGCTCGATCAGCAGAAACACGTATTTGTAGCCGACTCGGCAGCCCAACTGGCCACCGTACTGGTGCATCACCTCGTCGATCTCCAAGGCGCTGGCGTCGATGTTTGCCTTGGCTGCGGCCCCCTGCAGCGCGCTGCCGATGACGATGCTTGAGCGGCTGTAGGCGAGCGCGAACCAGGCGCTAAACATGGGGTTGAAGTCACGGCTACCGATGAGCGACAGGGTCACATCGCGGCGTTGGTACTCCGCGATCTTCAAGGATTCTGCGACAGAGAAGGCGGACTCCCAGAGGCTCGGCGCGGGGCTTGAATGGCTCGCCACCGCCAGCGAGAGGCCCAGATCGAGGCCGTGCTGACGCGCGTCTAGGGCCTGCCACTTCACGTCGAGCTGGGTGCGCGGACCGGTGAGGCGCAGGCCGACATCCACGCCCCAACCTATGCCGCCGCGCACGCTCAGCTCGGTCGAGGGGATCGGGGTGAACAGCAGCACGGCCGCGGCGACCTCGGTCAACGCGCGGGCGTCGTCGTCGGTGAGCGCGGTGCCCTGGCTCGTGGCGCTGTCGATGCGTTGCTTGAGGGCGTCTTCAGCGTCGATGACCGATTGCACCGCCTTGCCGGAGATGGGGGCGCTCATGCCGACGTTGACCTCGAACTGGAGGCGGTCGAGCGTCTTGCCACGTTGCAGCTGCGTGACGGCAGACGTGCAGCCAGCGGCGCCGCATGCGAGGGCCGCGGTGAGCGTGAACAGGCAGACGAGGAGCGGACGAGACGCGTTGCACATGGCGCCGATTATCCCACAGCGCTGGTTCGGCGTCACGCCTCTGGTGCGTCACGAGGCGCCGATCGTGGCCTAGGAATTGTCCGCGAGAAATCCAGCGATAGACGCCCACAAGGCCTCAAAATCGGGCCGGCGGAAGCCTGTTCCGGCCGTCAACCAATCGACATGGGGCGGATCGTAGTTCGGATCGCCGAAGTGGCCGATCGTGTCGTGATGGTCGGCGAACGCGGTGTAGAGGACGCGGCCCCAGGGTTGCGACAGGGTAGGCACGACGCCGTCACTGTCACGCCACGTCGGCAACGATCCAAACCCCTGCTCGAGCGCTTGACGATGTTCCAAGCTGAGCTGCGGAATACGCGTGGTAGGTGTACGAGAGGCGATGAGCCAGATGAAGCTGAACAGCCCGTGACTGACCTGCGCGTAGGGGTCGATGCCAGCGCGCATCGTCGAGCGCAATCCAGGCGGGTTGGCGCGGCTGATGACGCTGCCGTAGGCCACGGTGCCGCGGTCACCGGTGCTGGCGTTGAAGAGATCCAGCGCTGCAGGGGCGAGCTGCGGCATGAGGCGCTGATCCAGCGTGACCTCCTGCACCATCGCCTCCAGGGCAAGGCGGCGCTCTTCGGGCAGGTCGCCGAGGACGGCGTAGGCGTCATTGAGGAGGCTGCGGTCGAGGCTGGTCGCGTTGTCGAGATGCGTCGCGAGGGCGCCGACTCGCACCATCACAGACAGCGGGAGGCGACCGAAGCGCAGGGAGTAGAGCGTGAGAATCGACAAGATTCGCAGCAGCCGTTGCCCAACCAGACTCGTGAAAAACGCGGCGACGGGAGTGCCGTGGTGCGGTGTGGAGACGGTGACGATGGCGCGGATGCGCTGCGCGACGGACTCGGTGTCGCGGGTGGTGGCGAGCGCGACGCCGGGGCTCGCCAGTAGCCGCGCATCGAGCCCGCCTGTGGAGTGGCCGACGAGGTAGATCGGCTCGTCTTCGCCAGCGTGGTTAATGATGGCGTCGAGCAGGCGCGTGGTGCGCTGGCGCAACCCGGCGGTGGGAAGCGTCTCCACCGTGACGACGCGGGCGTCGATGCCGCGCGCCGCCATCAGCTCAGCGAGATAGGACTCGACGTGACGAAAATAGCGGAGCTCTCCGATGCTGGTGAACCCGAAGAAGCCGGGGATGAGGAACACGTGGGGCGTCGTGCCGGGGCTGTCGCTCATAGTTGGCCATGGGCTGAGGGTACGAGGCGGCTGCGTGCGAGAGGATGGGCTGAGAGCAGGGGCCAAATTGACGCGCGTGGCGCAGGCGGCGGCTGTTCGCGACTGCAGAGTGGCGTTGATCGGGCCCCTCGTCAAAACGCTCGCCATCGCCCGCGCCGATGACCCACAGACGACCGCGCTCGCGCTGCGGCCAGGGCGCGATGACCCCGGCCACAAGAGGCGCCAGCCGATTTCGATGGATCTGGCTCGCGTTGCGTTGGTATCGTCGCGCGCGCAGCCGCCTAGCTGCATCTGAGGAGGTCCCATGCGCCGTTTGTCATCTCGCTCACGCGTTCATCGAACCGGTAATCCAACGCGCGTCCACGCCGTCAGCTCAAGCGCCAGAGCGCGGCTGCTGCGCGCGATGCTGCTCGTCGGTGTGGCCGCGTTGGCGCTCGGCTGCGGATCGGATGACCCGACCGGCACGCAGTCGCTGGGTGTCGCGTGCGGCATCGACTCGGACTGCCCACCCGGGCAGACGTGCGGCCCGACTCAACACTGCGGCGTGCCAGGCAGCAATCAGCTGCCCGACGGCGGCACGATCGCCGATGGCCTCAGCGGCAGCGACATCACCTTTGGCGCCGCCGACTCGGGCGCAGCCGTGGACGGTGGCGACCCCGTAGAGGCCGACGGCGCGGCAGACACCCTCGCCAACGCCGACGCCACTGGCGTAGGGAGCGACGCGGATGCCGCCGCCGCGACGTCGTGCGTCGGCCGCTGTGGCGCTGTGCAAGGCGGGTGCGGCTGCAACAGCGGATGCACCGCGGCTGGCACGTGCTGCGACGACTACGACAGCGTCTGCGGTGGACGCGTCAGCGGCAGCTGCAAGAACGACACCGAATGTGACGACGGGCTGGCCTGCACCACGGGATCGTGCGTGAGCGGAGCCTGTAGCCACAAGCCGACCTCCAACGCTTGCCTCATCGATGACAAGTGCGTCAGCGCGGGCACGAAAGGCCCGGGAATCTGCCTGATTTGCGCGCCGTTAGCGAAGAACACCGGCTGGACGATGGACGTGGGCGGCGCGTGCGACGACGGCAAGCCGTGCACCATCAACGACGCCTGCACCGCCAGCGGCACGTGCGCGGGGACGCCCAATCCGGGCTGCTGCAAGGGCGACTCGGATTGTGTCTCCACCCTGCCTTGCCAGGTCGGCAGCTGTGACGCGACGAGCCAGCAGTGCACCTTCACAGCCAAACCTGGCTGCTGCACCAAGGACACGGACTGCACTGGCCAACCGCAGCCGTGCAAGGTGCTCTACTGCAACGCGAGCGTGCAGTTTTGCGACGTGAAAGCCGCTCCGGAAGGCGCGAGCTGCTCCGACGGCGACGGCTGCACCACGAACGACGCGTGCTCGTCGGGCTTCTGCCTCGGCAAGGCCAACACCTGCGACGACAAGAACCCGTGCACGGCTGACAGCTGCCAGGGCGGCGCCTGCGTGCACACCCCGCAGACCGGATGTGGGGCGTGCTGGGACACCCCCGCGCAGAAGCCCAAGCCCAAGGGAACAGCCTGCGACACCGTGGTTGTGGGCTCGCAGCGCCGCTGTGGGACAGGGATCGTGGAGCAGCGCGAGGCCGTGGCGGGCTGCACGGGCGTGGACACGACCTGCTCCCAGGCCGCGACCAACCAAGTGTGGCTGGCGTGGAAGACGCTGCAGATGTGCCAACTCGGGCAGGTGTGTGAGGAGAAGGTCATCGGCCAGCCGACATGTGTCGCCAGCGGCACGACGTTGGCGGACCTCGCGCCGCAGAGCTTCAAGTCGACCACGACGAGCTACAAGGCCGGCGGCTCCGTGGTGGTGACGGGCCTGCTGCGCAACCTGGGTAAAGCGACGGCCGGCGCGAGCGTGCTGGAGTGGCGACTGTCGAGCGATACGACCATCACGAGTGGCGATCTGCTGTTGAAGAGCGTCACACAGGGGCCGCTGGCAGCTGGCGGCTCAGCGTCGATGACCGCCGTGCTCGTGCTGCCCAACACGCTGACCTCGGGAACGTGGGTGCTCGGCGTCACGGCGGACGCGAAGAACGCCGTTAAGGAGACGGACGAGAAGAACAACGTCGCGGTCTACAAAATCACAGTCACGAGCGCCGCGTCCCCAGATCTCGTGCCAGTTGGGTTTCAGAGCACCAAGACGGTGTACGCCGCGGGCGAGGCCGTCGTGGTGACGGGCAGCGTGAAGAATCAGGGCACCAGCGCGAGCGGTCTCTTCTCGGCGGAGTGGCGGCTCAGCACGAACACCGCCATCACGACGCTGGATCCGGTGCTCAAGACCTTGGCGCGTCCGTCCCTCAACCCCGGCCTCAGCACCAGCACGACGACGAGCTTTGTGCTGCCGGCGACGACCCAGCCGGGCACGTATTACCTCGGGTTGTGGGTGGACCGCGCCAATCAGGTGAAGGAGTCGAGCGAGACGAACAACATCGCGACCTACAAGATCACGGTGACGGCGGCGTCGAAGGTAGATCTGTTGCCGCAGTTCTTCCAGACATCAACGACGACGCTCGCGCCGGGTGCCAAGGTGACGGTCTATGGCTCGGTGAAGAACCTGGGTTCAAGCACGTCCGGCGCCTTCGGCCTGGAGTGGCGCTTGAGCACGGACACCCTCATCACCACCGGCGACCCGCTCGTGCACAGCCTGAGCCGCCCTGCCCTCGCCGCGGGCCAGCTGAGCAGCGCGCTCGCGAGCTTCGTGCTGCCGGTCACCACGAAACCAGGGACGTACTACTTGGCCTTGGTGGTGGACCGCACCAACGTGGTGCCGGAGACCAATGAGTCGAACAACATCGCGCTCTACAAGGTCACGGTCAGCGTCGCGGCGAAACCCGACTTGATCCCACAGGCGTTCAAGTCCGCGGCGACGACGTACGCGCCGGGCGCGACCGTCACGGTATACGGCTCGGTGAAGAACCAGGGTGCATCGACGGCCGGCGCGTTCACGATCGAGTGGCGCCTGAGCTCGAACTCGGCCATCAGCACGGGCGATGTGCTGCTCAAGACCCTGTCACGTTCGTCATTGAGCGCTGGCAGCGTCACCAGCGCGCTCACCAGTTTTGTGCTGCCGGCGACTACGACGCCGGGCTCGTACTACTTGGCGATTTGGGTGGACCGGACCAACCAGGTCAGCGAGACCTCGACGTCGAACAACCTGCTCACGTACGCGATCACCGTGAAGGGGAGCACCATCCCGCCGAAGCCGGATTTGCAGGCTGTGAGCATCAAACCGTTCACCACCAGCCTGAAGCCCGGGGTTGGCGTGAGCGTGACCGCGAGCGTGAAGAACGGGGGCGGCGCCTCGGGAGCCTTCAGCACGTTCTTCCGCTTGTCGACGAACACCACTATCTCAGCGTCCGACACGCTGCTGCGGATTGTGGAGCGCACCTCATTGGCAGCCAACGGCACCACGAGCGTCAGCTCCTACGTGACCATCCCGAGCCACGTGAAGGCTGGCGCGTACTACCTCGGGATGTACGTGGACGAGCCAGGCGCGGTGGCGGAGCTCAGTGAATCCAACAACATCCAGTACGTGAAGGTGACCGTGACGGGCACGTCGACCCCGAAGGCAGACTTGGTGCCGTATCTGTTCAAGACCGTGCAGAAGCCCTATGCGGCTGGCGATACGCTCAGCCTGACGGCGTACGTGCGGAACCAGGGCACGCTGGCGGCCGGGACGTTCAAGGTGGAGGTGCGCATCTCAAGCAATAACCTCATCTCCACCGGCGACCTGCTCTGGACGACCAAGACGGTGACGAGCCTCAACGCCGGCGCCCTGACCTCGGTCGGTGGTGCGCTCAAGCTCCCGACGACGCTCAAGCCGGGCACTTGGTACCTCGGCGTTCGCGTCGATTCGGGCAGCCAGGTGGCGGAGTCGTATGAGTCCAACAATATCTCCGTGTTTCCCATCGTGATCGGCAACGCGCTCGTCAAATAGCTGCGCGCGGGGCCGGCGACTCTGGGCGATCAGCGCGGGGCCATGACCAACGCCCCGTCAACGCAGCCGCAGCTTGGCGACGAGCTCAACATGCGGCGTCTGCGGCAACGTCGCCCACGCTTGCAGCGAGATCAGCTCATAGCGCGGCGCCAGCGCCTGCAGATCGGCCTGCAGCGACTGCGGGCTGCAGCTCATGATGTGCAGCCGCGGCGCGCCGATGGTGGTCAACAGCGCCGTGACGGCGCTGCGCAGGCCGGCCCTCGGCGGATTGGCGATGATGAGGTCCGGCGTGGCCCGCCGTTGGGCAACCCAGCGGGCCAGAAACACCTCGGTGGTCTCAGCGGTGATCCCCAGCAGCGCCGCGCTCTCGGGCCAGGACTCGGATGGAAGCACCGTCGCGAAGCGCTGCCGCAACAGCGCCGTGGTGACGCCTGCGCCGGCATAGAGGTCGAGCGCGAGCGCGAGCGCGCCGGAGGAGACCCCGCCCGATGTTGCGTCATCCTCGTCCTGCACGAGCGCTTCGTAGCAGCGCGACGCCACGGCCGGATTCGGCTGCAGAAAGCCCAGCGGTCCGGCCTGCACAGCGACGCCGCACAGCGCCACGGTGAGCGCAGAGAGACCGCGGAGCTGCGTCGGGGCATCGCCACGCATGCTGTTGCCCTGCCCGTCCTGGACGCTCCAGGCGACACCGGCGGGCAGCTCCAGCGCCTCGGCTAGCGCGCGGACCGCGACCTCGGCCATGCCGCTGGTGATGAGCGTGAGCAGCACCTGAGCGCCGTCGGTCTTCAACCAAACGTAGCGCAGGCCACCGCGCTCCGTGAGCTGTCGGGCGCCGGGGCGTCCCCCGTGCCATGCTGGGACACGGAGGGACTGAGCGACGCGCTCCAGCTCGTCGGCGGCGGCGCGCACCGTCGGGTGGTCGACCAGACAGCCTGTCATCGCGGCGCCGTGGTGACTGCGCGCTCGGTAGCTGCCGAGGCGCAGCCGCCCGCTGGCGTCCTGGAACACCACGCGTTTCGCTGACCACCGATAGCCGCACGCGCCGTCGTCGGTGCGATCCTCGCCGTCGCCGACCCAGCCGACCGCGTCGACGTGCAGACCGTGGCCAGCGAGCAGCGTGCGCAGGTGCAGACGCTGGCTGGCAGGGGTCCACGGCAACCACGGACAGCCGGTGCAGCCCTGGCTCTGATTGTCCTCGTGAGCGGCGCACGCCACGTCGCGCCGCCCGTGGCCACGCTCGCTCAGCGCGACCAGCACGCCGTGGGCGCCGTGGCCATGACGATCCACCGCGGTCAGTCGCACCCAGCCACGGTCTCCCGGCAGCATGCCCTCCACGTGCAGCTTTCGGCCCGCGATCTCGGCGGTTCCGCGGCCATCGCGCGCGACGCCGTCGATGGCCACATCGAGGTGTTCGCCGACGGCGGGCAGCTCCGTGCGCAACGGCGCGGTGCGCAATGGCGCGGTGTGCGACGGGTTGGGGCGTGGACGGCGTGCGAGGTCGGAGTCATCACTCATGGCCGCGCGATGACCTTCCTACCGAACGGGCGCAGGGCGAACACGGCCAGCTTCATGTGCTGCCACGCGAAGGGCAGGCCGATGATGGTGAGCGCCAGCGCGATGGCGAGGCCGACGTGGGTGAGGAAGATCCAGAGGCCGGCGACGAGAAACCAAAAGACGTTGAGAAAGAGGCCGAGGCAGCCCGACGTGCTCGCCTCCGGATCGGGGATGGCGTCGTGGCCGAAGGGCAGCAGGCTCAGCTCGGCGAGCTTGAAGCACTGCAATCCGAATGGGATCCCGACGATGGTCAGACAGAGCAGCAGGCCGCCAATCATGTACTCCAAGCAGACGGCGAAGCCGCCGCCGAGCAGGATCCACAGAACATTGAGCAGCAGTGCCATTGGACCCACCTATTGCAGGGTGAGGCGGGCGTCGCCTCGGTGTTCGGTGCTTCGCAGCCAGCGCAGCTGCGCGGGATCGCGCCAGGGTAACGTGTCGGTGGCGCGAGCGCGGCGCACGGCGACGAGCTCACATGGGCCCAGCTCGATGCGCCAAGCGTCGGCCCAGGCTTCAGCGACGCGGCGCGACACGCCGAGCGCCGCCGGCACTGGTACAAAACCGGCTGAGACGAACGCGGACTGTGTGGTCGTTGACCTCGGCCCGAACCAGCCCGGGATCGCGGGGCGGCGGGCGAACACCTCGATCGCGTAAAATGGCGCTGGGCAGCCGCGCAGCGCTTGGTCAACGGCGGTGGCGACCCGCTCGCGCGAGCGCGCATCACCGCGCTCCAGCCGCAGGCGGAGGCTCCCGTCCGCGGCGACGTCGAGGCCGACGGCGACCTCTTGCGTCTTGGCCGAGGCGCGCTGCAACGCGGCGAGCAGGACCCGCAACACTCGGCGCGTGCGCTCCACGGCTGGCAGGTCCTCCGCTGCGCGCGACAGCGCGTCGGCCGCGCGGTGCAGACGCCACAGGCCCTGGGCGATGCTCACCGCCGCCAGCGCCGTCAGCGTCGCTGCCACGGCCGCACCTGCGCCAAGGCTCGCGGCGCCGAGAGCCGCGACGACCAGCCCAGCGCCGCCGCCGAACCAGCGCCAACGCTGCGCGGCGGCCTCGTCGCGGCCCTGCCACGCAGCTGACCATCGCGCGCTGGTGCCGCCAGCCAACGGTTGCGCGCCGAGGGGCTGCGGCATTCTGGCTGCGTTGGCGCCACGTGGCGGTGGCGGCGCGGGCGCGGGCGTCACCTGGACCTCGCAGCGCTCGTGCTCCTGCACCGGCGTCCCCAGCCGCCAGCGGGCGCGCACTGCCGAGCGGTCTTCGGCCGCTGCCCAGAGCTCGGCGCCGATCGCCTGCACACGGCTCGTCAGCTGCGTCGGGTCAGCCCGCAGCGCGGGGTGCACGTGGCCGGCGCCCAGCTCCAGCGTGCCGTCGAACGCCGGCGCGTAGAAGCGCTGATGTTTTTGGGCGAACCGCTCCAAATCAGCCAGCGCGAAGGCGCCACCGCGCTCGATGGCAGGCACCGACACCACGTCCCAGATGTGCGCGATCTTCTCCGGACGGGTCGGATCGAGGCGCAGCACCCGCCCGCGCAGCTGGTTCACGGCCACGTGGCTGCGGCTGGCCGTCAGGTCGACGAGGGTGTTCAACGCGCGACAATCCCAGCCTTCGCCAAGGAGCGCGCGGGTGCCGACGACGCAGTGGCTGTGGTCGCGCTCCAGCAACCCCGTCATCGCGCGCAGCAGGGCGCCCTCATGGCCGGGCAGCTCCAGGCCCAGCCACGCAGCCTGCGCGGTGCCGGCCTCTTCGGTGCTGACCGAGCGTGTGGTGAGCCCGACGGACAGCGCGCCGAGCCGGTCCTGCAGCGCCGGCAAGAGCGCCTCAGGGATCCAGCGCGCCCTGCCGGTGGCGAGTATCGGCAGCAGCTCAGCGAGGGCCGGGTCGCCGGCGACGGCGCGAAATGCACCGATCGCGCCGGGCACAAAGCCATCGTCTTGCTCCACGCGGCCGCCGCCTGGAGCGCTGCGCTCGAAGTCACAGATGACGGCGGCACACAGGTCCGTGCCAAGCAGCTGCCACTCATGCGTCAGGATCTGCTTTGCGGCCGCAAAACGGGCCCGCGAGCGCCCGAGCACGTCTTCGACCGCGTCGCCCTGACCACGCAAGCCATCGGCGCGCAGCTGCACGCCCAACTTGGCGAGGGCCTGCTTCAGACTGCTGAGCCTCGGCGCCGCATGGGGCGACGTGGACGGCTGCAGCGTCGCCACCACGTAGTCATCCACAACGGCGAGCAGGTCGGCGCGCGTCAGCGGGAACGCCATCTCGGGCAACGGGTAAACCTCGGCCGGCCAGTCCTCGCCGCAGCTGTTGAGGTAGCGCACCAGGGCGATGGCGAAGTCGGCGTCGCGATCGATGAGCTCGAGAAAATCGGTGCAGGTCAGCTCTCGACGACCCGGGTTCAAGCACCGCTCACGTACATGGTGTTGCAGGCCCGGCAGCCAGTCCGCTGGGTTGGCTGGGATCCCTGAGGCAGCCCCGCTCCCTGAGGCAGCCCTGCTCCCTGAAGAAGCAGGATCGCCGGGCAGGCTCTGCCGCGCCTCCTCAAGCCACGCGCTGAACGCCCCCTCACATCCGGCCAGCGCCTCGGTCTCCGCCTCGCCCGGCTGCACAAACACGGCGAGATCTTGGAACGGCACGAGCAGCCCCTCTCGCACGGCGCCGACGAGGGGGATCTCGTGCGTCACGTCGGTGACGAGCTGCTCAAACCGCCGGCGTTCGTCGAGCGGTGCGTCCTGCGGTGGCGTCGCGGTCAGCCCCAACACCGCCGTCTCCGGCCAGCGCTCCAGGAAGTCGACCAGCACCTCAGCCCACCACGACCGCAGATGGTGGCACTCATCCAAAACGAGCAGCGGCGCGGTGCCACCGTAGCGGTCTGCGATGGTCGCAACGGTCGGCGCGAGCCGCTCGCGCGCACCGGTCGCGTTCTGGCGAAGCCGCGCGGGTCGCTGCCGGGTGAAGGCCTGGTACGTCACGGACGTCAGCAGCGGCATGCGCTCACCAGCCGCCGGCAGGTCCATCGCGACGTACCTGGAGAGGTCCCCAAACGTCGCGCTGTGGTCAATGCCGAACTGAAGCAACGTGTCCCGCCACTGCGCGGCGACGGCGCGTGTATTGCTCAGCACCAAGATGGGCCGACCCAGCTGCAGGGCGACGTACAGGCCCATGAGCGTCTTGCCCGCGCCAGGCGGCGCGACGAGCTGCATGCGCTGATCGCCCGTCATTGCGGCGCTGAGGAGCTGCGCGAGCGCTATCTCTTGAAAGCGTCGCCACGTCACGGCCAGATCGAGCGGGTGGGGCGGCCGGTCGTTGGTTGGTGCGCTGTTACAGTTCGACACGACACGCTCCGCGTTGTCCGCTGGGTCAGGGCCGTTGCGCCAAGCGAGCGCCCTTTGCGGCGCTGGGTTCACATCAGCGCTGGGTCCGAATCAGCATGGCCGGCGGATGCACCTCCGCCGCTCGCAGACCGTCTAGCACACGCAGCGTGATGTCGGTCTCCAACGCCTTCTCAAAATGCAGATCCAACACATAGACCTTGGCGCGTAGTCGAATCGCGAAGTAGTTCTGATGCACCACTTGGTTGACG
>ERZ889078.3123-NODE-3123-length-11249-cov-13.396909_pt1 | contig 11249 bp, 7 predicted proteins | sample MGYA00521266_ERZ889078 | MGnify/ENA primary metagenome ERZ889078 (study PRJEB32303, sample SAMEA104408618) | aquatic metagenome | biome: Brackish water; feature: Pelagic; material: water | place: Baltic Sea | collected 2014-06-16T06:34:00 | depth 76,534 m ... | reverse complement strand
TACTAATATGAAATACTTCAGTTACTGTAATCCCATAAGGATCTTTCTTCTCCTTACTAATCTTACCTTCATCATTTAAAGAGTACAACATAAGATTTTTTCGTGTTTGCTGGATATAATAAGTCACAACAATCTCATCTGAATGTTTTTTCTCTAAAGCTACAATAACTTTTTGCTCTTTAGGATAATCTAAAGTCAATTTCAGTTGTTGTTTCATATCATCAATATCAAGATAACCAATATAAAATTTATTATATAAATTATGATATCTTTGTACTTTATCATTCATCAAAAAAGACATATCTATAATATGCTTTTTATGCAAACGAATTGTTTTTGTAATCCATGACATGGTATTATAATACCTGAATGGATAAGTAGAGAGTGTCTTAACTTCTATCATTTTAGAAGACCATCTCGACTCTTTTGGTAATAAGTCTCTTTGTTCATTTGTAGCTTGTGTGATATGCTCTAAAACGTCATAAGCTGAAAATGCTCCTGTAAACCAAACTTTACAATAAGAAGGGAATTGTTTCGTTCCGGTTGCACCATCATTTAAAATAATCAATGCTTTTATTTCATAATTTGGAAAAACAATTTCAAGAAGAGCTTTTTTCTTTCGGAGCCGTCTACGTAATTTTAAAACCGATTTCACTAAAGTCATTTCTACAAAATACAACTCATTGTTTACAGTTGTAAACATAGCATCAAATTCACTAATTTCACGACTTTTTGTTCTGTATACTATCTGTTCTTTTTCACTAATGGAGAGAGTATTGGCGAATGCTTTATGCTTGTTTTGATGATACCCTTTTAAAACAAATTTATCTATATAATCATTATTTTCTGCATATCTTAAAAGTTTTTCATAAATAAAGTTTTCATAAACTTCACCTTCAAAAGAACGGTAAGAACTCAAATATGCTGGTTCTTCTTTATCTATATCTTTTTCAAGAAGAGATAACAAATATTTTGTATTATAATCATAATGAAATATATTGTCTGCTATATCATCTATATCTAAGTTTTTGATGGATTCTGAAATATCAAGCATACTTAAACCAAATGACCATTTTTAAAAAAGCTATCAATCATATCTCTATACTCTTTTATATCAACAATTCTGTTAACATCATTTCTAAGTATCGAGGCACCTGCATAACCTTTAGAATAAGTATGAGTGTGTTTTCTAAACATAGGAACACCATATTGCCCATAAAATTCTATCATTTTATCAAAATGTTCCATGATAATTTCATGCTTTAACTTTTGATCAATATATTCACTACCAGAACGAAGTTGATGAAAAATCCATGGTGCCCCTACGGCACCACGCCCTATCATAACTCCATCCGCACCAGTATGTTCTAAAACAAACTTTGCCTTGGTGTATGAGTCAATGTCGCCATTGGCAATAACAGGAATAGATATCGCTTTTTTAATCTCAGCAATTGCATCATAATCAACAGCTGCTTTAAATTTTCCTGCACGAGTTCGCCCATGAACAGCAATAAAGTCTGCACCACTATCCTCAACCATTTTAGCTATATCTACATGATTTTTCTCTTCAAACCCAAGTCTAATTTTAACACTTGTCATATTTTTATTTGAAGTATCTTTAATTGTTCTAATAATATCACCCATAAGGGGAAGGTTTAAAAGTAGTGAACTTCCACTACCATGACCAACTACCTTAGGAACAGGACAACCACAATTAAGATCTATAATATCAATACCTTCGTATTCATTCAAAATTTCAACAGCAGATTTAACAATATCAACATCTGCTCCTGCTATTTGTACTGAGTATGGGTCTTCTAGGGGACTTTTTTCTAACATATGAAGTGTTTTTTTGGAGCCATGAGCAAGAGCATTTGAGCTGAGCATCTCACTTACAGTCAAGTCAGCACCAAATTTTTTAACAACACTTCTAAAAGGTAAATCTGTGAAGCCCGCTAAAGGGGCTAATACATATAAGGGGTTTTCAAAGGATAGGTTAGGCATAGACTCTATATAAACAGTTCTATACTAAATTGTTGATTAGACTCTTTTAAAGCTTTGTATGCTTTAAAGTTAAGATATTCATCTGGCTGAGAGATTTCAAGTAGAGCATATGCTGGTGAAAGCATTTCTAAATCTAATAAAGTAAATAAATAAGCATCAGTAGCTTCTTCATTGCCATTACTCAATGTTTCAAAAAGTTTAATTCTTTGGTCCGGAATCATATTTTTATCGACGATGCGTGCTATTTTCATATAACTATCTTTGTCAAAATCTAAATTTGCAATAAGTGTCATTATAGCTTCTGTTGAAATTTCTAATGTATTCTCTTCAGCATTTACTCTAGCTAACACAGAATACAGTGCTTCTTTTGTTAAAAATTCTTGATATTTATCGATGTTAGCAACACTATTTGTTTTAACATAATCAGCATAAGCTTCTTGTGCAAGTTCAACATTATATTTACTAGCATGAGAGAGGATATCTTCATTTGATAAATCACCATTTTTATACATATTTCTGTTATTTTGAACTACTAAAGGATTATTAGCATTTAAAGCATAATTTTTCAACTCAACAACTTCACCTTTTTTAATAGACTCTATATCGTTAAGAACAGCTTTAACTTTTTTAGTTTGCTCATCATTGGCCTTTAAGTTCAAATTAGCTGTTGGAAAAACAGTACTATTATCTAAGAGCTCGCCAAACAAAGTAAAGGTTTCCGTTTTAAACTTATGTGTTCTATTTTCTTTGCCAAGATAAGCATCAGTAATAGAGTCTAATATTTTCTCATAATCTTTTTCTGCTTTACGATTTTTTAGTTTAGCCAACATGCCATAAAAAGACATATGTAATACACTTGCTAAATACAGTACAAACAAAGGAATGACAACAAGCACTGCAATCGACAATGAAGGCATTGGTATTCCAAAGAAGTCGACAATCATTGTCTCATGTGTTAAATATGCATAAACATACCAACCTACTAAACCCATTAACACAAATGCTGCCACTGAATATCTTTTAATATACATAACTTAATTCCTTACTTAGATTTTTCTACTATTTCACGACAATCAATACAATAGATTGCATGAGGCTTTACTTTCAATCTTTGAAAACCAATATCATCTTCACACATTTCACAAATACCATATAGACCAGTTGAAATTTTATTGAGTGTAACATTTATCTCTTTTAATTCTTGAAGTTGCTGTTGCACAATTGCACTTTCAACCATAGAATTGTTGTTAACAGAAGCATGATCACCCTCATCGTTAAGCTCCATAGCACTAAGTTCTGCTAGCTCATTATTAACACCATTGATATTTTTATTTATCTGCTCTTTTCGACCCTCTAAAATCTCTTTAAAGTAACTTGATTCACTCTCTTGCAATCTTTTTCCTTGTATGAATTTTATTTATGGTATGGATGGTTACTCAAAATTGAGAACCCTCTATATATTTGCTCTAATAAAACAACTTTCGCAATTTTATGACTCATGGTGATTTTACCAAGACTAATAACAGCATTACCTTTACTTATAAAATCTTTCTCAAAGCCATAAGCTCCACCAATAAAAAATTTTACAGACATTTTATCATTTAAAAGCTTACTAAATTCAAAACTATCAATTATTTTACCATTTGGATGCAAAATTACACAATAATCTCTGCCTATATACGATTCTAAAGTATTAGAATAAGCTTTTTGTGCAGCTTCAGCTGATATATTATGAGCTTTTGTAACATCTTTTGGAAATAACTCTATATCTTGTACTTTTGCAAAACGACTTATCATTTTAGTTAAGTTTTTATAAAGTGGATCATAAAGGGTGTTCTCTTTTTTTGCAATGGAGATAATATCTATGTTCATAACTATAAAATCAACCCACTTCCAACTACATGATAAGTTACATTGTTAAATGTATCACTTAACTTTACGCCACCAATCGCTGCAACATAATGCTTGCTTTTAGCTGCAAGCTCATCTAAACCATTTCCCAATACAGAATGAACATCTACCTTTGTACTTGTGTCTCGAAAAGCACCTAAACCTATATAATTTAAATCCATACAATTTGCTTCTAAAATTTCAGATTCATTATGGGTAGATATTCCTAAAATTTTATCTTCTTTAATAACATTTCTTAAAATTTTAACAGCTTTTTGAACATCTGCATCAATTTTTTTTAAATCTTCTTGACCAACATGAACACCATCACAATATTCAATAAGTTCATAAGCATCATTTACAACCAAAAAACCATCGTATAACTTTCTAATAACAATAAGTTTCTTTTTTATTAAGTCAATATCTGTCGTTTTATTTCGATATTGAATTATCTCTGCATTATGAGATATTGCTATAGCAATAAACTCTTCTACTGATACACCCTTCTTATCAAGCATATCTTGATCACAGAGTGCATAGAGTCTCATACTATGCTTTTAAAAGTGTTAGCAAATCTGCTAAAGTTTTTTTAAGATTGTTTCTATTAACAATCATATCAACAGAACCGTGTTCAAGTAAAAACTCTGCTCTTTGAAAACCATCAGGAAGTTCAGAACCAATAGTTTGTTCAATAACTCTTTGACCAGCAAAACCAATTAATGCACCAGGCTCAGCAATTATAATATCACCAAGTGTTGCAAAAGAGGCACTAACTCCACCCATTGTTGGATCTGTTAAAACAGATATGTAAGGTAAGTTACTTTTAGCAAGCTTAGCAAGTGCAGCAGAAGTTTTACTCATCTGTAAAAGTGAAAATGTAGATTCTTGCATTCTAGCACCACCAGAAGCACTTAAAATAATTAAGCCTTCTCTGTTTGCAATGGCACGATTAACTGCTCTTACAATTTTTTCACCTTCAACAGATCCTAAAGAACCACCCATAAATGAAAAATCAAATATCACTAGTTGTGCGGAGACACGATTTAAAGTACAAGATCCACTAACAACAGAAGATGTCTTACCTGTTTTTGCAGTTGCTTCTTCAATTCTTTTTTTATACGATTTCTTATCCACAAAATTCAGCGGATCTATAGGTGCTAAACTCGCATCAAATTCTACAAATGATCCTTCATCTGTTAAGAGCTCAAGTCTTTCTTTTATGCCTATACGTAAATGATATCCACATTTAGGGCACACATAACTTTGATTTTCAACTTCTTTATGGTACATCAAAGAATGGCATGACTTACATTTTATCCAATGAGATGATGCTTCTGCTTTTGTTGGTTGCTTACTATCGAATGGTTTAGTAAATAAGTTTATTAAATTCAAAAGACTTCCTTGTGTTATATATTAATAGGTGATTATATCAAATTTATGTTAATTTTAAAGAATTATTGAGAATTTATTGAGAAAGTTTTACAAACTTATCCATTCAATGGATAAGTTTATATAATAGTATTTTGTTATATTAAAGAATTAATAATACTTTTAGCAGCTTCACGACCATCAAGTGCAGCCGTTACAACTAAATCAGCACCACGGAAGCAATCTCCACCAGCATAAATACCGGCAGTAGTTGTTTCATATGTTTCTTCATTTATAATAATCCCACCCCATGTGTTTGTCTCTATACCATTTTCTGCAAGAAAAGATGGTACAACTGGATCAAACCCAAGTGACATTATAACAACATCCGCATTAATACGTGTCTGAGAATCTTTTACTTCTTCCATACGTTGACGACCAGATTCATCTTTGGCACCAAGTTTAGTTCTCATATACTCTATAGCAATTGCATGTGAATTTTCATCTAAAATAATCTCTTTTGGTGATGCTAAAAATACGAAATCAACACCCTCTTCCATAGCATTTTTAAACTCTTTTTTACTTCCTGGCATATTCAGTTCATCACGACGATATAAACAAGTAACAGATTTAGCACCTTCACGTTTTGCAGTTCTTACACAATCCATTGCAGTATCACCACCACCAACAACTACAACATTTAAATCTTTAAAGTCAAATGTTTTATCATATGTAATTTTGAAATTTTTTCTTTGTATATTAGTTAAATACTCCATTGCCATATGAACATTTTTTGCTTGCTCCCCAGCTAAAGATGCACTTTTGGCTTTAGTTGCACCAACACCTATAAACATAGCATCATGAGAATCGGCTATTTCTTCAAATGTTTTATCTTTTCCTACTTCACAGTTTAGAACTAACTCTAATCCTGCCTCTTGTAAAAGACGAATTCGACGTTCAACAACTTTTTTATCAAGTTTAAACCCTGGAATACCATAAGTTAAAAGTCCACCAGCACGGTCTGCTTTTTCATACATCGTAACTGCAATTCCAGAACGAAGCAAGTAAGTTGCAACAGAAAGTCCTGCCGGACCACTTCCTATTACCGCTACTTTTTTATCTGTTGTAACTCCTGGAAAGTTTGGTTTGTAACCCGCTTTAAATCCAGCTTCTGTTATGTGAGTTTCAACTGAACCAATTGTAATAGCACCATGACCATCATTTAAAGTACAATCACCTTCACATAATCTATCATGAGGACAAATCCTACCCATTACTTCAGGAAAAGGTGAAGGCTCATTTGATAGTTTAAAGGCAAATTCCAAGTCCTTCTCAGCAACAGATTTTAACCATTGAGGAATATAATTATGTAATGGGCACTTATTTAAACAAAATGGATCACCACACTGAATACATCTATCACTTTGAGAAGAAGCATCATCTTTATCAAATACTTCATAAATTTCACCAAAATCTTTCACACGTTCTACGACTAATCTTTTTTCAGGATCTATTCTTTCAATTGTTAAATATTCTTTCATCCTTAGTCTCCTTTTTCTATATTTAGTGGTAGTTTTGTTAAATTTTTAGGTTTAACTAACCAGAAATTTCTGACTTCAACTCTGAAGTTTTCAAGTAAATCTTTTGCTTTTTCACTACTTGTCTCAACTACATAATCTTTAAGTAGACGTTTTAAGTAATGTCTTGCTTCGTCACCCTCATCAGTATCAATTCGAATTGCTTCAACAAGTTCATGATTTACATTTTCTATAAATACATGATCTTCATCATATACAAAACTAATACCACCTGTCATACCTGCACCAAAGTTGATACCCGTACGACCAAGAATAACTACGATACCACCTGTCATATATTCACAAGCATTATCTCCTGTTCCCTCAACAATAGCTAAAGCACCTGAGTTACGAACACCAAAACGCTCACCAACACTACCAGATATATACAGCTTACCACCAGTTGCACCATATAAACAAGTGTTACCACCAGCTGAGAACTCTTCGCCTTGGTTCTTAGAAGTAATAATAATTTTACCCCCATGCATACCTTTAGCAATGTAGTCATTTGCTACACCTTCTAAGTAAATAGAAACTCCATTAATCAAAAATGCACCAAGAGCCTGTCCTGCTACACCTGTTAGATTCATAGTGATAGTATCAGACTTCAGTCCAGCATCGCCATAAAATTCGGAAATCTCACCACTTATTAAGGCACCAAAACTTCTATGAATATTTTTAATCTCGCGTTTAATGCGAATAGGATGTTCTGGATGTTTAATAGCAGCATAAGCCTCTTTAAGTACATCTTTTTCAAACTCATTGTCATCAAAAGTTGGGTTAAACTGTTGTTGATGAGTATTGATACCCTCTTCTTCATGAAGGATGGCACTAAAGTCAAATTTTTGAGCGAACTCGTCATTTTTTACCTTAAGTATACTCACTTGACCTATCATCTCTTCCATTGTTTTAAATCCAAGTGTTGCCATAATAGAGCGAATATCTTCAGCTAAAAGTGTAAAAAAGTTAATTACTTGATCAACATGACCTTTAAAAAATTCGTTACGAAGTTTTTCATTTTGTGTTGCAATACCAACTGAACATTTATTTACATGACAAATACGAAGCATTTTACAACCAACGATAGTTAAAACACCAGTACCAAAGGCATAAGATTCAGCACCTAAAAGTGCAGCTTTTACAACATCAAGACCTGTTTTAAGTCCACCATCTGTTTGTACTTCAACAAGACCACGAAGATTATTAGCTTTAAGTGCATTATGAGCTTCTGAGAGACCAATTTCCCAAGGGTTACCAGCAAATTTAATAGAAGTAAGTGGAGCAGCACCAGTTCCACCATCACCACCAGAGATAATAATTTTATCTGCATAAGCTTTTGCAACACCTGCAGCAATTGTTCCAACACCAACTGTAGAAACAAGTTTGACAGCAACACGAGCTTTAGGATTTACTTGTTTTAAGTCAAAAATAAGTTGTGCTAAATCTTCAATAGAGTAAATATCGTGATGCGGTGGAGGTGAAATAAGTGTTACACCTGGCACTGTATGACGAAGTTTTCCAATTAAAGGAGTGACTTTATGTCCTGGAAGTTGACCACCCTCACCCGGTTTTGCACCTTGTGCAACTTTAATCTGAAGTTCTTCGGCACTTCTAAGATAAGCTGGAGTAACACCAAAACGACCTGATGCAACTTGTTTAATTTTTGAAACTTTATTCGTTCCAAAACGAGCTTTATCTTCTCCTCCCTCACCTGAGTTTGATTGACCACCGATTGTATTCATTGCCATTGCAATCGTCTCATGTGCTTCTGGAGAGATTGAACCAAGACTCATAGCAGCTGAAGCAAAACGCTTAAATATTACCTCTTTTGGCTCTACTTCAGAGATATCAATTGGTGCTCTACCAGAATCTAGATCAAAGAAATCACGAATAAATTTAAGACCGCGATTATTTACAATTTCTTTGTATTTATCAAAATCCTCTTTTTTACCACTGCTTGCCATTGCATGAATTGCATGAATTACAGATGGTCCAAAGTCATGATGTTCTTGTCCATTATAAAACTTGTAATAACCACCAATATTTAAAGGGAAAATTGTATTAAATCCATTCTCTTTAAATGCAGCTTTATGATAAGTTGTTAATCTTTCATCAATATCTTCATAATTAAGACCAGGGATGACATTATGTGAGCTTTCAAAACAATCTTCTGAAATTTCATTGCTAAGACCCATAACGTCAAAGAGACCTGTGTTTCTATATGAGGCAATAGTAGCAATTCCCATTTTAGACATTATTTTTAAAAGTCCACCATTCATTGAACTATGAACAGATTTTAAAGCTTCTGCACAGCTCATATTTATAACATTTGATTTTTCAAGTTGATGCGCAACAGTTGTAAAGAAAAGACTTGGATAGATTGCAGCTGCACCATATCCAAGAAGTACCGCTGCACTATGAGAATCAACAACTTCACCAGTTACACAAATCATAGAAACAAGATGTCTAATTCTTGCTGCTAAAAGTGCTTGATTTAAACGACCTACAACCATTGCCATTGGTATAATTTTCATAGTTTTTGAAAACTCTGCATCATCCAAAATAACAACACGAGTCCCTTCTGTTTTTACAGAGTTAATTACTTTTTCAACTAAAGCATTCAAAGAAGCTTTTAAATCAAGTTTATATGCTGTAGAAAAAGTAGTGTTATGATAAAAAGCTTGATAACGTGGTGATTTTTTATCTCCAAAAGATTTTAATACTTCAAGTTTTTCATTTGTTATAATTGGACTGATTGATTTTAAACGCTGAGCATGTGTTGGGATTTCATTTAAAATATTATGAATTTCACCAAAACCAGTATTTAAGCTCATAACCACTTTCTCACGAATCGGATCAATTGGTGGATTTGTTACTTGTGCAAATTTTTGTTTAAAGTAATCAGAAAAATTTCTTTGTTTCGTAGAAAATGCAGCTAACGGAGTATCATCTCCCATAGAACCAACTGCTTCTTTTCCATCAATCATCATAGGTTCAATCACTTGTTCTATAATTTCTTGAGTTATATTAAAGTAGCGCTGACGCTTAATAAGGTTATCAACATCAATATCTTTTGATGAAGTATACTGCTCTTCAACATGCTCTTGCAAGTAAACCATATGCTCATTGAGCCATTTCATATATGGATTTGAATCTTTTAAATAGTCATCAATTTGCTTGTTTTTGAGTACTTTCCCGAATTTCAAATCTAACCCTAGCATCTCACCTGACTGAAGGCGACCACGCTCTTTAATATCTTCTTCATCAATATCAACAACACCATATTCAGAAGCAATTAAAAGGTTATCATCATTTGTAATAATATATTTTGAAGGACGAAGCCCATTTCTATCAAGTACACAACCGATATAACGACCATCTGTTACAGAAAAAGCAGCAGGACCATCCCATGCTTCAAATACAGTTGAGTGATACTCATAAAATGCACGAAGTTCCGGGTCCATGTGTGGTGCATTTTGCCATGCTGATGGAATTACTGCACGCACAGCTTTAAAAAAATCCATACCATTAACAATTAAAAACTCAAAAAAGTTATCTGCTGATGCAGAATCAGATGAATTAAGTTGTAAAATTGGTAAAATTCTTTTAATCTCTTCATCTGTAAATATTTCTGATTTGATAGACTCTGATTTGATTTGAACATTAATACGGTTCCCCTCTACAGAGTTAATCTCACCATTATGTGCTACTGCACGAAATGGCTGAGCTAAACGCCATTCAGGAAGAGTATTTGTTGAGAAACGTTGATGAAAAAGAGAAAAAGAAATTTTGAACTTCTCATCTTGAAGATCTTTATAAAACTCTTTAATATGAGTAGGCATTACAAGCCCTTTATATGAAAGAACTTTTGAACTCATAGAAGCAATGTAAAAATCTCTTTCATTGGTAAGCTCATGCTCACACTCTTTACGCGAAAGATATAAAAGTGCATCAAAACGATTAGTAGCCATTATAGAGTTTGGAACAATAAACATTTGAGTAATATGTGGTAATGAAGCCATAGCCTGTTCACCTAATGCGGCTACATCTATAGGAACTTCACGACGGTATACAACTTTTAAATCATTTTCCTCACAAAACTTTTCTAATACATCTAAAAGTTTAATATCTTTAGTAAATACAGAAGCAATACCAAACTGCTTTAGGAGTTCAACACCATTTTTTTCAGCTTCATTTCTCATAAACTCTTCTGGCATTGAGAGTAAAAGTCCACTTCCATCACCAGTTTTTCCATCTGCTGCAACAGCACCACGGTGCATCATACGCTCTAATGCAGTGACTGCATCGTCTAAAACTCTATGAGAAGGCTTATTTTTAATATTTGCAACAAGTCCAAATCCACAGTTATCTTTAAATGATCTTAATAAATCATGATGTTCAACCATATCT
>ERZ889078.3119-NODE-3119-length-11269-cov-19.091047_pt1 | contig 11269 bp, 2 predicted proteins | sample MGYA00521266_ERZ889078 | MGnify/ENA primary metagenome ERZ889078 (study PRJEB32303, sample SAMEA104408618) | aquatic metagenome | biome: Brackish water; feature: Pelagic; material: water | place: Baltic Sea | collected 2014-06-16T06:34:00 | depth 76,534 m ... | reverse complement strand
AGTCAACCTTTCTTGCGCTAATGAGCAAGTATTTTGCCTCTGAAATCAATTCAAAGGTGCTTTATGTTTCGCATGAAGAAGGTTATTCTCGAACATTGCAAGATAAGTTTGAACGGTGCAATGCTTTTGACGATAATACGGATATAACACAGAGCTTACCTAAGAATATAAGCGGATACGATTTAGTGATTATTGACAGTGTATCTACGTTGAAATTAGATACTGACGATGTGCAGCGTTTAATTGAAGCATGCCGAAAGACTAAAACCTCCTTGGCATTGGTTTATCACGCAACAAAAGATGGCCAATATAAAGGAATGTCAGAAAATGAACACTTGGTTGACATGACCATCATGATTGAACAAGGAGTTACTCACGTAGGCAAGAACCGCTTTGGGGGAAAAGGACAGATGAATGTGTTTGATTATGCTGAGTAGGGTGTGGTGAGTTGGTAAATATTACACATTCAGTTTTGAATAGGGGTCATCCATATAATCAGACCTATCAATTTTAGTTACTTTATGATATAATGCCATTATTGCTAAGTCAACGGCATTCTTAGTTCCTGTTTTAATCAGGAGGCTTCTCCTATGAGTTTCAACCGTTCTTTCAGAAATGGATAATTCATTACTAATTTCTTTAGTGTTTTTAGCCTTACAAATAAGTTTCAAAACTTCTAATTCCCTAGAAGAAATATTAAAAAGTGTATTCATTATTGTGCTATTATCTTGATTTTGACGGTAATAGCAACTGGAAGCTTTAGCTATTGCTTCAATACTGTAATGTTTATTGCCACTATAAACAGAATGAATAGCTTCAATTATTTTTGTTATATGGTCAGTTTTAAAAAGATATCCCTCAGTGCCATTCTCGATCATATCAATAACAAATGCTCCATCATCATGATTTGTCATAATTATTACCTTGATATCAGGATAAGTAGCCTTAAGCATTTTTGCAGCATCCATGCCATTCATGATTGGCATGGATAAATCCATTAATACGATATCAGGATGTTCTTTTGCCTTAGCGAGCTTGGTAAAGAAATCAAGTCCATTATTTGCAATGAAAGCAACTTTAATACCTTCTGCGGAATTAATTGAACGTGCAAGAATGGATGAAAACTGTTGAAAATCATCAACAATTGAAATAAGAATATTTTTCATAATAGAGCAAAGCTAAAAATACATTGAAAAAATGGCATTGACACAAAAAAAAGAAAAAACATGACGGCTCAATATTTTGAGCGCAAATATACTAAAATTATAATCACATGAAATACAGTGTATTGAGAAATTCTCTACGTAGAACTACGTAGAAAAATTCAGGTATTTTGCCTATTGATTTTACTAAATCCAATGTCTATCTTTACGCATAAATTTTTTCTATTGAAGAATGCCATCATTATTTATGATCATATTTCTGTAAGTAGAAGTTAAAATTTTTAATCTTAATCACAGTTTATTAAATATCAAGCTCATGAAATTAATCGTACTTTTTACAATGTTTCTTTTTGCTGCTACCTACAGTAGTAGTGCTCAAGAAATGCCTCTTGAAACCCAACCCACAATTTGGCTCAGAGCAGATATGGTTGGAAGCAATCCCAATCAATGGCAAAACCAAGCCGACAGTATGCACCATGCATATAGATTAGGACAATTAGGCTTACCAGATACAACAGTTTTAAATTTCCAAAAAGCCTTTGACATTAATAGCGGAAGTAATCCCTTTGTTATTTCTGATTTTTATCCATCATCATCTGATAAATATACTTTATTCACAGTTTATCAATCTACGGATACCATTAGTGAATATGGATTGTGGAGTATGCAACTCGATAGCAATACAAATATTAAATTAAGCACTACAAAAATTAAAAACACTAAAAAATACAATCGATATTCTACAATGGGGAGTATGATACCTATTATTAATTATTCAACACAATCATGGCGAAGAATTAATATAGATAGCAATATGTGTTCTTTTAAAATTGCTGGCACCGACTCCTTTGAGCTGGAGGGAAAATTTGCCGAGTTTATAGCTTTTAATGATAAAATAAAGCGTATTGACAATGAAAAAGTACATACATACCTTTCTCTGAAATATGGAATAGGTTTTTATTTTCTCAATTATGTAAATTCACAAGACACTATAATATGGGATTATAAAAAGAACCTCGATTATCAATATGATGTAGTTGGACTTGGAAGAGATGATAGTTTAGGTATTTATCAAAAGCAAACAGCAGCAGAAGGTGGCCAGTCAGACTTATTGATGTACATGGGAAATATTGTAGATATGAATAACAACAATGTTTCAACTCTGGACAATTTTAACTTTGTACTGTATGGACATAATGGTGATAGTCTCAATCAATTTGATTTAGATACCAATAATATACAAGGTTTTCCATACTTAATGAGTCGTAAATGGAAAATAAGAACCACTGGAAATACGATTCAAAATAAGAAATGTAATGTTCAATATCATTACCAAGATATGGACACTGCCCATACTTTGATATTAGTGATTAATAAATTAGGAAATGAGGTCTTTGATCCAAATGAATGCGAAATTATCTATCCCAATAATATAGATAGCATCAATAAAACTTATACTTATAAAAATATTAAATGGGATAAAGATAATTCAGGAAGTGATGTATTTACATTTATGCGAACTTCTAGTAGTAGTCAAAACCAGCGATTAACTCAAGGATCAAACATAAATGATGAAGAAATAGATAATGAGTCAGAACAGCAATATTTTGATTATTCGTTGGCGCCAAATCCAAGTGAAGGAAGGTTTAGATTGACAATCAGCAGCAATACCAAACAATCAATACGTATGATTATCTACGATATTAATGGTAAAGAAATGTTACGAGAACAGTACTCTGGCAGCAACGAATACTTCATTGAGAAGACGATAAGCGTAAGCGGCACTTATTTAATAAGTCTTCAAGGAGAAAATGAAACAAAAAGTGTTAAGCTCATTATTAATTAGAAATAAAAAAAACCATGAAACGCCTAATGAATAAGGTTAAAACTCACAAGGGAATGATTGAAATGGCGTTCCATATCACCACTAAAACATTTTAAACATATGAAAAAGATATTACTACCTATAGCTATCCTTGCCATTTTATCAATTAGCTTTTATCAATTTGATTTTCTGCATATAACTAATCAGCAAGCAAAAGCCGATACACAACTAATTACCCATTCTGAAAAAAGCAATATTCAAAATCCAATAAAGAATACAGAATCTCTGCTTGGCACAAATAAACTCCAAGATTCTATTATAAAAGGAGAAAATCAATTGGCAAAAGCTAAGGTAAAAACAACTGTAGAGGAAAGGCTTAACCTTAATGCAACATATCAGTATAAGTCAATAGAATTACAAAAAGGCAGTATAGGGATGAATCAAAGAGGAGCAAAAGACAACCCTCGTGACAATGTTTTTCATTTTGATATCAAGCACCCCTATAATGCAACAGGAACTGCTCATATAGAATATGATATCTACGGAGTAAAAGACTATACCTCTGTTACTAAAGGCATTAATGATAATTTGTCCTATGGAGGAATGATAGTACAGCAAGATACACAATGGAGTCACCAAAGTGAAGCTATTAGCATTCAAGACCTCAAAAGAGGACATAATGTAATTCGGTTTTCAGTTCCTGAAAAGGCAAACTATGGTTACCAAATTAAAAATATTAGATTAGTAGTAAACAATCAGCCTAATGGGAGCAAACAGTTGATTGTTAATCAGCCTAATAATGCTACATACTTTAATAAGTATGGGTATGTTAGTGGATTTGTAATTGGTGAAGGAGCTGATAAGGCAACAATATTTGTTGGGGACAAAAAAATTAATCACAAAGGAGGTGTTTTTGAAACATTAGCTCAAGCTACATTGAATACTCAAACAGAAACAGAATCGAACCCTCAAGAAGCAATAGAAAATGATAGCAGTTGGACAACCGTAGTGATGGCCATATTTGAAGATGGTACACGTCTATCAAAAGAGGTAACGTTTAATAAAACCTCGGACTATGATTATGTACGAGTTGATGATTTTGAATATGAACGTACAGAGAAACTATTCACCACCCAAGACGACATTAAACTATCCTATAATAGTTTTAGTTTTGAAGGAGAAAAGGGCTCAATAAAGGAACCAAAAAATATTTCAGTAAGTAATTTAAGGAGTTTTGATATGCCTGAAATGGGCTCAGGAATGACGAATGTGACAGGAGAAAGCCGAGGATTTAGACTACTTCCTCACGGTACACAATTCTCAAAAATGATGCGCATAGGAATTCCTTATGATAGCATTAGCATCCCGATGGGTTATAAGCCAAGTGATATTAGGTCATACTATTTCGATGAAAACACAAATAGTTGGGCCGAACTAGCTTATGATACAGTAGATTCAAAGTTATGTATAGTATATTCCTATACTAATCACTTTACTGATTATATCAATGGTATATTAAAAGTTCCAGAAGCACCTCAGACTTCGGCATATACGCCAACAAGCTTATCAGACATGAAAGCGGCCAATCCGCTTCAAGGAATTAATATGATGTCTCCGCCTTCAGCTAATAATAGTGGATCAGCCAATACTGGCATTGCTATACAAATACCAGCAGGTCGGCAAGGAATGCAACCTAACCTTTCTATTAATTACAGTAGTGATGGTGGCAACGGTTGGATGGGAGTTGGATGGGATTTAAGTATTCCTTCTATAGATGTTGAAACACGTTGGGGAGTGCCAAGATACAGCAGCAGTTTAGAAACAGAATCCTACTTAATGGCAGGGGAGCAACTTACACCTATGATACATAGAAGTGGCTTTACGCCAAGAGAAGATAACAAGACATTTTATGAAAGAGTAAAAGGAAATTTCAATAAAATTAAAAGATACGGAACATCTCCGACTTCCTATTATTGGGTTGTTACTGATCGCAATGGAACAAAATACTATTATGGAGCATACTCCGACCCATCTATAGTTGATTCAAATTTATCGGTTGATTATTCATTGGTACTAGCCTCTAGCGATAACAACATTGCTCATTGGGCTTTAGCAGAAGTACGAGATTTACATGGTAACTTTGTAAAGTATCATTATCAAAAAATAAGTCATACGGGAGTTTCAGGAGGTAGTTTAGGAACACAATTATATCCTCAAGAGATAACTTATACTGGACATGATACTACTGAAGGACTCTATCGAATAGAGTTTGATATTGTAGGACAAAGTAATGAATATATACGAAAAGATATTCTTATTTCTGGTAGAAATGGTTTTAAAGAAGTTACAGCCCATCTATTACGAAGGATAAAAGTGTTTTATGATAAGGATTTTATCAGGCAATATAACATTATGTATAGAGCAGGAGCCTTTGATAAAACAGTTATTTGTCAGATTGTAGACGTTAGAGATAGCGATGCATTAATAATGATTGATGGTTTTACAAATAATTCCAGAATTGATCTCTGTGGAGAGTTAGATGCTGTGGGAATATCGGTGCATAAATTTGAATATTATGAGGAAGATTCTATTGGCTTTGGTAGCCCTATCAATATTGATAATTTAGATGGAAATTATTATGATGATGGAGATTTAGATTTAATGGGAGGATTAGTAGGTGTATCTGATGAATACACTTTAGGTCGCTCTAATTCATTAAATTGGGATATTGGAGGCCAAATAAGTATAGGAGGTGGTCCAGCAGCTATGTTGAAGAGTTTAAGTGCCAGTGGGGGTTATAACTTTTCACGTAAAAGTGACAACACCAAGATGGTTTTAATGGATATAGATGGTGATGGATTAAATGACAAAGTATTTTTTAATCCATCAAGTGGCTATCAATACCGAAAAGCGATTTATAATGGACAAGAAATTATTTTTGAAAATACAATAAATAGTTTAGCCAATTTACCTGGATTAAACCATGCTTATAGTAATAATCATAATTTTGGATTATCTATACAAGTTGCCATTGCAAATGCTAGTGGAGGAATAACATCCACAAATAATTTTACTGATATGTATTTTTCTGACGTTAATGCAGATGGTTTACCTGACCTTATTGATAATGCTGATGTATATATCAATAGATTAAATGCTCAAGGATACGCTTCTTTTAGCAAAGATAATAGCGATACTTTATTTATTAATGGCAGCTCATGTAATTACATACTACGTACAGGTGAAGTAGATGAGGGTGTTTACACTCCTTTTAAGGAGGACAATATCAACTACACACGCGATGCTGTAATTGTTTGGGTAGCACCCTATGATGGTAATGTTAGGATTAATGCACCAATTCAGCTAATAGAAGATATTTCCTATAGTAGGATGATTTCTAAAACCGTTGATGGAGTTGGCTGGATGATTCAGCATAATGATACCATTATTGATTTTGACACCATTAATAAAAATGATTATACTTTAAAACAATTATCCTATTCTGTACCAAACATCCAAAAAGGAGATAAGTTTTATTTTAGATTAGAATCTGGGCAAACACGCAAATTTGATAAAGTAAAATGGACACCCCAAATATATTATACCGATGGACAAAATGCAGATATCAATAATATGGATGCAGATGGAAAACGTATAAAATTGTTTGATTATGGTAATGATATGTTAGCCTATGACAAACAATCATTTGTAGCCCCTTTTGAAGGGCAAATCAAATTACGTGGTTCTATTCAATCCACTGCTCTTAGTGATACGATTAGATTTAAAATTTTTAAAAACTATACATTAATTCATAGCCAAGTATTTGTTGATAATGCTGATTTTAATCATTCCTTTAATTTAGATTTAAATGTTCTAGAAGGAGACAAAATTAGAATTGTTGCTCAAAGCAATACAAATGTAGATTTTAATGCAATTAAACATGATATATTATTATTATATTATCAATCAAGTGTGGTAAGTGTTGATACTAACATTGAATCTAAAAAGATTGAAATGAAGCAAATGGTTGAATTTAATTTATTTCAAAAGCCATTAAGCCAAACTATTCCATATTATTCTTCAACTACTGGTTATCATACTTTCACACCTCATATTACTGGTTTTAGCACATTTTCTGGAATAATTACTTTTGCTGTAAAGAAGAGACATGAGATACTTGGTGAAATTACGCTAAACTATGTTAATGGTTTATTGATTAGTTCCAGCAGTACTTCATTAAGTATCTACTTATCAAATAACGATACTGTTTTTTATGAATATTATTGTGATAAGAATATAACTAATACTGCTGTTAATTATGATGTATTAATAAATTCTGTAACACATCAAGCAGCCATGCATGTATCAATGCCAGATGCCATGTGGAAATTTGGAAATCTATATAGAGGTTGGGGTCAATTTTCCTATAATGGCAATTCCTTCTATGTTGACTATACTGGAGTATTATCTTATTCTCCAATCAATCAAAATGAACTTCATCTACCAGCACTTATTAATAATACTAGTTCGATCACAATTAATACGAATACGATGGGTAGCGTCAATGATATTCTTTCGCAATTATCATTTAATGGCCAGAATAACCCACTTGAGACTCCATTTTCAATGATGCCTTTTAGTTTAGATTCAATGTATTGGCATGACTTTGCTCAACAGTCATTTATTAATAAAGAGATTGTAAGTAATTCCTATACCCTATCTAGTACCGATAGTTTTCCTGATTTTCCATTCAATAGTATGTCAATTAGCAATGGAATTGAAGTGCGAACAGTAAAGAAAATGACTCAAGAATATAATATAGCAGGAGGTTATTCTATTTCTTCAGGTTTATCATTTGGCCAAACAATTAATGAAGGAAGTTCATCGAGTGAAATAGAATTTATTGATATGAATGGAGACCGATATCCTGATGTTATTAGTAGAGATAAAATACAGTTTACAAAACCCCAAGGGGGATTAATAGGCTCATCAGTTACCCCTGCTGATTATGGCGGAATACAAACTACCGGTTTTAGTGGCTCTGGGCAAAGTATGGGCGTAAACCTACCCATTGCTATTACATTAGAAAGTGGAGATGCATCTAATTCGACAGGGAAACAGATTTCCATTAAAGTTACTATGGAGTCATCAAATATAGGTGGGATAAGTGGTAATTTTTACGAAAACAACTCCTCAAGTAGTATAGCATTAATGGATGTTAACGGTGATGGCTTATTAGATAGATTTAATCAAGATAATGCAAATGTACAATTGAACTATGGTTATGGATTTGGAATCGCTGAAAACTGGGGAGTTAGTAATGTTAATATTGGACAAAGTAATGCTAAAGGTGGTTCTTATGGTATCACAAATAGTGTGGGTGATTTTGATGTAATGAGCTATAGTTTTTCAGGAGGTGTAAGTGCAGGCGAATCAGAAAATAATAGTAATTTGATGGTAGTTGACATGAATGGCGATGGTTTACAGGATATTATTAGTATTTCTAATAACAATATGTATGTTAGTTTTAATAATGGTTCTGACTTTACTAGTCCAAGTTTATGGTCTTCGCAAACAGATATTCAAAAGAGCAAATCAGTTAATGCTGCCATTAACTCTGCGGGTAGTTTTGGTATTACTTGGGCCGGAGTTGCTAAATTAGTTTTTACTGCATCAGGAAGTGTTTCAGATTCTAAAACATTTGAGAAAAGTCGTTTACTTGATTATAATAATGATGGATATCCAGACCTTGTTACGGCAACAAATAATGGATATGAAGTTAGATATTCTAGACTTGGTAAACTAAATACGCTTAAAAAAGTAACCACGCCCACGGATGCGTCATTCAGCATGGAATACGAATTAACCACGAGCTCCTATAATATGCCAAACCGTAGTTGGGTACTTAATAATGTACAAATTTTTGATGGACTTATAGGCGATGGAGCAGATACTATGGAATATGCCTTTGAATATAGAAATCCATATTACGACCGATTTGAACGTACTTCTTATGGTTATGATACCGTAATTAGTAGGCAAATTAACCATTATTCCGCTAATAAGTATACCTATCGTACTACTGTGGAAAGCTTTATCAACAACGACTTTAATTTTAAAGGCTATAAAACTGCTCAATCTTTACTTGATAGTAATGATAGGACCTATACAAGAACAACCTATACCTATAGTGGTAGTGATTGTGATGGACCAATTGGTTATGATTTTCCAGCATTATTAGCTACTGATAACTATTTTTATGAAGGGCAAAGCAATTATCAAATGCATACTAGACAAGAGTTTTATTACGACAACCTTGCCAATGTAGATACTGTGATTGATAAAAGAGATATGGCTATTGCAGAAGATGATATAATAAGTTATATAACTTATAGTATCGATCTGCCTACAAATCAGTTATCTATAATAGATAGCATTCGGGTAATGGATGCTAATACTACTTATAGAACGAGGGCAGCAAGTTATAATGTGTCCTTGGGCGAATTAAGCAGTATGAGTATTGATAATAATGGAAATATTTCAACTTATTATTTTAACTATGATGCTTATGGAAATATGATAAGTATGGTACTTCCTGAAAATAGTAATCAAGAAGCTATGTTTTATCAATATACTTATGATCCTGTTATCCATACTTTACCCATAAAAGTAAAGGATGGTGCCTTTGGATATTTTTCTGAAACAGTATATGATTATCGACTTCAAGTACCTATCCTGACTACTGATATTGCAGGAAATAATATGGAATTTGTTTATAGTCTAAATGGTAGGCTAAGTGAAGTGAGGGGACCTAATGAAATTGCAAATGGAGATCCTTATTCCATTAAATTTGATTATTTCGAACCACAAGGTTTTGGCCCAACTATTATTCCGTGGTCAAAGACAACTTATTTTGACCCACTCATATCGGGAAATACGTTTAGTAATTTTGCTTTTACGGATGGACTCGGCAGACCAATTCAATCGCAAACTAAAGCCATACTTCCAAACCCTAGTACTGGTAATTATGAAGAAAGATTAATTGTATCAGGCAAAACCATTATGGATGAATATGGCAGAGCCATATATAGTTATTATCCCACAACCAAAAATATGAGTATAATTGCTGTATTTAGCACAGCTGTTGACAATATAAACCCAACCAGGGTATATTATGATGTAATGGACAGGAAAACCAAAATCAGAATGCCCGACAATACCATCAATCAAATGAGCTATGGTTTTGGTAATGATGCTTTTGGTAAAAAGCAATTTATGCAAAAGACTGTGGATGCTATTGGAACTACTTTCTATGCTTATACAAATGCGATGGGTAAGCAAACTACACTAAGAGCTCCATTGGGAACTATTACCAAATTTGTTTACAACACCTTGGGTGAACTATTACATAGTTTTGACCCTCAAGGATATCAAACTACATATACCTATGATAATGTAGGTCAGCTAATGAGTCGAGTACATCCCGATGCCGGCACTACTTCTTATACTTACGATAATGCAGGTAATTTGATGACAGTACAAACTGCCAATCTTGCTGCGCAAAGTAGTAGTATTGCTTACGATTATGAATATAATCGTTTGAAACAAGTAACTTACCCCAATAGTGTTGGAAATGATGTATATTACGAATATGGAGGATTTGATCCGCAAACCCAACTTCCTACTAACCAAACAGGACGATTAGTGAAAATGCAAGATGCCTCAGGAGTGCAAACATTTAATTACGGAAGAATGGGTGAATTGATCGAAAATATTCATACTTTTGTTGTGCCTGGTGGCGATCCTTATACTTTTGCTATGCAATGGAGCTATGATAGTTGGAATAGAACGAGTTCGGTAGATTATCCTGATGGAGAAACTGTAGAGTATGGGTATGATGACGCAGGGAAACTAACATCTATGTCAGGAGTGAAAGGCTCCAATAACTATAGTTATGTAGATAATATTAAGTACGATAAATTTGGCAGCCAAACAAAGATTGTGTACGGAAATGGAACTTCTGCTAAATATACTTATGATGCTACTACTAGGCGACTTGCAAATTTGCAATCTTATGATGCCCAAAGTGCTCCTATGCAAAATATAAATTACCAATACTATAATAATGGGAATATTGCAACAGTTGCAAATAGCGCAAATGCCATCAGTAATATTGGTGGAATTAGTTCGGATAGTCATTATTATGATTCTCTTTCCCGTTTGACAGCCTCTTATGGAGTTTTTACGGATTTTAATAATAACAATTATAGTTACTTGCAAA
>ERZ889078.3117-NODE-3117-length-11277-cov-11.060595_pt1 | contig 11277 bp, 10 predicted proteins | sample MGYA00521266_ERZ889078 | MGnify/ENA primary metagenome ERZ889078 (study PRJEB32303, sample SAMEA104408618) | aquatic metagenome | biome: Brackish water; feature: Pelagic; material: water | place: Baltic Sea | collected 2014-06-16T06:34:00 | depth 76,534 m ... | reverse complement strand
CCAACATTAACGTAGGCATTGAAGTTTAGACTATGGAACGATACTGTATAAATGTCCGGAACTCTACCTGAACCAATAATTGATAGTTGATCTCCTTGAACATTGTAAGCTAAAGAAAGATTACCTCTATCATTCGGAAACTCGTATGATAAGGAAGCATTCACCGCATAAGGAGATTGACCAGACATTCTTCTGAACTGGTTTATCACTTCTCCGTCTCGTGCATTATCTTGTCTTAGATCGTACTCCGTACCTCCTTCATTGTCTATCAATACACTTTTCATATCAACCATAGAATGAACGATGGAAGCGTTTACTGCAAAGAAAAATCCTTGTAAGAATTTTGAAGAAGTATGCTGCTTCAACCCTTTTCTAATTTCTACTTCACCACCAAAAACGTGGGCAATTCCCGAGTTACGTGGCTTTAAATTGTCTGGAGCCAATTCAAATGAAACTAGCTCAATATGACCATCAAATCGTTTGTAAAAACCAGAAATTGAAAGCATGTCCTTTCCTCCCATGAAGTACTCGTAGCGCAAGTCCACATTATCAATATCGGTTAACTCAATATCTAGGTTTCCCGAAAATGTTCTCTTGGTAATTGGATCATAAATTTCAGCTTCAGATTTCTCTTTGAAGGATGGTCGAGCAACTGTTCTGCTATAACCAGCACGCAAATTCATTTTGTCCGTGGCCTTGTAAACAATATTTAAAGCAGGTAAAATGCTTAGTGCATCCAGGGTTTTCTGATTAAGATAACGAAGCGTGTTATTCTGGTTTACACCATCGTAGAACATGATGGTGTGTTCGAGTCTAACCCCGTAAATGAGATTAAGTTTTTTTGCGATGGTCTGCTCTGCCATCAAATAAGCTGCTAGCACGTTTTGACTGGCTTCGTATTGATTTGCAGGCTGAAAATTTCCGATGGTATAGGTTCCATCGCGATAATTTGGGTCTGATGGGTCTGAAGACCAAATGTTCTCATCTTGAAGAAACCAATCTGGGTCGCTGCTAATATCACTCAAGTTATTTGGACGATGCTTATAGGAAAAAACCGAGAATGTTCGGGTCTTATAAGTGTCTGCAAATCCAAGCTTTACCGCTATGTTTTCGTGAACTTTTAGTTTTACATCAAATCGAAAGGATTCATTTAGTTCATTGAGGTTTCTCCAAAAGCGGTCAATTCCTGCGCCATTACCTGTTGTAAGAGCGGTGTCACCATCAGTAACTGATATTCTCGTTTCTCTAAAATCGGGATCATAAACCCTTGAAAAGGAGAACGAATTACCCCAATCAATTTCAACCATGCTTTTTCTATGAGAACCTGTTACTTGAAAATTACCCATGCTTCTTTGGGTATAGGTTAGGATGTTTTCCAATAGCGTTGCCTGGTTTTGCTCAAAATCTTGATTTACACGTTGCGCAGCGGTCGACTCATTGCTTTGATTGTATAAGAACGTGGCAGTGTAGCTGCTTTTGCTGCGCTTCATACTTCCAGTAAGCAAGGCGTTCCACAATACATTTTCCTTGCCTACATCACCTACTCGCGTGCGCTGACGGTCCATCTCAATCTCAGATAGCGTTTGATTTTTCAGATAATCATTGGACTGAAAATCTTTATAAAAAACACGTTCATTAGCATATCTGAAAACCAAATTGTAGCCAAAAGTTGTCCCTTTTTCTGTTGTTTTCTGATTGCCGTGATTTACGTTTAGAGATGTATTCATGAAGGCAAACTTTTTCTTAGCTGCCAATTCAGAACTAAAACTTCTTGTAATTGATTCAAGATTAGCGTTTACCAAAGCTTCATCTGGAACGGGTGACTCTCCATTTACTGGAAGCTTTCTAGAGCCATCATCAAACCCTAAGAAATCGGTACTGCTTGTATTATAAAGGATGTAATCTTTATTGAAATGCTGCCCCGGTATGTAGGTAAAACTTAGACCAATATTGGTGGTTTTCTCCTCAGGAAATTTCTTGGTAACCACGTTCACTAAACCACCTGCAAAATCACCATCCAGTTCGGGGGAAAAGGTTTTGGTAACACTCACGTTTTCCAATACTGCGGTTGGAAATATGTCTATTTGAACTGAATTGACATCGGGGTCCAATCCTGGAAGCGTCATTCCATTTAAAACAGATTTGGTGTACCTATCGCCCAGTCCGCGAACGTAAACGTACTTACCATCTTGCACCGTTACTCCAGTTACTCTTCCAATTGCTCCGCCAAGGTCTGAATCTCCCACCTTTCTGAACGATTGAGACGAAAGACCATCACTAACAACCGTTGCATTTTTCATATCCATTAAAACTCCAGCTTCCGAATTTTTCCGTACGGTAGCCACAACCTCAACCATCGCTACTTGCTGTGTAGCCATTTCAAGCACGGCATCCAACTTGGTAACTTCTCCTGCTTTTACAACAATATCCTTAAATATCTGATCAGCAAATGAGATGTATGAAACCTTTACTTCGTAGGTACCAGGTGCAATAGAGATGGAATAGTTACCATCAAAATCTGTTGTTGCTCCTACTCCAGAAAGCGCAGGCACGGTAACATTTGCACCGATAAGCGGGCCGCCAAATTGTCCATCGCCAATGTTGCCACGTATAAATCCGTTTTGGGCGTGAAGCTCTAAACCAAACAATAGAGCCACTAAAAGGATTAGATTGATTTTCATGAATGAAAGTGTTGTAAGAATTGGTTTTTTAGAAACGACTGAAACCCTGCCTTCAAAAAAGGCAGGGCTTCCAATCAAAATGCTTTTATCCGAATGAATGCTATAGTTCTCCTCTAACACCAGCTGCAGTCCAAGAAAAAGTTGTGGTATAATCGAATGTTGAGCCTGAGCCTGAAGCAACCACTCCAGCAGCAGTTCCCTGTGATGCTGTTAGCTCTGTTGGGCAAGCAGTTTGTACCGGAGGGCTTGCAGAAAGGTCCTCATCTCCATCGTAAACCTTGGTTCCGCCTGTTACATCGCAGTTTGTAAAAACAAGCGATTGAGCTCCCATTGGAGATACCAAGTGATAGTATGCATCTGAGGTTTTATGCGCACAAGACCCATCAAACTTTGTTCTAAATTTCACCTGCTTTCCGCCTACCGAAGAATAATCGAAGGTTACATTATCAATAGCTCCTTGAGCGCCTGATTTGAAATCTCCGGCAGAACCATCCGATGTTCCAACCGACATACAAATGCCATTCATAATGTGGAATCCGCCATTAACATTGGTTGTTCCTTCTGGACCATCAATCTCAAGTCCTTCATCTGTTCCAATTCCGTCTCCGTGCAGTACAGCAAAGCCATTGATTGTTCCTGCATAGTTTTGGTCGATATCCAAACCATCATCTCCTTGAAAGAATACGAGGGCATTTGAGATGTCTACTGTTCCACCAAAACACTCAATTCCATCATCAAGCGTAGCGTAAATTTCAATGTGGTTGATTGTAGTTCCAGACCCAACTCCACCTAGGGTCAATCCATTCAACTCATTTCCCTCACCAATGGTAATGCCACCATGACGAATAGAAACGTACTGCAATGACCCTGAATTATCACTTGCGTCAGACCCACCATAGACTCCGTAACCAAGGTTTGCGGGAATTCCTTCCACATTTCCTTCCGTATCTCCGTTTTCTGTAGACACTGGTGCGTTTCCTAGGATTACAACTCCACCCCACTTTTCGTTGTCCGTTTTAGTGAGATTGGTTCCAACCTTTTGTCCTATTTGAATATCGTCTAACTCTGAAGTGAATATGATAGGATTTGCTGCAGTTCCGTTGGCAATGATGGTTCCGCCTTTGGCAACAACTAATGCAGAAGCATTTGTTTCAGTTCCTTGCTTTCCTTTAATAATGGCTCCAGGCAGTATTGTTAGTGTAACACCTGCAGAAACAACAACCCTTCCTTGTAAGTAGTAAATTCTAGTTGCGTCCCATGTTTCGTCAGCTGTCAATTCGCCAGATTTGATGGCATCATCATACGTACATGTATTATTGTCTTTTTCGGCATCAGCGTCATAATTACTGGCTGTCGGATCTGTACACCCCTCATTCGTATTACAAGATGGAAGAATCGCAACACTAACCGCAAGACCCAGCATTGCTACTAAATTCAGTTTACTTCTTTTCATTTTTTTCATTTCTAATGATTGTTTGGTTTCTCTTTTGTTCGATACAAACAAACACCAATGTCATTAGCTAGGCTTTACGTGGGAGTTATGGTTATATGAAGTTTTAAGGCTGAATTAACCTCTTTTCGCATTTAACCATAACAAACTCTTAATGTTAGGGTAACAACTAAAAAGGCATGTTTTCACACCTTTCGAACTGTGAAAACGAGCAATTTCAAAATCTTAGTTGTAGATGATGACCCTGACATATTAGAGATGGTCGGGTACATTTTGGAGCGTGAAGGGTTTCAGATAAAAACTGCTTCCAACGGCATAGAATGTCTCGAACAAGCTGAATTAGAAACACCAGACCTCATCCTACTAGACGTAATGATGCCTGGCATGGACGGAATAGAGGTCTGTCATAGACTGAGAGAAAACAGTGCATTTGAATCTACATTCATTGCTTTTTTAACTGCGCGTGGCGAAGATTACTCCCAAATTGCAGGTTTTGAAGCAGGTGCTGACGATTACATCATCAAACCTATAAAACCTAAAACGCTTATTGCCAGAATAAAGACTATTCTAAAACGAAGATTAACCACAAAAACACATCAAGACAAGTATGAAGCCGGTCCTTTGATTATTGACTTAGGCAAACGGCTTGTCATTAAGGGTGAACAGGAACTAAATCTTCCAAAGAAGGAATTTGAATTGCTTGCCTTGCTTAGTTCCGATCCGGGTAAGGTCTTCACTCGAGAAGCTATTTACAGCAAACTTTGGAAAAGCGACATCGTGGTAGGCGATAGAACCATTGACGTGCATGTACGAAAACTTCGCTCTAAAATTGGCGATGCTTGTATTGTTACCCTAAAAGGGGTTGGCTACAAATTTGACTCGTAAATAGAATTCAAAGATTACTTGTTCTCCCGTTTCGTTTTATCAGGGTCATAGGTTAGGCTAATGCTTGCAACCTCAAAACTGACGCTTTCTGCTGCTTCCAAAGCTTCATCCCAAACTACATAAACTGATTCTCCTTTTTCCACAGCACCTTTCTTAAATGGGCGCACAACAGTAACCGTTCTAGTTGCCATTGGCGGAATAATTATGTGTTTGTTCTTGGCTTCGGTATTTTCAAGAATGGTTCCGTCCTCTTTTCTGATTTTGACATTGCTTTCATTCACAATTCCAATGCTTTCTCCTCTGTATCTAATTTTGAAATCGGCAGAAAGCTCTTTTGTATCAAAACGCCATTTCTTGAGTGTAACGGCAAATGGCTCCATCATGATGGAGTTCTTGTCTGGCTTCATCTTAAACTCGCCTCCTTCTGTGCGCTTTCCAACTACAGGCGCTCTACTAAACACACCATCAAAAGAGATTTCGAGAGCCTCTACTTTGTACCCAATACCACCCTCAACCTTAATCGTTCTCGTAATATCTCCGTGTGGCTCTATAAAGTCGATGTCTTCTTTTGGGTGCTTGGTACCGTAACCGTTTTCGGAACTTGTAAATGAAACAAGGTGCTTTTTAACCAGAATATAATCGTCTGTCTTATTGTAAATCTTAGCCGTAAACTGTGTGAACGACTCCTGAGAATGAGGCCGAATAACCTCTAATTTAATCTCATCCGTTTCAATTACTTCAACATCTCCGTAGTGCTTTTCGAAATGCGGGTGGTCTTCTGGCTGGGCCACTGCGTTTACGGTGTACATGAGTACCAGTGCTGACACGATAATTGCTATTCTTTTCATGTTAAATGAGTTTAATTAAGAGCTGAAATCCCGTTTCAAATATGAAACAGGATTTTTTGTGCGCTATACGTTGTATTACTTGTTCTTTTCGTTGGTAAGCACTTCGTCAATTTCGAACGTAATGCTTTCATCAAGTTCAAATGCCTCCGCTGAAGTCTCAATCATGCAATCTCCCCACTGTACATACAACTTTGCAAATTGCATATCAACCACCTTTGCTGGAATGTGAAAAATGGCATTTACTGTTTTGGTATCGCCTTTTTCAAGAAGGATAGTCTTAGACTTGCTGTCATCGTTTGCATATTGGTCTCCGCCTTCCGTTTTTACTGAAATCCTGCTTGGATCAATAATCGCATAACCATCTCCTGTGTATTTAATCTCAAAGCGTGCCCACGTTTCCTTGGTTTCTTGCTTCAAGTTTTTAAGGTTGATAGAGAAATTACCGCTCTCCACATTATTGGTTGAAGCTGGAAGCTGAAACTGATCCATTTTAACGGGCGCTCCGTCTAAGGAAATTCTTGAACAACCATCAGGTGTAACCTCAAATTGTTCTGAACGAAGGTTTTTGCCGTCTTTCAAATCGATGGTTTTACTCTTCTTCTCATTCGGATCAAGAATGAAGGCTTTTTCAGAAGGATTGTATTCATTTCCATCTACCGAAATGACAAACTTAGATGGGTCAATGAGCAAGAAATCGTTGGTGTTATTCGTGAATTTCGCTTTAAACTTCAGCATGTCCATGCGAGAAACTGCATTGGAAAATTCTATCGTTACTTCCTTAGCTTCAAGCGCATCTTCCACATCTGTGTAGTAGTTGGTGTACTTAGGGTCTTCTTTTTTCCCTTTTTGAGCGAAAACGGTACTCGAAAATGAAATGGCAAAAGCGGCCATTAACGCAATGCTTGTAATTTGTTTCATAATATTGGGTTTGATCGTTTGGGTCGAGATTTACAACAATAATACCAAATCAAAATAAGTCAAAACTGACTAATGAAAAGCGAATAGGAATCTATTTTATCTTTTCAACCTTGATGATTTTAACAGGACAAACCTTCACAGCTTCAAGACTTTCATCTAATTCGTCATCGCCAACAATTACAGAGTGAAAACCACGTTTTTCTTTGGCTCCAATAAGTGTGCATTTGCCGTCTTTCTTGCTCATTCGCCAGCGCTGTAGCGCAACTTCAACGCAGTAGTTGCAGCCAATGCATTTATCTCTTTGCTGGGTAATCCGAATCATACAGCTTCTACGCGGTAGAGTTTGTCTGAAGGACGAATAATCTCATCAATGGCAATAGAAAAGTTGATGCCTTTCTCAACCATTTCAACGCTCTTATCATCAACTCGAATTTCTTCAATAATACGTTCAACCACACCTGTTGTCGGGCCAGTAACCATAATCTTATCTCCAACCTTTAAGGAATGTGATTCCATCAGGAATTCTGCCACATTAATCTTTGGGAAATACTTCACTCCTTTCCCAACATATTTCTTCTTGGTTGTGGCTTGCGAACCGTGTCCTTCGCTCCACTCTCCAAGCTCTTTCCCTAAGTAATATCCATCCCAGAAACCACGGTTATAAACCGTAGCAAGACGTTCGTCCCAACCTTTGATTTTGTCTTTGGTATAAGTTCCGTCCTGAATAGATAGAACCGCCTCTTTATAGCATTTCGTGACCTCTTTTACATACTCAGGAGCTCTTCCTCTTCCTTCAATCTTTAGCACGGTTACACCTGCGTCTATCACCTGATCTAAGAACCCGATAGTGCAAAGGTCTTTTGGCGACATGATGTGCTCGTTATCAATCTCAAGTTGATTTCCTTCTTCATCGGTAACCGTGTACTTTCTTCTACAATTCTGAACACAAGCTCCTCTATTTGCAGATGAGTTGTTTGTGTGCAGGCTCAAATAGCACTTACCCGAAACCGCCATGCAAAGAGCTCCATGAGCAAATATTTCGATACGAATCAATTCACCAGAAGGCCCGCGTAAATCGTCCCGTTCAATGCCTTTGGTAATGTCTTTCACTTGCTTCAAACTCAACTCACGCGATGTAACCATCACGTCTGCAAAGTGAGAGAAGAAATCAACGGTCTCTAGATTGGTAACGTTTGTCTGAGTGCTAATATGCACCTCAACCTTTTGCTTGGCAGCATAATTTATTACTGCCTGATCGGAAGCAATAATGGCCGTAATCCCTGCATTCTTCACCCCATCTACAATACGCTTCATCAGCGATAAATCGTGATCGTAAATGATGGTGTTTAGCGTGAGGTAGGTCTTCACTCCTTTTGGCTGGCAGATGTCCGCAATCTTATCTAGATCATCGAAGGTGAAATTATTTGCAGCACGAGCACGCATGTTCAATTGCTCAATTCCGAAATATACTGAATCGGCACCTCCTTGTATGGCTGCCACTAGTGAATCGAAAGACCCCGCAGGGCTCATTACTTCTATATTTCCCGTCATAATTGGATGGTTTTTGGGGTCGCAAAGATACACAAGGTTTTAGGTACAAGAATTTAGCATTTAGGACTTTAACTTGCAGCCCGATGAAATACACCGTTCAGAACGCCCCTTTTCCTATAAAGCAACTCAATCAGTTGTATGGGTTCGTGGTTGGAGGATTGATGTTTCTGATCTTCAATCTGATAAGGCTTACGCAACGTGTTGAATACATTGGCAAAGAAAATTTGAACTCAAGCTCCAACCATATCTATGCTTTTTGGCACGAGAATTTACCCTTGCATTTTACCACTAACCTGAGGATGAAACAGCCACAGATTTGGCTACAGCACCCTATGTTATTTATGAAGCCTATTCATGTGTGTGTGAATCTGATGGGACTAACCGAAATGTCCTATGGTAGCAGCGGTAATAGCGGAAAAGCAGCATTGGAGCGTGTGAATACGCAACTTAAGAACGGATATAGCACTATGATTAACCCTGATGGACCTGCTGGTCCTACTAAGAAACTAAAAGTGGGTGTGCTTTTAATGGCCAAAGAAACGGGTGTTCCTATCATTCCAATTACTATGGATGCTTATCCCAAATGGATTATGAATACTTGGGACAGAAAGAAGCAGCCTCTGCCCTTTTCTAAGATTACGATTAGGTATCACAAGCCTGTTTACATTACCGAAGACTTTACAGATATTGACATCCGAAATCTTGAAACCATTCTTTCATCATGAACATAGATAAAGCCATAGTAGCCTGGCAGCAGCGCCTTGATTCCGTAACTCAGAAGGTTAACTCAGAATTTGGTTCGCTTACAGCAGAACAACTTAATTGGAAACTTTCTTCTGAGAAATGGAGCATTGCAGAAGTTCTGGAACACTTGAACCTAGTAAATGCATCTTACGAGAAAGTTTTAACTGATGCAGTGAATGGCAAATCGGACATGGGGTTTACTGGAAGAATTGGTTTTGTGGTAAAATTCTTAGGCAAGATGATCTATGATTCTGTTGAGCCATCGAGGGCTAAAAAGATGAAGACTTTTCCTGTTTGGGAACCAGTGCAAAGTGATGTTTCGATTGCAGTGCTGACTGAATTTAAAAAGCATCAAGCGCTTATCAAGAAGCTTATCTCAGAAAGCAAACAATTGCTAGAGAAAGACATTGTAATCCCTTCACCTGCAAACCGTTACATCGTTTACAAACTACAAAAAGCCGTAGAGATAGTTGTATCTCATGAGGAGCGGCATTTGAATCAGGCATTGGAGGTAAAAGCATTAGTAGAGATTACGGTAGATTAGTTCTTTGCATAGCCATAACACCTTCACATATGAAAGCGATATTTTACATTTTAATCTCAGCCCTCCTATCATTTAATTGTATTGCCCAAGATTGTAAAGTGGAGGACGACCCTTTCACCGGGGCAAAAACGGTGACATTCGACTTTAAAAATAAGAGTGTGTTCTACAGCCTCATAGATGGTAAAGCGCGGGTTGAAACCATGTTCGATAAACCCTCTTTTAAAGCATCGGCAAGACAGCAGCGCGGCATTATTGTATTAGACTCGTTTTACGAGCACCATCACTTTAATGGTAGGGTATACCCCTTCAATATCAAAAGAAAGGACGGAGATGCCCTTATAATGGCTGTGCTGTGGTCTGAATGGGTAGATAAGCAATCGGGCGAGTTGCTTAAAACCTTTAGCATAGTTACTACTGCGGGTAATGAGCTGATGAGTGTGATTCACAACAACCCAAAAAAGAAAGACGCGCGCATGCCTGTTATTCTGGAAGGAGAAGAGATAAATGATTGGCTAGGCACACCTGCGTCAGACGACAATCACCTTACCCTTATTCCATTGTGCAAGCCACTTCAGAAAGACGCGCTAGAAGCACATGCGGTAAGAACTTTACGCGGCAAAAACGCTGTTGGTAATGTACCTACGGCCACCGAGGCATTCGAATACCCAGAGTTGGTGTTTGATACAGAGTTGATGGAAGTGCTAACCTAGGTGTAAAACCGGAGTACGCTACTATCCTCTATCCTACTCTTCTTCCTTCTCGCCAGCTTGCTTGGCTAACCGATACATGTACGAATTGAAAATGCTACGCTTTGCAAAACGCACCTGCTTATCTGAGTTATGGAACTTGAGAAACACATTCTTAGGAACACCAAAAAACTCGTAGGTATTTCCATCCAAGAAATTAATCTCTAATAATACCCCTTTGTGGTGATAATCGGCAATACCAGCCTGCGAAGTAGTAAGTTCAAAAGCAGCGGCATTCGCAACTTTCGTCTCTGGAGCTATGCTAACAAGAAACTTGTAGCCATTTATTACCCTCCGGCTCATGTCCTCTGCCTCAGCAGCCTTTTCGTCTCCTTCTCTAAACTTGTCAGGGTGCCATTCCTTTACCAAGTTGCGGTAACTGGTTTTCAGTCCTTTCAAATCGGTAGATTCTTCTACACCAAATAACTTTCTATACTCGCCAATACGCTTCATGCTCAGGATTTTTTTTCGGGGCGCAAAGGTAGGTCGCTAATTCGTGTTTCCAATAGGATTAGTTTAATCCCTACTTTTCGTTGGTATAAAACAAGGCGCTACGTGCCAAAACCATGACCAAAAAGTACACTTTTGCCCAATATGGCGCCATCTATGGCTTAGTAACACTCTTCCCCTTGTTTCCGGTGCTGGCCATTATACCAAGCGTGGCATTTGCTTATGGAATAGAAGTTTTGGGCACCACCTGCGAAATCGGTTACCTCGCTGCCCTCCTACTTGCTTCGGTTTGTGCATTTCTCATTGTGTTCTTTTACCTGCGCCATTTGCCCTACACCTTGAAGAAGAATAGCAAAGCTCTTGTGCTGCATTTCGGCTTATGGAGCGCATTGCTTTACGTAATGACTGTATGACGTCAGCTAAAAGTGTACTGTTAAAGGGATAGTGTTAAGTGACACTT
>ERZ889078.3115-NODE-3115-length-11279-cov-6.508375_pt1 | contig 11279 bp, 7 predicted proteins | sample MGYA00521266_ERZ889078 | MGnify/ENA primary metagenome ERZ889078 (study PRJEB32303, sample SAMEA104408618) | aquatic metagenome | biome: Brackish water; feature: Pelagic; material: water | place: Baltic Sea | collected 2014-06-16T06:34:00 | depth 76,534 m ... | reverse complement strand
AGCCATCCGAGTGGTTGTGGGGGCGGTATCCTCCTGTACTATCCAAGACCCTGCGGCCAACCTCGTATCCGACGATCATCGCTTCAAGGGCCTGTCGACCTGACAGGACCGGAAGAGCCTCAGCCAACGCCAAAATTACAGGTACAACGACGGCACCCGTATGATCGACTCCACCAAAATCGTCCAGTTCTCGGGCATGGGCGATAATACCGTTGTGAAGGGCGGCTCCTGTGGGCGACGTGGTGCTGTGTGTCCCCCACAAGGTGCACGGACCACCTGGGGACATAAGGGCGACAGCCTTGCCAGCAGCAATTGCTTCGGGGGTATCGACACCAGCCAGGGCTGCGCCAAGGAGATCAAGGAAGAGGTAGCTGGCGTGCTCGACGACGGAGGCGGGAACAGAATCGAGGTCGAACCGAGTGCTGTATTCTGCCAGGTGTCCAGCCAGGGTAACTTGAGGTGTATTAGGAAATTTCATGATAAATCCAAAGATAGCAATGGAAAAAATTGGCTATGCTATTGTTGACGCAATGATTCCTGGAGGCTCAGTGATTGAGGATTTGGCCGAGGAATTGGGATGTTCTGTCGTATTTCGGATGGTTGAAAAATGTCTCTGGATCATTCTCCTCGACGATTTCCCCCTCGTCCATGAAAACAATGCGATCGGCGACGGTTCTGGCAAAGCCCATTTCGTGGGTCACGCAGAGCATAGTCATGCCAGAATGGGCCAGATCAATCATAACATCAAGTACTTCTTTGATCATTTCCGGATCGAGTGCTGAAGTCGGTTCATCAAAGAGCATGATCTTTGGATTCATGCACAGGCATCGGGCAATGGCTACCCGCTGTTGCTGTCCCCCGGAACATTGTCCTGGAAACTTATGGGCAAGATCAGGGATACGCACTCGCTCCAGATATTGGAAAGCTAATTCCCGAGCCTCTTTGAGCGGCATTTTTCTGATCCAGATAGGCGAGAGAGTCAGGTTCTCGAGAACTGTCATGTGGGGGAAAAGGTTAAAGTTCTGAAAAAGCATTCCTGTTTCCCGGCGTATCTTGTCAATTCGTTTGACGTCGTTGGTCAGCTCGATGCCGCCTACAAATATTTTGCCCTGTTGGTGAATCTCAAGACGGTTGATACAACGGATGAGAGTTGATTTGCCGGATCCTGAGGGGCCACAAATAACCAGTTTCTCGCCTTTCCCTACCTCAAGATTGATGTTTTTCAGAACGTGAAAGTCATCGAACCACTTGTTCAACCCGGAGATGCTGACGACGAGTTCTCGTTCTTTTCTTTCTGGTGTTGTGGTCGTTGTCATTGTTGATAAATCTCCTGTTGGTTGGTCTTATTGTTGACTTGGATGGTAACTTTTTTCAAGGTGCACGCTGTAACGGGATATGGCAAAACAAAAAATCCAGAATATCACGGCGGCAAAGATATAGGCTTCTTTAGTGAAGCCGAGCCATTCCGCATCAGCCATGGATGCTTTGGCGACACCGAGTAAGTCAAGCAGACCAATGACCGCCACAAGCGTGGTGTCCTTGAGCAAGGAAAGAAAATTGTTGGCGAGACCCGGAATGACAAGACGTAAAGTTTGCGGAATAATAATCAGGCCCATCATTTTCCAGTAGGGCCAACCGAGGGCCATGGCTGCTTCATATTGTCCCTTTGGGATAGCCTGTAGCCCACCTCGTATCACTTCGGCCATGTAAGCTGCATAAAAAAATGCGATTCCAACCAAAGCACGCAAGAGTTTGTTAAAGGTCACATTCTCTGGCAAAAATAGTGGGAACATAACCGAGGCCATAAAAAGGACACTGACGAGAGGGACTCCCCGTACAAATTCGATAAAGGAGACGCAGAGAACTTTGATTACCGGTAGGGTTGAACGTCTGCCGAGAGCGAGGAGGATACCAATGGGAAGTGCAGTGGCCATTCCAGTTCCTGCGACTACCAGTGTCAGGAACAGGCCGCCCCAGAAATGGGTTTCAACAAGCGGCATGCCGAAAACGTCACCAACCAGCATAAAAAAGGCGAATACTGGATAAACAGTAAAGAGGAGAACCCAATGCCAACCTGCCGCGGTGAGTCGACTAATAAACAGCAGAAAAACAGTCAGCACCAGAGAGGTCAGACCAATTGCTCCTGCCGCCTTGTCACCCAAGGTCAAGAAAACGGCATAATAGACAGATAACCCGATCACAATTGCCAAACCGATGCCCGCTAGAATGGCCAGTAGCTGATTACTAATCAGTTCGAGAAAAGGTTTACCTTGGAATAGCCGATCTAAGGCATAGGGGGCAAAAAGATAACACGCACTAAAAGCTGCGGGGGTAGGGCCGTAAAGCAAGAAGATGGTTGCCGTTGCGGCCAGAAAGAGACTTACTTTTCTGGCAGTTGTTCCCAAAAGAGCTGGCGCAAAAAGAGGCATGAGGGCTACAGCGAGGATGATGAACGTAAAATTCACTCGCCAGCGTTCTACCAGTGGATAAAAACCGTAGAGAAATACGCCCATCCGGACTCTAATGAAAACCCAGCAGGCCCCAGCCGAACCGCCTTGAGATGCGTCGTCGCAAACCCCGCGCGAATCCCCCAGCCAAGTGGCGTCGAGTATCCCCCATCGTAGTAGCGGCGGCACTGTCAATACCAGGATGGCGATGCTCAGCAGGGTCAGCAAGGTGTTCCCTGGAGTGGAGAAGAGGTTGTTTTTGGACCATCGCATATATCCCGTAGCGAGTCTAGGGGAAGGTGTAGACGGTTTTGGTTGCCACTTTTCAGCCATTATAAATTCCTAACCCCGATAAACGGGAAATAAGTCGGGACTCTTTTTAGTGCCCGTGCTGTGCGGGGATAAGTGCCTTGGTGGTCACTTTTAGTTCTTAATTTCAAATGCGTCTCCAGATGTCTTGTTTTTTGCACCCCTCTAGGGGGTATTCTTCTTAATCCCCATGCTTTGAGGGGGACTGAAAAGAGTGACAGGCTTTCAGGAGTAAGGTACTAACCCCCGCAAAGCACGGGGATAAGTTCCTTCACGAAATTCTTTCCCAAGAAGCAAGAAAAGAATTTCTAAGTCACTAAAGGCCCCGGAGGGCGAATTTTTTGTTGTACCAGTTCATGATCAAAGAGATAACCAGACTTATGCCTAAATACACAGCCATAGTGATACTGATTATCTCGACGGCTTGCCCCGATTGGTTCAGGGCTGTGCCAGCGAAGACATGGATCAGATCAGGGTAACCGATGACCACCGCCAGCGAAGAATTCTTCACCAGGGTCAGGTACTGGCTAATCAAGGGCGGTGTGACGACTCGCATTGCCTGGGGGATGATGATCAGTCTATAGGTCATCCACGGCTGATGACCTAAGGCATAGGCCGCTTCTCTCTGTCCCTTGTCAACTGCCATGATGCCGGAACGCACATATTCGCCGATAAAGGTTGCCGAATAAAGAGTAAGTGACAGCCAAAGGGCGATAAGCTCCGGCAATACTGTGACTCCACCCTGGAAATTGAAACCGCTGAGGACTGGAACTTCCCAATGGATTGGAAACCCGGTCAGAGCCATGGCAACAAGTGGCATGCCAATGAGGAGGGTTATGGCGCACGAATAATCGGGAAAACGAAGTCCCGTATTTAGCTGTCTCCTCTTGCTCCACCGAAACAGCAAGATAGAAAGGATAATAGCCCCCAGGAAGGCAAGTGGTGTTGCCATGAATCCTGGTTCAGTAATTGGTCTGGGAATCTGCAAACCACGATTGCAGAGGAACATGACATCGCCGAAGTGCATTGCTAGCCGTGGCCCCGGGAGGGGGGTGAGGATAGCGAGGTACCAGAAGAGAATCTGGAGCAGCAGTGGAATGTTGCGGATCACCTCGGTATAGCTTTCAGCCATTTTCGAGATTAACCAGTTAGGGGAGAGCCGGATAATACCGAGAAAGAAACCAAGAATGGTCGAGAAAACGATTCCCAGAACAGAGACCAGTAAGGTGTTCAGGATTCCAACAATGAAGGCATCAGCGTAGGTGCTTCGACTGCTATATGTAATCAATGTTTGGCTAATGTCGAAGCCAGCAGGGTGATTGAGGAAGTTGAACCCAGTGGTTATTCCTGCCTTGTTGAGGTTATGGGCAATGTTGTAGAGAGCGTAGGCCGTTATGCCGGCCAGCAAGGTCAAGACAAATGCCTGGGCCAGCCAACCCCTTACTCGGGGGTCATTGAAAAGATTTTTCCGAGGTTCACTAATTTCGCTGCGGGTAAATTTGGTCATGCAACCGGTTTTCCTCTAGACAAATGGGCATTGTACGCTCTGGTTAAACGCAACACAATCGCAGGTTGTATATCTGCGATTGTGTTGCTGCAAAATGACGGCCTGATAGTCTGGCTGACTTTTGGGTAATACCCTACCTGATGGGAGGCGCATACATGAGACCGCCATTTGTCCAGAGCGCATTGACGCCTCGCTCGAGACCAAGAACGGTATTGGGACCGACGTTACGTTCGTAAACTTCTCCGTAGTTGCCTACATGCTTAACGATCCGGTAAGCCCAATCGGCGGTAAGTCCCATATATTCACCATAGTTGGCATCTACTCCGAGAAAACGCTGGATTGATGGGTTTTTGGACTTCATCATCTCGTCGACATTCTGAGACGTTATCCCTAACTCTTCGGCGTTTATCATGGCAAAAAGGGTCCAGCGAACGATGTCGCTCCACTGTTGGTCACCCTGGCGAACTGCTGGTCCCAGTGGTTCCTTGGAGATAACTTCCGGCAGGACAAGGTGATCTTTTGGGTTGCCGAGGGTGCTTCGTCGAGCAGCAAGTCCAGATGTATCGGTGGTATAGACGTCACAACGACCGGAATCATAAATGACAGTCGCCTCGTCGGCAGACTCGTATACAACTGGTTTGAAGGTCATCCCTTTGGAGACAAAATAATCAGACAAATTCAATTCGGTGGTGGTTCCAGCCTGGGTGCAGACACTGGCACCGTTCAGTTCCAGAGCACTTTTTACCCCGAGATTTTTCTTCACCATGAAACCCTGGCCATCGTAAAAAATGGTGCCAACGAACTCAAGACCGAGTTTGGTGTCCCGCTGGTAGGTCCAGGTTGTATTGCGGGACAGGATATCGATCTCTCCTGATTGCAAGGCGGTGAAAGCTTCTTTGAAGGCCACCGGTGTGAAGCGGGCCTTGTCGGGATCATTGAATATTGCGGCGGCAACAGCCCGGCCAAAATCGACGTCGAGTCCAGTCCATTTTCCTTTGGCGTCTGGAGCAGAAAAGCCGATGACTTTCCCCGATACTCCGACATTCACAAATCCTTTTTCTTTTACGGCATCGAGGGTGGAAGCTACAGCACTGCCGGCCATCCAAGCCGTAACTACGGATGCTACTACCAGTGTCTTAATAAAATTCATACGTTCTCTCCTTTTAAGTGTTGTTCTTTCACAGGCAAAAAAAACTTGGCTGTTGGGCTCCCGCAAATCAACAAGGTCAACATTATTTAAGCAGCAGCGGCTTGAGAATGTTTCCTCTGTCTTTTTCCAAACAATAATACTTTTGAAATTTTCGATGGCAAGCGTTTTCCTGGTTCTTGAAGATCATTTCAGGAAGAAATAAGGTTGAAGAGTATATTCCTAAGCTCGAACTAACACCCAGAAAACTGAACAGACTCATTTCTCATCAATATAATCCTGCAAATATTTGAATCGTTCAGTCAGGTTTCCGTTCCGGGCGATTGTGGCTCGCTCGATTACGCCTCTGGCATCGTCGCCAAGAAGTTCTGGCAAAACATTTTCAACTAAATCATTACCGAAACTGGTCGAGGCGTCCCTGGGAAGCTCGCATGGCAAGTTGTCGACTGCCATAATGGTGATGTTTCCTTCGTCTGAAAGAAAATTTTCTATCTGGTCATCGCAAGGGTTGTAGTCATAGATAGGGTCTTCAATGGTGCTTGGGCGCTTGGTACAGGGGATAGAGCCTTCAATGTCACAGGTGATGTCGGCGATGACGGTTATCTTGAAATCGTCGCTCAAGAGATCTTGTTTCTCGAAAAGAAGAGGTGCTTTTGGGTCCCAAAAAGCTGAGGCGATAAGAATATCGGAAACTGCCGCATATTTGATGAAATCTGCCTCAAACATTTGCGGAGTACGAAAAAAAGAATTTCTGCTGAAACCCTGACCATCCTTGCTCCTGTTGTAATTGTGAACATTCAGTTGGACGAAAACAGGGAAGTCGAACCATTGTTCGAGAAATTGCTTGGGCGTGACTTTACGAACACCCAGCCGTGTTAACACTTCCATCGCCCCCTTTGCTACTCTCCCTCCACCGGTGAGAACTATTTTTATAGGGGGAAGATTTATTTTGGTAAGTTCAAACCAAAGGTCATCCAGGTCAAAACAGGTATAGGCTCGTCGAGTATTGAAGAGGTTATAGCGTTGACCGTATGTCCAAATCCCGTTGTATGCTCCGACGATTCCCGCCCATCGGCCAAAAGCAATAATCCTCTTACCTGTCTGGTCAGTGAGCGTTTCGTAATCGATGAGGACAATGTTTTTATGGAGGATTTCTTGGAGTAACTTTCTATTGTACTGCTGTTTCTTGATAGTGTGACTGAAAAAGAAATATGTCTTCTCGGGAATGAGGGCGTCGATTGGAACCTCTTTTACTCCCAAAATAATATCGCAATCATCCAGGGAATCGACCAGCCTGATTCCTTCCCGTTCATACTCTTTGTCTGAATAACAGCGAATGTCGCTTTTCTCGGCCACCACTTCAACATTGGGAAACCTACTCATCACTATTTTGGCTTGAGCCGGGGTAAGTGCCACACGGCGATCAATCGGGATTTTGCCTTCCCGTATCAAACCTATTTTTGTTTTCGTCATTATTTCCTTTTCCTTTTTCTTATCTTCGCAGATTATTTTTTCGTTTCTTTCGTCTTCATTAACTGCCCTGTTTCTCAGAAAATGCCAAACCGAAGGTAGAGCAGGTCAAAAAAGGCATGGCAGAGATGAAAAATGCTGACTTTGGCAATAGCAGTTACCCGATGTTGGCGCCTTTTCTAGAAGGTCTTATTCTTTCGATTTATGTTAAATAAAAGCAAGCTATTTCTTCCACCATTATGGTGTCTGAATGTTATTGTCTTAAATAACATTAGCAGTAATTTTCACTGAACAGTACATACTGATTGAGAGCCCCGATAGTGTACAACCTCAATTGAGGTCTTGATGTCAAAATGAGGTCGGTGCTATTCAAAGAGAGGCAAGATTGGAGAAAAAACGCCTATTCTTCACTTGACATTTCCAGGGAGATTTTGTTATTGCCCAGATCCGATCAACGGGAAGGGGAGTGCTCTGATTAAATTATTGGTTGGCTCGAAGACTTATTAAATTAACACCTTAGAGGTACCTCTCCACTTTTGAAATTCGGCAAGAGGCCCCTGCACAGGAAAATAAATCCATGTATATCGCTGAGTGGTCCGCTTTGGCTGCTGCCCTGTGTTGGTCTTTCGGAGGATTACTGTCCACGACTCCGACACGTGCTTTTGGGGCACTAAGGTTTAATCGTATACGTCTGAGTATTGTCTCCTTCTTGCTAGTTAGCTTCGTATTTTTCACTGGAAGCTGGAGGACTCTGGGGCTTCATTCGGTGTTGGTCTTAGCACTGTCGGCAATGATCGGTATTTTCATAGGCGACACCCTTCTCTATGCCACTCTCAAGCGACTGGGCCCACGTCGAACTGGAATTCTATTCACCACCAATGCACCTATTACGGTGATCGTCGGTTATTTTTTCCTCAAAGAATCACTTCCTTTTGCAACTGTCATCGGTTGTGCTCTCATCATGGTGGGTGTCCTGTTGGCAGTATTTTTCGGCACTACGTCCTCTCAGAAGCACTCTTTTGAAAAAGTTCAAGGCTCCTTTGCTTCTGGGATTATTTTTGGTTTTTTGTCGGCACTTTGTCAGGCTATTTCGTTACTTATTGCCCGTCCAGTCATGGCCTCTGGTGTCGACGCTGTCGCCGCATCGGCACTACGGGTTGGTATAGCGGCTCTGGCCTTAAACTTTGTTTTTTTACTGCACCCGATACGGACTGGTCACCATGCCACACCCATGACCCGGAATCTCATGTGGCAAACCAGCATGAGCGGTATCGTGGGCATGGCCCTGGGAATGACCTTGCTCCTGTTTGCCTTGGCCCACGGCCAGGCAGGTCTAGTCTCGACGCTCTCCGCCACTTCTCCTATTCTCATACTTCCCATCCTCTGGATTGCAACGAGAGAAAGACCTGCTCCTGGTGCTTGGGGTGGGGCATTTCTGGCTGTTCTCGGAATAGCCTGTATATTCAGTGCGTAGACTGCCGTATGAGGCAAACGGAGAGAACAGATTTCCCCCCAGAATTATTTAAATTGCCCCCGGATATCTTTTTTGCTGATTTTTCCCACGCTGGTTTTAGGAATCTCTTGGTTCAGTAGAATTTCTGTAGGGATTCCGAACTTTGGAATGATTCCTTTTTCCACAAAGGTCATACAGAAATCCTTGAGATCTTGTTCCGTAACCTTGTTTTTAAATGATTCTTTGAGCACAACTATGGCAAGGGGTCTTTCACCCCATTTCTGGTCAGCTATACCGACAACAGCAACCTCACTTACTCCGGGATGCTGGCTGATGATGTCTTCGATGGCGAGTGATGAAATCCACTCACCTCCAGTTTTAATGACATCTTTGAGTCTGTCCGTAATTTGCAGATATCCTTCTTCGTCGATAAAGCCAATATCACCGGTGTGTAGCCATCCTCCAGCCCAAAGCTCTTCACTCTTCTGCTGATCTTTAAAATACCCTTGGGTGAGTGAGGGTGAACGGACAATAACCTCTCCCACTGATTTGCCGTCATGAGCAACAGGGTTCCCTTCTGGGTCAACGAGTTTTATTTGTACATTGCTTATGGGCAAACCTGTTCTACAGCGAATCTTTATCTGGTCGTCTTCTTCCCATTCAAGCATGTGGGGTTTAAGATTGGCGAGGGTCAAGACCGGACAGGTCTCCGACATGCCATAGCCGGTATAGATATTAATTCCCCTTTTCAGTGCGTCTCTGCACATACCACTTGAGAGTGCCGAGCCGCCGATGATCAGCTTCCAACCTGTCAGGTTGCAGTCATCTATTACGGGAGAGGTGAGCAGCATATGCATTATGGTGGGGACACAGTGAGAGAATGTCACCTTCTCTTTAGTGATGAGTTTTAGCAGCATTGCCGGCTCATATCGCCCGGGATAGACCTGTTTGGCGCCCAGCATTGTCATGAGGTATGGCATACCCCAGGCATGTACGTGGAACATTGGGGTGATCGGCATATAGACGTCGGATGAACTGACCCGTGCCTGGCCGTCATAACCACAGAGCCCAGCCATAATAGAGTAGGTGTGTAAAACAAGTTGCCGATGGCTGAAATAGACCCCCTTGGGCAAGCCGGTGGTGCCAGTGGTATAAAAAGTCGTCGCTATAGAGTTTTCATCAAAATCCTGAAATTCATATTCTTCCGGGTTCTCGCGGAGCATGGCTTCATATTCACAATCGATGATCAGACTCGTCTGTACTGGTGTCTCAGTGTCGGTGAGCAGAACAATCTTTTTTACTGTGGAGAGTTTATCCTTTATTTCTTCTAACAGAGGCAGAAACTCGGAATTAATGAGAATGACGTCGTCTTCGGCATGGTTGATGGTGTAAAGAAGCTGTTCGGAAGAAAGTCTTACATTAACGGTATGCAGGATGGCCCCAATCATCGGAACAGCAAAGTAACATTCAAGATACCTGTTGGAGTCCCAATCCATAACGGCGACTGTATCACCTGCCTGGACCCCAAGTTTATTGAGACCGTGGGCCAATTGGCATATTCTGGTACCGAGTTGTGTGTAGGTGATCTCCTTTTGGTCACGGTAGACTATTTTCTGTTGTGGGGAACAGATCAAGGGTGTTGCCAGCAGGTACTTAATAAGAAGAGGATGGGAAAAGGCCGAGGGAGTAGGGGCGATGATTTTGGTCTGCATGTAACCTCCTGATGATAGAGATTTGATAGAGAGTTCCGGTGTTGAAATTGTATCGTTGACAGATCTTTTCGTTGGCTCCTTGCCGTTGAACACAATACAATTGTATGCAATCAATGGGCCAGAGAAGATGTTCGGGAGATAGTAGTAATTACAATGAGTTGGTGGTGAGGGTAGGGGGCCCGGTTAGGGCAGGGGTGAGTTGTAAATGACTCGATCTTGAAAGTAAATATACATTATGATGCTGTTATCATACGATAAATAATAAATTGGGTTATTTGTAACGCAGTTTGGGAATATAATTACTCATCTTGCCCGGTGATGTTCAGCTGCTTCATCTTTAGATAGAGGGTTTTTCTCTGAATCCCAAGAAGCTTGGCAGTACGTGTACGATTCCACTGACAGGCCTCCAGCTGTTGCAGCAGATGCTCTTTTTCAAATTGCTGTGCTGCCTGGCGAAGACTTTTGTTTTGACTGACTCCAGGTTGGGTTTGAGAGTGTCTGGCTCTGCTCCTGTTATCATCACTTGCTCCGACAAACTCAAGAATATTGAGATTGAGAAAACGTTGAATGGTGTTTTCCAGCTCTCTGACATTGCCAGGCCAGTCGTGCTGCATCAGTTTGTTCAGATCATGACCTCTGAGAAGATGGGAGGGAGCTCCTTTGCCATGCTTGGTCATAAAATGCTCAACAAGGAGAGGGATGTCATCTATTCGGTCCCTGAGTGGTGGCAGATTAATGGGGATGATGTGGATCCGGTAGAAAAAATCCTCCCGCATGGTTCCCTTGTCAAGCATTGGCCGCAAATTGCTGTTGGTGGCAGAAATAATCCTTACATCGGGTTGAATCGGCTCCAAACCACCTAAGGGAGTGTAGCCGTTACCTTCCAGTACGCGGAGTAACATGACCTGCATGGCCTCATCAATTTCGCCCAATTCATCAAGAAAGAGTGTGCCGTGATCACTTTTAGCAAAATAGCCTGCCTTGTCTTGATCTGCTCCGGTAAAGGCACCTTTGCGGTAACCGAAAAACTCACTTTCCATGAGTTGGCCAGGGATTGCACCACAGTTGACTGGTAGAAAAGTTTGGTCCCTGCGATCACTCATGTTGTGGATTTCCCTTGCCACAAGTTCTTTGCCGGTGCCCGATTCGCCATATAAAATAACATTGGCGTCCGTTGCTGCGGCGCGTAGAATCAGCTCGTAGATGTGCTGCATGGCCTTGCTCTTGCCAATAA
>ERZ889078.3114-NODE-3114-length-11280-cov-14.142717_pt1 | contig 11280 bp, 12 predicted proteins | sample MGYA00521266_ERZ889078 | MGnify/ENA primary metagenome ERZ889078 (study PRJEB32303, sample SAMEA104408618) | aquatic metagenome | biome: Brackish water; feature: Pelagic; material: water | place: Baltic Sea | collected 2014-06-16T06:34:00 | depth 76,534 m ... | reverse complement strand
ATAAACTTGATATCACTGGTAATTTTAGCTTCAGAAAACCTGCGAGAGATAGCAGATATTGCATGAATTCCGGTGACAACAGAATCGAGAGCGGGCGCGATAACAGGAACTTAGATCCGATACCGCTTGATCTTTCGATGTAGTGTTTTGTAGTCTATCTTGAGCCTTCTGGCGGCTTCGCTTTTGTTGCCTTTCACCAGGGTGAGGGTTTCCTGGATGGCATTTTTTTCTTCTATGTTTCGAATACGACTGATGGTTTCTTTGAGGGGTTCACTACCATCATAGGGATCCGTCGGGTTCTTTTCCGGATTTCGCGGGGTCCCCGCTGAATGTTGCGAACTGAAGGCCAGGTGATCCCGTGCGATGGGCATGTTCTCCTCGCAGAGCAGCACGCTTTGTCGGATGGCATTTCGCAGTTCCCGAACATTTCCCGGCCATGAATAAGATGATAAAATCCGTAGCGCTTCCGGGGATAACCCGCCGCATTTCTTGTTCAGTTCTTTTTCCACTTCATTTTGAAATTTTGCGGCCAGGTAGGGGATATCATCCACCCTCTCCCTGAGAGGGGGAAGTTTAATGGTGAATTCATTGAGGCGAAAGTAGAGGTCCGATCGAAATCGGCCGGATTCCACATCCTTTTCCAGGGATTGGTTGGTGGCAGCCACGATTCGGGTTGAAACGGACGTCGGCTCTCCTCCCCCCAGGCGTTGAATTTTTCGTTCCTGGATGGCGCGAAGAAGCTTCTGTTGCACCGGGTATGAGAGATTTCCCACTTCATCCAGAAACAGCGTTCCACCGTCCGCCATTTCGAAATGCCCCATTTTGTCCGCATGGGCACCTGTAAAAGCACCTTTTCGATAGCCGAACAGTTCGCTTTCAATGAGGGTTTCGGGGATGGCACCACAATCCACCGCCACAAAAAGGCCGTCCTTGACCTGGCTCAGATCGTGAATAGCACCGGCAACAAGCTCTTTTCCCGTACCGCTTTCCCCTTCTATGAGAACCGTGAAGGCGGTCGGTGCTACTTTTTCAACAGTTTGTACCAGGTTCTTAATGGCCCGGCTGGGTCCCATGCGCTCATAAAGGGGAGCCCGATTATTCAGCATATGTTTCAAACGCCGCACTTCCTGCTCCAGAGCCTTTTTTTCCAGGGCTCTCTGGACGGTGAACAGAAAATCGTCCGGGTTCAGGGGCTTGGTCACATAATCGTAAACCCCTGCTTTCATGGCATCCACCGCAATTCTGATCTCTGCGAATCCAGTGATGATGACGATGGGAATTTCGGGATGAAGGTGTCCCATGGCACGGCTTGTTGTAAGGCCGTCTTTTCCCGGCATGCGGTAGTCCATGAGGACCAGATCGGGGCTCTCTTTTTCAAAGCGCGTGAGGGCATCTTCGCCATTACGCGCTTCAATGACATGATAACCGGCGTCTTCCAGCATTCGGACCATCAGCCAGACAAAATCCGCATCGTCATCTACCAGTAGAAGTTTCTTTTTTTTAGCCGTCATCTTTATTTCCCGCAGAACACAATTTCACTGATTTCTTTAAGTTGGACCGTTCCACGAACCGCATGGGGAAACAGGGGCGCCTGAACAACGGTTCGCGAATGAAACCGTGAATGAATTTCTTGAAGGCAGCGCTGTTGTTCCATATGTTTATGGGCGCAAAATCCACAATCTGTCCGGGGGAGCACCATGTTGACGATGATATGTTCGCACGGCAGGTCTGCTTTTTCAAGAACCTTCATCAGACGTTCCAGTTCCAGGAACCCCATTCGCTCCGCAATGGTGACGCTGATGAATCGGGTTTTTTCCGAATCCACAAGGGTTTCCTGGATTTTTCGCACATTTTTCGAAAGGCTTAACGCTTTTTCCGCGGCGCCGGCCAAACGGACCACCCCTTTATATTTAATCAGAAGCCTGAAAAACGCTTTTAACCATTGCCTGACCAGGTGGGGCAGTTCCAGAAAGCGCAAAAGATGGCCGGTGGGCGATGTGTCCAGGACGAAAATGTCAAATAAGTTCTCTTTTCGTAACGCCATCATTTTATCAAGGGCCATGATTTCATCCAACCCCGGCGGGGCCATTTCCAGCATTTCGGTCATGACCTGGCGATCGAACCGGATATCCGCTTTGCCCCCCAGAAAATGGTCAAAAAGATCCGCCATATCCTGCTTGAAGGTTTCTTTAAAGTTATCCCAGAGCAACTCCGGGTTAATTTCCAGGGCAAACAGGTTGCTTTCAGACACCTGAACACTCTCCTCCGTCCCCCGTCCTCCGTCCTCTGCCCTCTTCCCTCTGTCCTCCGTCCTCCGTCCTCTGTCCTCTGCTCCCTCCATGGGCGTGATACGGTTGCCGATGGCAATGTCAAAGGCATCCGACAGGGAGTGGGCGGGATCGGTGGAAAAGAGCAATATCTTTTTGTCCGGGTACCTTTGGGCCAGCTTGAGCGCAGCAGCCGATGCCAGGGTGGTCTTTCCCACGCCCCCCTTGCCACCGAAAATCAAAAAATCAATGCCGGGACCAAAATCAATGCAGTCAGTGGATTCGGGCGTGAATGCCAATGGTTTATCATGAATTTCGGGCATGGAACGCCCGGAAAAATATTCGGCTGTTTTTTTGAGCGCTTCAATGCCGTTTATTTCGTGAGGAAAAAGAGGTATCCGAATGCTTTGATAGTGGGAAAATGCTTCGTCAATGGCCCTGAAGGCCGGTTTCTGGTTTTCTACCCTGGCAGTGCAGAAGGGGCATCCGTTACTTTCCGCAACACGGTTGACAATTATTTCCCGTACCGGCGTATGGATTTTTTCGAGGGACGCGATCAACCGTTTTGTTTCGTAGATACTCATGAGTTCCGGAATCAACACCGGAACAAACCGTGTGGTGTCTTTGTTACCGAGCATCTTCCGTACCCGGTTGATGTCTGCGGTCAGACCCTCCAGGAAAAGGTCGCATTCATCCTTGATATACTTTTTCCCCGTGAATTTCCGGAACATATACCGGTGTTTGTGTTGCATCAGGTCCATCACGTCAATCCAAGTCTTCATCTTCTCCGGTAAATCGAGCATCCGAACGGTGTGTCCCGTGGGGGCCGTATCCACCACCAGGGTGTCGAACTCATTTTCTTTTAGAAGGCGTGCCATCTCCATAATGGCCATCACTTCGTCCATGCCGGGCAGGGAAAGGTCAAGAAAATCTGCGATATCCTCCTTGTCAAAATAGGTGCCCCGTTCCGCCAGTTTCCCGATGACGTCATGGTTTTTCTCTTTGAAATGATTGAGGAGGCGGGATGCATCCAGTTCATGGGCAAAGAGGTTGGTTCCCGCCCCCTGAACAGGTGTCACCCGATCCCCGATTTGAATACCGAAACTGTCCGACAGGGAATGGGCCGGATCCGTTGAGATGATGAGAATCTTTTTGTGATTCCGGGAAGATTCGGCCAGAAAAAGGGCTGTTGTGGCGGCCATGGTGGTTTTACCCACGCCCCCCTTGCCGCCGAAAAGAATGAGACGGAGTTTTTCGTTCTTCAAAAAATCAGGAGTGCTTTTCGATGCCGGCTGAAACACAATGTTGTTTTTCCTTGTTGAACTGAATTTCCAGCAAGTTATTCCGGATTTGAAGGCGGTAGTCTTTCGGGCTTACCGAGGTTTCAAAAGGCAACTCCACCCGCAGGGAAGCCCCGATTTTGTGGCACCTGACCGTGACCCGGTTTTCATGAAAATCAAGCTTCAGATCATCGGTCGTAATCCCCTTAACTTCCATGATGACCCGGATTTGTTCCCCCTCGTCAAAAATGTCCACCAATCGTTCTTCATTGGGTAGAAAGCATTCCTTTTTCCCGATCAGCCACCAGCTGAAAGTGATGACTTCCCCGGTTTCCGGATCGATTTTTCGTTTTTCAAAGGAGAGGATGGGGCACCCCAGCTCTTTTTCTGCAACGGGGTTGATGGTGTCACGAATGACCACCAGTACATGCATGTGGTTCGGGGCCTGGATCAAATCCGCCAGTCGATTGATCCTGGCGTGTCCGTTTTCCCAGAGATGCCACAAAATATCCCGGCCGTCCGAGTCCAATTGCGCCGAAATTCCCTGAATGGTCGAAAGATCCACTTTCAGGAAACACAGTTGCATAATTTTCTTTTTCCATATATGGATTTTGTTGGTGATAAATAGAACTCTTCCTTCTCTTGGCCCCTTTTCTCCGAGGTAATTAATGCGCAGGGTCGGCCTGGTTTTCAGGACATAGTAGTGTTTTTCATCATGGAGTTTCTGAATGCTCCGAAGGGGGATCTGAAACCGGATTTCGGGCCTCAGGAAGAAGATGAGCCGTTTGTTGGTCAGAAAGCATTCCACAGGCCGCCAACCGGCGCGATGGGTCTGGCGAAAGCCACCCTGATCCGAAAGAATCACATCCTCCCCGGGCAGAAACTCGGGCTTTGATCTGGGGAGCGGAGGCATGCTTCGTTTGGCCTGTTTCATAGGGTTTCTTCCAACAGTTTCCGCAGTGCCGTGGTTAAATCATTGATGACGTCGGGATCGCCTTCAAACAGGGCTTCTTTCAGATGGAAAATCGCATCTTCGAACTGCTTTTCATAAACCTTTAACAGCTTTTCCCCCTTTTCCGCCATGGCATATTCCGCCGCACGGATCATGCCGTCGGCACGGATGTTGATTTGTGTTTCTTCCCGCCGTTTCATGTCTTCTTCGGCAACCGCTTCCGCTTCCCGAATGGCCCTGGCCACTTCTTCGTCGCTCAACAGGTGGCTTGCGTCAATCTCGATGCCCGTTTCCTGTTCCGTATAAAGTTCCCTGGCGGATACGTTTACAATGCCGTTTACGTCAATTTCGAAGGTGACTTCCACTTTGCCTTTCCCCCTTGAAAGGGGCGGAAGTCCGGTCAATTTGAACTGGCCCAGACTGATGTTGTCTTCGGCCATTTCCCGTTCTCCCTGAAGGACGTGGAAATCCATTTCCATCTGATTGTCTTCCGCATTGGTGAAGATCTGCCCGGCGGAGGTTGGGATGGGGGTGTTTCTTTGGATAATGCGGGCAAAAAGACCGCCTTCCGTTTCAATGCCCAGGGACAGCGGGGTGACGTCCACCAGGACCACATCATCAATCTCCCCCGTGAGAACGCCGGCTTGAACCGCGGCGCCGATGCCGACCACCTCATCGGGGTTGATCCGGGTAAACGGTTTTCGGTGAAAAATTTCTTCCACCAGAGCCCTGACGGCGGGCATGCGGGTGGAACCGCCCACCAGAACAACCCGGTCAATTTTTTCAGGCGTCAACCCGGCGTCTTTCAGCGCCTGCAGGGTGGGGGCCAGGAGTTCGGTGCGCAAATCAGCGGTGATGGCTTCAAAAACGTCTCGGTTCACGGAAATTTGAATATTGTCGCCTGCGCCATGGGTGGTTTTCAGAAAATGGAGGGGGATATTCACGGATGGTTTGACGGAAAGCACCCTTTTGGCCTTTTCCGCCGCTTCTTTCACCTGTTCCAGTTCCATTTCGTCGGAACGGATGTCGTGTTGGAATTGATGGAGGACCTGTTCCCTTAGATGGGCAACCAGCCTTTCATCCCAATCATCCCCGCCAAGCCGGGTGTTGCCGTTCACCGCTTTCACCTGAAAAATGCCGTCGCCCAGTTCCAGAATGGACACATCAAAGGTGCCGCCTCCCAGGTCCCATACGAGAATGGTCTGGATGTTTTCACGGTCCAGTCCATAGGCCAGAGATGCGGCCGTGGGTTCATTGATGATCCGCATGAGGTCAAGGCCGGCCAGGATAGCCGCTTCCCGGGTGGCCTGACGCTGGGCGTCGGTGAAATACGCGGGTACGGTGACGACCGCTTTTTTCACCGGCACGCCCAGGTATGCTTCTGCGTCGGATTTGATTTTCCTGAGGATGAACGCGGAAATTTCCTGGGGGGAATAGTCTCGGTTGTTCAGTGAAACGCGGTAATCGAGACCCATATGCCTTTTAATGGAGCTGACGGTATTTTGGGGATTGGCCGCCGTCTGTCTTTTGGCCACGGAGCCCACCAGTCGATGTCCTGAGGCGGTCTCCGCCACGACGGACGGGGTCAGGCTTTCACCTTCCGCATTGGGAATGACCCTGGCTCTCCCGTTTTCTATGACTGCGGCCACGGAGTAGGTGGTTCCCAGGTCTATGCCGATCGCTTTATCCATGGTTGTTTGCGTTGCCTTTCTGAAATTGTCTGAGTGTGTGAATGATTTTTTCTTCGGTAAAGGGTTTGTCAATGAAGTCGTGAACCCCTTTTTCATTGGCGTCCACCATCCTATCCGCACTGCCGTAGGCGCTGATAATCACCACAATGGATTCACTCGTCTTTTCCTTGATGGCGGGCAGAATATCCATTCCGTCGCCATCCGGCAGTTTGAGGTCCAGAAAGATGAGGTCCGGCTTAAGATCGAGCAAAACAATGCCATGAGACAGGCTGTTGGCTGTCCATACGTTATAGCCTTTAGCCAAAAGAGCGTTCTTAAGGAGCCAGCACAGATCTTCCTCATCGTCTATGATCAGGATATTTTTGATGGTTTTTTGAGGAACCCGGAGAGGTGTCTGTTCAGACTTTTTTCTTCTCAACTGTTCCCGTTTTCGCTGTTCAAAGTAAGGTTTTAATTCTTTCAGTTCTTCGGGCCTGCGCCAACCGGAAAGGCCGCTTCGCCATACAACGGCCTCTTCCCGCTTGATAATCCCCTTGAGGATCCAGCTCTTGAGCCGGGGATGATAGACGGCGCTGTAGGTATCCGCGCCGCGTCTTACGTCGTATTTCAGTTCTTGCATGAGCATCTTTCACTGCATGGGTAAGGAGATGTTAAAGACGGTACCTTTTTTGTGCCGGCTTTCAACACTGATGGTGCCGCCGTGGCTGACCACCGTTGTGTAAGTCATGGACAACCCAAGACCGATGCCGGAACTTTTGGTGCTGAAAAAAGGGTCGAATATGCGAATAATATCATCCTCCGGAATGCCGGTTCCGGTATCCTTGATTTCGACGATGAAGCTGGGGCCTTCGATCCCGGTTTCAATGGTTAGGGTACCGCCTTCGGGCATGGCATCCAGGGCGTTTATCATGACATTTGAAAATACCCGTGTGATCTGTTCCTGATCCACGCTCACAACCGGCCCCCCGGAGCAATAGGCTTTGCGGACCAGAACCCGTTGTGCTGTAATTTTGGCCCTGATGGAATCCAGTGTGGCATCCAGAATGCCGTTGATATCATGGGGCTGCATGTTGAGCTCGGGGGGCCTTGCGCAGTTCAGCAGTTCCGTGATCAGAAAATTGATCCGTTCCGTATTCCGCAGGATGATTTCAATATGTCGCGCCCAGGGGCTGTCATGATCGAAAGCCTCTTTCAGCTGCCTTGCGGACATGGATACATTGGTCAGGGGATTTCGAATCTCATGGGCAATGCTGGCGGCGATCCGCCCCGTAAAAGCCAACCTCTCGGAAAAGCCGGACGATTCTTTATTGTCCTTTTGTCCCGCATTTCCGGTTTCAGCCGGTAAATCCATTTTTCCCTCCTCCAAGAGACCGGTTAAATCAACGCCTCAATCTTTGGGGTTTTCAGGGGGCTGGTCCAGCCGCATTGGGTGCAACCGTTTTCAAGCAGCGTCTGAAGCAGGTCAAGCCGGCCACACCGGGGGCAGGTTTCCCTTTCTTCCGCTGGTAGTTGCGCCGCCACAGGGTGTCCGGCATGGGAAATGGCGGTTTCCAGACTGTTTTTAAATTCCTCAATATGGCGCACGGTCAATCGATGCCACCGGTTCCCTTTGAGCAGAAGATGTAGCTCCCGTCGCCGGTTCTTTAAAGGAGATGTTTCCGCATCACTGAGTGCCAGACCTTGAATTTCATGAAGAGATGTTTCAAACAGAATGCCGGCGAAATCTTTATGATACAGAATCAGCCGATGGGACGTCAAATAAAAGTGCCCATATCGCCAGGTTTTGTACAGCCCTTCGGAAAAGTGGCAGGCCCCCGGCATTTTGAGGTGCAATTCCTCCCCTGCAATCAAATCCTCCTTCTTTTTCTGCCTGTTTTCCTGTTCCCAGCCCCTGGTTTTTTCGTCCCATGCCTGCATGATGCCGTATTTCAACATGGTTTCCATGCCCGCCAATGCCGCCCGGAGATTGACCCCGATCAGGGGAATGCCCGCAACGGATACAATGAGGTCCGCCTGGATCACCAGACCTTTGTCCAGCACACGATCCAGCAGGTCTACCAGGGTTGCGTGGGGTTCTCGTTTGGGGGTCATGATTTTTAGGGATCAGTTTTCAGTTGTCAGGGGGCAGATCTGTTCACTGCTTTTTATCACACAAAACTGTAGGGAGGCCAGGGGCCTGTGTAGCGGACGGAAAAGCCTTCCCGATTATCAATTTCTTCAAGGGCTTCTCCCAGCTTTCCGCTTTGATCCTTAGGTGCCAGGCAGGACAGGTTCAGGAGCATCTGTCGGCCTTCATCCTCGGCTCTTTTTGTCTTTTCAACACGGAGGTCATCGGTGAAGGGCTTAATCTTTTCATAAAACTCCTGAAAGCACTGATCGGCCCTTTTCGCCATCTCATTTTTCAGCAGCGCTTCCAGCTTCTGCCGGACCATATAGGCAATCCCTTTGGGTTTCGTTTTGATGTCTTCCTTCAATTGCCTTATTTCTACGCTCTCATCGCTTATTTTGTGCGCCATGGTTTTGGCTTCCCAGAAAATCTGAACACCGTATTCGGCCTTGCCCCTTATTTTGGTCATTTTCAATGTCAGGTTGCCATAATCGTTTTCCATCCATTCTTTCATGTTTTGTTGTGGATCACTCTCCCCTTTGCCGCAGATGATGGTATCAAAACCCATGGGGATGACCGTCCCCAATTTTTCCGCGGCCCCATCCAGCACCTGTTGATGGGTCAGAACCCACTTTTTGACTTTTTCCGGGTCGTCCGACTGATAGGGTTTTGCGGTGCAGTCATGAACCACTGCGGAAAAGTCACGAAAGGGGATGGTGTAAACCTCGCTTCCGTCTAGCCCGATGCCACCGAAATTGACGACTTCGCTTTCATCGGCGATGCAGTAGAGATAAAGGCCCATTGCGGATTGCGGATTGCGGATTGCGGAATTGTTCAGGGGAGGGGCGGGGGTTGATTCAGTGAGTTGGTTTTCACACGGTGGTGTGGGTTTTTTCGAGGCACCGGCGCCTTTTACCAGGAGTTCATCCAGAATTTGGGTGATGTCTTCTCGAATGGCGGTTCTGAGTTGAGGTATGAGGGATGTTCTCACAATCCCTTTAATATCTCCTCGACTCTCCGCCAGAATTTCCCGAATTTCCTCGTGTACCATTTTTTTGATGATATCTTCCAATTGCCCGGTTCTCGCCTTTCTAATGCTCGGTTTCTTCCCCTGTTTCCGGGTTGATGATCTGATCCAGCAGATCGTCCACAATGCTGTCCAGTCCGTCCCGAACCGACTTGACCGATTCGGTGATGCCCTGCTCCATCTTCATCTCTTCAATGGCCGTATCCAGATCCATGAGCGCTTCACCCAGCCGATTGGTCTCTTCTTCCGTCAGGGTGCCCCCTTCCATGCGTTTTAAGGCCTGGAGCCGGAGTGCATCTTTGATGATTTCCACCAAGGCCACCACCAGGCCCAGAACGCCGTGCTTCAGGTTTTTTTCGTCGATGTCGATGCTCATTATAAGTGAGCAGTTGTCAGTTGTCAGTTGTCAGTGGCCGGTGTTTTACTGTCCACTGATCACTGTTCACTGATAACTTCCTTTGCTTTGGCGCTGATCCAGCCGCACCAGGGACATCCCGTGGTTATGAGGTCCTCAAGAACAACTCTTTTCTCACACTGGGGGCAGTACTCTTTGGTAACGAGTGCTTCTTCCCAGGCGGGGGTTTTAAGCGTTGTCCCCGATGGGAATTCCAGCCCGTATTTGGCGGCGGTTTCAAAAGAGGCCAGCGCGGCCCGGATCTTGATCCCCAGCAATTCCACGCCCACCACCGATACGGCGATGTCCGCGTTAATGACAAGCCCTTTATCCAGAATCCTGTCGATCACGTCTGCCAGTCCGGTGCTTTTTTCATCCCTCAGAGGTTCCATGGCCATGGCTTAATTAGCTCCTCTATTCCAAATTTTTTGCCTTACCCGAGCCGTTTCCCCTATATGAACAACGCCCTTGCCACTGCATTTGAGGCAGGAGAGACCGGTGCCTTGTTCCGCCCCCGATCCTTTGCACTGGCCGCAGACGCCAATGGGCGGATGGACCGATACCACCCCTTTGCCCCGGCAGACCGGACAAACCCGTCCCGTCCGCCGTTCCACGCCCCTCCCTTTGCAGTAGGCGCATGACACCGCCGGCGGCGCGATGCTGACGCGGCCGGTTCCCCGGCAGACGGGGCATTTAGCCCCTTTCGCTTTTTTTCCGGTTCCCCGGCAAAAGCCGCAGGTTAGGGTTTTTTCGTTGAGCAGGGACGTTTGGGCTCTACCGTTGAATCCGCCATTCCGGCCGCTGCTTCCATAATCCATGGTACTCCAGGTCACTTCTTCCTGGCCGGGTTTAAAAAAGCCGCGTTCGGTATGGTTGGGGTTTTTTTCGACCGATTTGAAAGAGCGCCACTGGAATTCTTCTCTATGGATTTTCCTGTGGGGGATCGTCCGTCCGGTTTCAATGGACGTATCCTCATGGGGCCACCCCAGGGCTTTTTTCCCTTTGGGTGTAATCCTGAAGCGACCACGGGTTTCCCGGGCCAGATGATCGCTTTTGATCAGTTTTGCGCACAGAACCGTTGCGTAAGAAGGGTCAATCCCCAGTTGTCGGCTTATCAGGCGTGTCGTGGTTTCACCATTTTCCTTCAGCACGGTTTTCAACGCCTTCATTTCGCTTCCTGAAACCATATAAATATTCTCCTATTCAGACGTCCAATCCGTATCAATCCGTCTTCTCATGCCGGTGCGTCGAAATTCCAGCATGCCGCCTTCCCCGTCCAGACGTGTTTCGTAGGATGCCAGGATGTCCATCCCTTCCGGAATGGAGTGCTTTTCCACCACCTCAAGGACGACCCGCCATTCATCGTCTTCCTTTACCACTTCGATGGTGGAGGAGATATCGAGCCCGGTGAGGGAATTTAACTCGGACCGTGCATTTTCAACGATTTGCGCCATGCTTGCAGCCATTTTTTCTCTCCTTTAGGCATAAGGCCGTAAAAGTTTGGTTTCTTGATCCCAGAAAAATGGGAATCCTGACCATTCCGCAATCCACAATCCGAAATT
>ERZ889078.3109-NODE-3109-length-11297-cov-5.625867_pt1 | contig 11297 bp, 10 predicted proteins | sample MGYA00521266_ERZ889078 | MGnify/ENA primary metagenome ERZ889078 (study PRJEB32303, sample SAMEA104408618) | aquatic metagenome | biome: Brackish water; feature: Pelagic; material: water | place: Baltic Sea | collected 2014-06-16T06:34:00 | depth 76,534 m ... | reverse complement strand
GTTGTTGTCGGTGCTGTCGTTGTTGTCGGTGCTGTCGTTGTTGTCGGTGCCGCCGTTGTTGTCGGTGCGCCAGTCTCGACGGGTACGGAATCTGAGCCGCCTGCTGAGTTTGGCGTGCTTGAGACACAAGCGGCCAGAAACACGGTCGCGAGAATAACGCTGAGAAGTTTGCGCATGGGTCGAACTTAACCCACCCTCCGCGAGTAGTTCTACGCCGTGCCTGGCGCCACTCATCGATAGTGACGATCCGGATATGAACTGCTACCGGACTGCTACCGAATGACCGAGCCAAGCATCTACCAGGGACAAAATCCCTGGTAGATCGGTGGGCGCAGAGGGACTCGAACCCCCGACATCTGCCATGTAAAGGCAGCGCTCTAGCCAACTGAGCTATGCGCCCGACAAGTGCGACAGCCTATCGGTCGGTCCGGGGAGTCAAATCCGCAACGCGACCTACACAGAACTGGCCCTTGCGATGTGCCCGGGGTGGCGCGACGATGAAGACGGCTCGTGAGCGCGTCAATCAGGGATCCAGCGCCGAACTTCGGTTCGGTCGACTGATTCAAGCCCATCCCCGCAACGGGATCCGACGCTCCCTCACGGGCCACTTCGCGATCGCCGGTCAGCCGAAGATGACGTTCGATTCGACGTAGCCGATCTCGCGCAACTCGGTACCGGGCACTGCCCCTCGATCTCGGCCTGGATCAGCCCAATATTGGTCGGCACGTCGGGACGCAGGTCGCTCAGCACACCTGACCAGTGTCCTGGTAAAAGAGTCGGCTGTCAGGCAGGTCGAACAGGAAGACCACTATCGCCGCGGTCCCTGTGTTCAGCCATCGTCGACATCATGTGCCCAACAGTCAGTGGATCAAGGGCGGTGCCGAGATGTTCAATGAGCTTGGCAAACCGTTCCCGGTGCGATCAGGAGTTGGACGAGTAGCGGGCCTGGACAGGGCTCAGCGGCTGCGTGCGGCGAGCAGCACGTCGAGTAGCGCCCGGTTTGACGCAACAATCGGCGTCCGCCGAGCGTCGTGTTCGAGCACCGTCAAATCGCGGCCCGCAGCGTCAATGGCCGCACCGCCAGCTTCTTCGAGGATGAGCACCGATGCGAGGTAGTCCCACACGCCGTGCGAATCAGTGGTGGTGTCGACGTAACCGTCGAATCCACCGCGTGCGACCGCCGCGATGTCGAGCGCTGCGGCACCCATCGCTCGGAACTGTCGCCAACCCCAATTCGCAGCAGGGAGGCCGTTCATGGCCACAATCGCGTCTTCGAGCGGCGTCGAGGCACCGACCAAAATCGGCTGGCCGTTGCGATTCGCTCCGCGATCCTTCACGGCGCTGTACCGGTCGCCGGTAGCCAGGTTGCTCACCATCGCCACAGTCGGCACACCGTTGCTCACCAAACACAGCGCCGTTGCACACCACGGCAGGCCCAAGCTGGCGTTCGTCGAGCCGTCGAGAGGATCACACACGACAATGCTCCGCCCATCTGACCCCTGAGCGTGCTGCACACCCGATTCCTCGGACAGCACGTCGTATCCGGCAGCCAGCAGCGGGCCGACACAGACTGCGTCGACCTCGAGGTCCACGTTGTACTGCCCATCACGTAGGCCCGACGCACCCCAGTCCGCGTTTGCCCCCACCACCTCGGCGGTGCGGTCACAGATCGATGCGAACAGATCAAGAGTTGCTTGGTCAGCAGTGCTGATCAGAGAAGCGGTGCTGGCGTTGGTCGAGTCCACGCTCAGTGACGGTAGTGTCCGGAGCGATGGCAGTCATCGACGTAGCAGGATTCATTGCCGATGTGAAGAGTCAGGCCATTGACCATGGCTTTCACGTCCACGACGAACGCCACTTCGTCGAGACCTACTCGCTTCGCCAACTCTGGGAAGTCGACCTCCATCCGGAAGAGGCCTGTTCGGGCCCGATCGACCTCCACCTTTCGCTCGATGTCGACCCGCGAGCGATGCTCGGATTCGAAGACGAAGTGATGAAGCTCGACGAGATCGAAGACCCACCGCCACACGGTTTCACCTTCCCGTTGCTGTTCACCTGGACACTGCCGCCGCTCCCCGAGCCACCGGATTTGCTGGTCCTCGCCACCGACCTCGCTGGCGTCGGCGGGATGGACCTCCCGCTGGAAGTGTCGGCAATCGACTCGTTCCCGAGCGTCACCGATGCTCCTGAGCGCAGCCTGTCGATTGTCGCCAAGATGACGATCGACCTGGCCGACGTCTATATGAACCACGACGACGCTGTCACCACCGCCCTCGATCGATGCAAGCACGTCAGCCTCTATCTCCTCGAGCATGCCCCGGTGTGGCTCGGCGACTACCTCAACTAGCACCCAGCACGCCAGTCACTGGCAGGAAGCAGCCATGCGAGTTCACGAACTGATCGACATTCTCAGTGACCAACCGCCAGACACCGAAGTCGAGATAGCGATCGTGGCCCCGGTCGATGCCGACAAGGACGACATCACCGTCGATCGCTATTTTGTCGACGGAGTGCTCCCGTGGCAAGACGCCGAAGACAGCGACCTCCCGGGTGAACTCACCATCTGGCTCGTCGGCGGCGAAGAGCCCGACGTCAACGCCTTCCTCGACGCCATCGAACAACCCGACGCATAGGCGCAAATGGGGCGATAGCTCAGTTGGTTAGAGCACGGTACTCATAATGCCTCGGTCCCGGGTTCGAGCCCCGGTCGCCCCACACAGAGAAAACGAGAAAGGCCCACCGTTTGCTCGGTGGGCCTTCTTCGTTGCTCCGGGGGTGGGGCTCGAACCCACGACAAGCGGATTAACAGTCCGCTGCTCTGCCAGCTGAGCTACCCCGGAAGGCAGAAGCCGTCAGCGAGGTTATCGGCGCGTGGGGCGTGGCCCCAACGCCGATTTTCGAGAGATCTACTCGACTTCGAGAAACTCGCGAAGTCGCTGGCTGCGCTGAGGGTGGCGAAGCTTGGCCAGAGTCTTCGCTTCGATTTGCCGAATCCGCTCACGCGTGACGCCAAATGCCTTGCCGACTTCTTCCAGTGTCTTCGCCTGGCCGCCTTCGAGACCGAAACGCAGCCGAACAATTTCCTGCTCGCGTTCGGACAGTTCGCCGAGCACCTCGCCGACTGCATCAGACAGCATCATCTTGGTCGCAGCGTCGGCAGGGCTTTCGACCGACTCGTCCTGGATGAAGTCACCGAGGTTCGACTCGTCTTCTTCGCCAACTGGCGAGTCCAGTGAGAGCGGGTCTTGCGAGATGCGCAGGAGTTCCCGCACGCGGTTGGGTTCGAGCTGGACCCGCACAGCAATCTCTTCGATCGAGGGCTCGCGTTCGAGCTCTTGATGCATCGTGCGCTTGGCCCGAGTGACCCGGTTCATGTGCTCGACCATGTGCACCGGTATGCGGATCGTGCGGGCCTGATCGGCGATGGAACGGGTGATCGCCTGGCGAATCCACCATGTGGCGTAGGTCGAAAACTTGAAGCCCTTCGTGTAGTCAAACTTCTCGACGGCACGCATGAGGCCGAGGTTGCCTTCTTGGATCAGGTCGAGCAGTTGCATGCCCCGGCCCGAGTACCGCTTGGCGATATTCACAACAAGACGCAGGTTGGCCTGGGTCAGTTCGCTCTTGGCTCGCTCACCGCGGCTCACCGCTCGTAACAGCATGCGCCCTTCGACTCCCTCGATTGGCGAGCCGCCTTCGGCCGCTTCGTCGATCTTGCCCGCAGCAACAAGGCCTTCTTCGATGAGTTGGGCGAGCCTTCGTTCGTCATCAGTGGTAAGCAGGTCAACCTGACCAATCTCACGCAGATACATCCGAACAGCGTCGGGCGTGCCGCCCTCGCCTTTTGGTTGGGACTTCTTCGTCCGGAGCCCACGGCGGCGGCTGAGTAACTGCTCGTCAGCGTCTTCAGGCTCGAAGGCGACTTCTTCGACAACGACCTCGCGGACGATCCGTGTCAAGGTGTCGTGATCGTCGGTGTCGACCGCGTCATCGATGGTGATGCCCTTTTCGGCCATCACTGACTGGACCTGATCGAGGACATCGCCGGTCAGTTCGACGTGTCGCAGCACGTGGGCAATTTTTTCGGCATGCACCTCACCCGTTGCTCGCCCCTGTTTGACGAGCTTGCCCCATTCGTCAGTGTCGACGCCGCTGAATGGCACGCCAGCGGGCACCATTACAGCGGCATTGGATTCAGTCGTCCCCATCGGTGCGTTCCCCTGTTCGTCGATCCAGCCAACCTAGCAACGACTCAGCCGCCACCAGAGCACGCTCCTTGTCGGTATTTTCCAGGGCTTCGATGTCGATCTTGGCTTGACGATCCTCCGCGATTGCTTCGGGATCAGTCACTTTGTTTCGGTGCTGTAGCTCCCGCCGGCACGCTGCTCGGATCAGATTTCGAGCCTCGACATCGGCCACCAGATTCAAATCCGCAACTGCGGCTCGTTCGAGCACATCGACAGCGTCGGGCGGCGCAGCCGCGATCGCCTTGTTCAGATCACCGACGGACTCGGCGAGCGCGAGGAACGCCATCCGGTTGATGTCGTTGTCGAACAGTTCCTCCGTCAGCCACGGAGCGATGGAATCCCACTCCTGCACAAGGAGAACAAGTGCGGCGAACTCGGCGTTCTGCACCGGCCCCTTGGACCGTTTGGCTTGTATCTGGATCGCCGGCCGACGAACGCCGCGCTCAGCGAGACGGACCATGTCGCTGACCGGCATCGACAGTTCAGCTGCGACCTCGCCGGCATAGAGCATGCGAATCGACTTGTTCGGGTGTTCGTTCACCACTGCCATAGCGTCTTCGGCCAGCCGAACTCGATGTTCGGGCGAGTCTTTCTGCCGACCACGCATCGTGCGGTCGAGCCGGAACTTGAGGAACGGCACCGGCCTCTCGATAGCAGCAACGAGCGCCTCTGGCTGCGATAAGGCAAGGTCGCCTGGGTCTTTTCCGTCGGGCAGACGGGCAACGAGCACTTCGACCTTGTGCTTCTCTTCCCATTCATAAAAGCGTTCGGCTGCACCCTGGCCAGCAGCGTCAGCATCGAAGGACAGCACAACCTTGCTGGCGTATCGCTTGAGCAAGCGGACGTGCTCCTCCGTGAGCGCCGTGCCACAGGTCGCCACCGCACGAGGAATGCCAGCGCGATGAAACCCGATCACGTCGGTGTATCCCTCGCAGACGATGACCTGATCGTGCTTCGCAACATCGGCCTTCGCCCAGTTGAGCCCGTACAGCGTCTTGGACTTCATATAGATCGGCGTTTCGGAGCTGTTCTTGTACTTCGCCGGGTCTTCGGAGCCAGGCAGAATCCGGCCACCGAACGCCAGCGCCTCGCCTGATTCGGACAGGATCGGGAACATCACTCGGGCTCGAAACGAGTCCTGCATTTTGTTGCGGCGATTTCGGAACGACAGCCCGACGTCTTGCATCATGTCGGGCGGCGCACCGAGCGACATCGACAGCTGGTCCCAGTCGTCGGGCGCCCAGCCGATCTTGAACTGTCGAGCAATGTCTCCTGACAGGCCGCGGCGACGAAGATAGTCACGAGCTGGCCGTGCGTCAGGCGAATTGAGGAGCCGATCGTGGTACCACTCGACCGCCTCATTCATGAGTTCGGTGAGTTTCTTGCGCCGCGACCGCTCTTGGCTCTGGCCAGCAGACGTGTAGTTGAGCTGGATGCCGGCCTTCGCCGCGATGTGTTCGACAGCGCCAGGGAAGTCGAGGTGCTCGATCTCTTGGATGAACGTGAAGACGTCACCCCCCTTGTCGCAGCCGAAGCACTTGTATCGGCCACGCTCTTCGGTGACGTTGAACGAGCCAGACTTCTCGGCGTGGAACGGGCACAGGCCAACCCAGTTGCGGCCTGTGCGTTTCAGAGCCACGTACTGCTGAACGGTGTCGACGATCGACACGGTGCTTCGCAGCCGCTCGATGTCGTCGTCCTCAATCCCCATCCGCTCAGACTACGGCCCAGCGCGATCCGCGGCGTCCTCGTCGAGAGGCGCACTCTGAATCAGATACCTGGCGACTCGCGGTCGGAGTGATCTTCGAAGGCATCTTCGACCAGCGCGGCGTCAGCGTCAGTCCGGGTGAGCTTCAGCGAAAAGCCAATTGAAGCAGTCAACACGATGGCGATAACCGCGAGCGAAAGCGCCGTCGGAATATGGTACCAATCGGCAATGATCATCTTGACGCCAACGAAGGCGAGGATGATTGCGAGGCCCTGCTGGAGGAACGCGAAGCGGTTGTGCATGTCGGCCAGCAAGAAATACAGGGCACGCAAACCGAGGATGGCGAAGGCGTTCGATGCGAACACGATGAACTGCTCGTTCGACACTGCCAACACAGCCGGGACCGAGTCCACCGCAAAGATCACATCGGTCGCCTCGATCAGCATCAACACGGCAAAAAGCGGCGTGGCGAGCCACTTGCCATTCACCTTCGTGAAGAGTTTCTGACCGTCGAAGTCATCAGTCGATGGGACGCACCGATTGAGCACCTTGAGGAACTTCGACTCGCCAGGATCAACATGGTCGTTGTCGGTGAAGACCAGCTTGGCCGCCGTGTACAGCAGAAATGCTCCGAACAGGTACAGGATCCAGTCGAACCGTTCGATCAACGCCACACCGGCAAAGATGAAGACGGCCCGGAGAGCGAGCGCACCAAAAATTCCCCAGAACAACACTCGATGCTGGTACTTCATCGGCACCTTGAAGTAACCCAAAATCAGGGCCCAGACGAAGACGTTGTCGATGCTCAGGGACTTCTCAATCAGGAAGCCAGAGATGTACTCGCCACTCGCGGCACCGCCGAACCACCACCACATGACTCCGGTGAACGCCAGGCCGCAGCTGATCCAAACAACCGACTCGATCGCCGCTTCCTTCGTGTCAACCTCGTGGGCTTCCTTGTGCACCACCAGCAGGTCGACAAGGAGCATGACGGTGATAATTGCCAGCAACGCACCCCACTGCCAGGCCGCAACATCAATGTCGACGAGCTTGCCGCGACCGCTCGCCTCGGCAGCGACGAACGACTGTTTGATGAGTAACTGCGTCAGCACGAAATCATTGTGCCTCGACGTTCAGGGTTCCAACCGCGCTCCGTCAGGATTGCTGAGCGTCAAGCACTGCGTGTGCTGCGGCGAGCCGAGCAATCGGCACCCGGTATGGCGAACACGACACGTAGTCGAGCCCAACCTGGTGGAAGAACCGGATCGACTCGGGGTCTCCCCCATGTTCGCCACACACACCCATCTTCATCCCAGGCACCGTTGCCCTGCCGTGCTCAACGGCGTGCCGCACCAGTTCGCCGACACCGGACTGGTCGATCGTCTCAAACGGATTCGCGGCCAGGAGTCCGTAATCAAGGTATGCCGGCATCATCCGGCTCTCGACGTCGTCTCGGCTGAAACCGAATGTCAGCTGCGTGAGGTCGTTGGTACCGAACGAGAAGAAGTCGGCAGCTTTGGCCAACTCGCTGGCGCAAACGGCGGCTCGCGGTGTCTCAACCATCGTGCCGATGGTGATGTCGCTGTGGTCCGACGCGGTGGCATTGATCTCAGCCTCGATCCACTGCCGAGCGAGCGCCAATTCGGCGCGACTCACCGTGAGCGGCACCATCACCTCAACGATCGGGTGCAGCCCTTCGACCCGCATCGTCTTAACCGCGGCGAGGAGCGCCCTCACCTGCATCGCGTACAGACCGGGCTTCAGAACTCCAAGCCGAACGCCGCGGGTGCCGATCATCGGATTGTGCTCGCCCCACGACTCGGCGGCCCGCAGCTCACGCTGCTCGAGGTCGGTGAGCCCTTCGGTTGCCTCCTTCAAGGTCAGCTCTGCGACCGACGGCAGGAACTCGTGGAGCGGCGGGTCGAGGAGGCGCACCGTCACCGGCAAGCCATCCATCACTCGAAGAATTTCTTCGAAGTCGACCTGCTGAACGCGACCCAACTCTTCGAGTGCTTCGCTCTCCTCGTCGGCGTCTCGGGCCAAAATCATCCGGCGGACGACCGGCAACCTGTCAGCTGCCAGGAACATGTGCTCGGTTCGACACAGCCCAATGCCTTCAGCCCCCAGCTCACGAGCCTTGGCGGCATCACGGCCGGTGTCGGCATTGGCACGCACGCCGAGGTGGCCTACACGGATTGCGTCAGCCCAGCCCAGGATCGTAAAAAACTCTTCGGGCGGTCCAGCCGCTGCCGTCAACACTGCACCAACAACAACATTGCCGCTAGCTCCGTCGATCGAGATGATGTCCCCTTCAGCCACGACGACCTCGCCAACCGAGAACGAACCGTCGGCGATCTTGATCGCGTCCGCACCGACAACGGCAGGCGTACCCCAACCGCGCGCGACCACTGCAGCGTGGCTGACAAGCCCGCCTTTCGTCGTCAAAAGACCTGCGGAGACCATCATGCCGTGCACATCTGCTGGCGTCGTCTCATTGCGGACCAAGATCACTGCTTCGCCACGGTCAGCTGCGTCTGCGGCATCGTCCGAGGAGAAGTAGACCTTGCCGACCGCCGCCCCCGGTGATGCACCGAGGCCTGACGTCAAGACCGAGCCGACCGCGTCGAATTGGGCGTGGATCACGGCATCAAGGTCGGCTGGCGTGATCGAACGAACCGCTGCAGCTCGACTCTCTGGCGTGTCACCAGCGGCGATCGCCGCAACCACCGCCTGCTGCAACACTCCGCCATCTTGTGCTGCGGTATTCGTCTGGGTGTCACTCATCGATCACCATCTTGCCATCTGGGTGTAACCGCCATCTCACCGGCCTGTGGTCTCCTCACCTGCGGCTCGGGCAACGCGCCGTGGCCGTAGGCTGACAAGAATGTTGAACCTGCTGGGCTTCAAGGTGCATGTGCAGCCCGGTTTCGTCATGTTCATGCTGCTCATCATTGTGATCTACGGCAGCGAGTTCGGGTTATGGCTGGCTGGAGCGATCGCCGTCTTCACGCTGATCCACGAACTCGGCCATGCCGTGTCCGCCAGGCGTTACGGTGCGCATGCCGAAATCTCGCTCGGCTTTCTCGCCGGATACGCCTCGTATGTGCCCACACGCCCGATCTCCCGCTCCGGGCACGCGATCATTTCCTTCGCCGGCCCGGGTATTCACATCGCCACAAGCGTCGCCGTGCTGCTCGCACTCGGAGTCAACCCACTCGATCAAAACTCCATCGACGGCTCAGTGGCGACGTACGCCATCTGGTGGGCCGGTCCGGCGATCGGCATGCTCAACCTCATCCCGATCCTGCCGCTCGACGGCGGCAATATCGTGATGCAGGGCCTCGATCGCTTGCTGCCCGGTCGGGCACAGCGGTTGATGCTGCTCTTTTCGATCGCTCTGACCGGCAGCGCCGCCTTGCTGATGTTCTTCTCCGAGCGGTTCCGTGGCTTCGCCATCTTCATCGCCTTCTTGATGATCACCCAGCTCCAGATGCTCGGATCGTCCAAAGAGCCGGTCTCTCCGTGGACCGCCGCTCACACCGCACTCCAAGCTGGCAAGCAGACGAAGGCACGACGATTACTGATCGCTGCGCTCAGCCACTCCCAGCAAAATGCAATCCTTACAACGCTCTCGATACCTGCCGACAACCTCGCATTGCTCGTTGACCTACTTCCCGAGCCCAAGCCATTCGGCGATCCGACCAACGAGTACCTGCTCGCCAACGTGCTGATCTCACTCGGCAGGTTCGAAGACGCAGCCCACTACGCAGCAGGCAGCTTCGAACGAAACCCGAACACGTTGAGCGCCTCAGCTGTTGCTCGCGCCTCCGGCGCCCTCGGCGACCAGGGAACGGCAATCGGCTGGCTTCGCGCCGCTGCCGAGGCCGGCACCTCGCCCATCGGCTTGGCTTCCGTCATCGACGGTTCACCCGAACTCGTCGGGCTCCGCCAGCACCCTGACGTGCAGGCAATCCGACAATCGCTCGCCACCGCCTGATGCAGGCTTAAACCGCGTGAACAGGGACGCGGCCGAGATCGCTCTTGCGCTTCACGTACGCCAATGCAGTGGTCCCGCTGATACTGGTGACCTCGGCGACATCGTCGATCACATCGCCGACCGACGTGTCCGCTGCTACCTCGAGGATGCGCAGCATCTTCGGCGCATCGGCTCCGCGGCTGTCCATCCGCTCGACCAGTTCCTGGCCCGGATAGCAGCCCTTTGTGAAGTTCACGGCAAGCAGCACGACCCCAGTGGTCGCCGGGATGGTTTCACCGGGGACAATCTCGGCACCCATGCGCGGCCAGCCAGCTGCGACTCGGGCGGCCTCATGGGCTGCTGACGGCACGTCACACTCGGCGAATGCAAGCTCGGTATCGGCCTTGACGCGGATCTTGAACCGGTTGAGGCGAGCGAGAAGGTAGTCACCAAAGCCGGCGTCGGTGTCAAGAACAAACGTCGTCTCAGCGGTACGAGCAATACGCGCCAGCGAATCAACCTTGCCGGTTGGTGCGAGCACGAAAGTCCAACGGGTTTCGCCAACTGCAATGTCTCGGATCTCCTGGGTGATCTGCGACTGGAGGTAGGTGAGCGCGTCGTCGCCGCTCACCGTGATGCGGTCACGTGCGGTGTCATCGATGAACGCCAGATCGGCAAGGTTCTCCATGCCTCCAGTCTGCCGTATTCCGGTTGGAATCGCTGGGAGTCGCACTCGCTACGATCACGCCTGGGTGCCGGCCTCGGTTCGCGCTTTGGTCATGCGGCGTGCCCCGGGGATCGCTGCGAGCAGTGCTGCTGCCTTATTACGGCATTCGAGGTCTTCGTCTTCCGGCACTGAGTCGGCAACGACGCCCGCACCTGCTTGCAGACTTGCAGTCTTGCCATCGCCGGTGATGAACATGGTGCGAATAGCGATCGCCGTGTCGAGGTTGCCCGACCAGTCGATGTAGCCGACCACTCCCCCGTACGGGCCACGCTTCACCGGTTCGAGTTCGTCAATAATCTCCATCGCTCGAACCTTTGGCGCTCCAGACAGCGTGCCAGCGGGCAGCGTGGCGCGCAGGACGTCGATCGGGCCGAGGTCGTCACGCAGTTCGCCTGACACCTGCGAAGTCATGTGCATGACGTGGCTGTAACGCTCAAGGGTCATCAGTTCGTCGACCTGCACGGTTCCGTACTTGGCGACGCGGCCGACATCGTTGCGGGCGAGGTCGACAAGCATGACGTGCTCTGCGCGTTCCTTCGGGTGTTCGATCAGTTCGGCAGCCATGAGTCGATCGTGCTCATCGTTCTTTCCGCGACGGCGCGTCCCGGCGATCGGACGCGAAACGACCTTACGATCGAG
>ERZ889078.3107-NODE-3107-length-11306-cov-10.339703_pt1 | contig 11306 bp, 7 predicted proteins | sample MGYA00521266_ERZ889078 | MGnify/ENA primary metagenome ERZ889078 (study PRJEB32303, sample SAMEA104408618) | aquatic metagenome | biome: Brackish water; feature: Pelagic; material: water | place: Baltic Sea | collected 2014-06-16T06:34:00 | depth 76,534 m ... | reverse complement strand
CTACTCCTTTTTTTTAAAAATTTAAGCCTTAAATGACTTTTTCAGTGGCCTCCTTAATTGTAGCTCCTTTTTTAATGAATCTATATGAGTACTCACCATTTAATTTATTAAATTTAACAAATTAAAATAATCTACTTATTTCAATAAATTATAAAACTATCGCTATTTTATGAAACTATTTTATATTGCATTCCTATTATTTATTGCCTCCTGTTCCAATCCTCAAACACAAATTCAAAAAGAACAGCAACGTTGGAAATCAATTGCTTCAACTATTGAAATAATACGCGATGATTTTGGTGTACCACATATTTATGGTAAAACAGATGCTGATGCAGTTTTCGGATTGTTGTATGCACAATGTGAAGATGATTTCAATAGAGTTGAACAAAATTATATATGGGCCACTGGAAGATTAGCAGAAGTAGAAGGTGAAAAAGCAATTTACAGCGATCTTAGAGCTCAGTTATTTATGACGCAAGAAGAGGCTATCGCTAACTATGAAAAAAGTCCTGGATGGCTAAAAAAACTCTGTAATGCTTTTGCTGATGGAATTAATTATTACTTATATACACACCCAGAAGTAAAGCCCAGACTGTTAACACATTTTGAACCTTGGATGCCCATGTATTTTAGTGAAGGTTCAATTGGAGGAGATATTGAAAACATATCAACAAAAAAAATTAAAGATTTTTATGAAGACACATCTGCACAAAAATTAAGTGTTGTTCATGATGGTTTAATTCGTTTAAGTGATAGTGAACCAAGAGGTTCAAATGGGTTTGCTATTTCAGGAAAATTAACAAAATCTGGCAATGCAATGCTGCTTATAAATCCACATACCTCATTCTTTTTTCGTGGAGAAGTTCACGTAGTTAGTGAAGAAGGATTAAATGCTTATGGCGCCGTAACTTGGGGGCAATTTTTTGTTTATCAAGGTTTTAATGAAAAAACTGGATGGATGCATACTTCAACAGATATGGATTTTATGGATGATTTTGTAGAAACCATTTCCAAAACAGATAAAGGTTATAGCTATACTTATGGGAACGAGCAAAGACCTGTTGAATCTTTTGAAGTTTCACTTAAATATTTAAATGAAGGAGAACTAAAAGATAAAAAATTTACAGCTTACAAAACACATCACGGTCCCATTACACAATCAATAAATGGAAAATGGGTAGCTACAGCAATGATGTGGGATCCTGTAAATGCCTTGATACAATCTTTTACCAGAACGAAACTTAATAATCATAATGAGTTTAGAGAAATGATGAGTATGAGAACAAACTCTTCAAACAATACAGTTTATGCTGATGCTGATGGAACTATTGCCTATTATCACGGAGATTTTATACCAAAACGAGATGAAACATTCGATTTTAGCAAACCTGTAGATGGAAGTAACCCAGCAACAGATTGGAAAGGACTTCATACTGTTGATGAAATGATAACGGTAACAAATCCTGAAAATGGCTGGATTCAAAATTGTAATTCTACACCTTTTACCAGTGCAGGAGCTAATAGTCCAAAAATTGAAGATTATCCAAAATATATGTCTAGAAATGAAGAAAATTTTCGTGGTATTCATGCGGTTCGTTTGCTAGAAAAATCAAAAGATCTAACAATAGATCAATTAATTGAACTTGCATATGACCCTTATTTACCTGCTTTTGAAGTACTAATTCCAGGTTTAATTGAAGCGTATGATAAAACTTCACAATCAGATAAATCATTAAAAGAGGCAATTGATGTGTTAAGAGAATGGAATTTTGCAACTAATAAAGAATCTGTTGCCATGTCTATGGCTCATTTTTATATCCTTCAATATTTAAAAAACGGAGTAAAACCAGAAGGTTTAAGTGATTTAGAACTTATTCAATATTTTGGAACATTATCACCTCTAAGCGAACGGTTAACTATTTTTAAACAAACGATTAACAAATTAACAGCAGACTTCGGAACTTGGAATACTCCTTGGGGAGAAATTAATAGGTATCAACGAATAAATGGAGCCATTCAACAACCATTTAATGATAGTTTACCAAGTATTCCAATTGATATGGCATCAAGTAAATGGGGAGCTTTGGCTTCCTATGGGGCAAGATCATACAATACAAAACGTATTTATGGAACTTCAGGAAATAGTTTTGTGGCAGTTGTTGAATTTGGTGATACTGTAAAGGCTAAAACAATGCTTGCTGGTGGGCAAAGTGGCGACCCAACATCTCCACATTTCGCAGACCAATCTCAACGCTATGCTGATGTTAAATTTAAAGATGTCGCATATTACAGAAAAGATGTTGAAAAAAGAGCTAAATCTAGCTATCACCCAGGAGAAAAAAAGTAAATTTTAAATATTTATTTTGTTATTCCGCATTAAATAGAAAAGTTCTTTTAATTTTCATATATATTTAGTGCCACATAAAATTATCCAAAAGGAATTACTTCAATGAAATTCCTTTCAGATAATTTAGTACTACATTTTCCTCTTTTAAAATCATTCTAAAATAAAAATAATGAATGCTATTTGTTGCTAAATTCTTATCTTCGGCAACAGTTTAAAATAAAATTATAAATAATCATGTTTCAAAAATTAAAAGGATTTTCACGTGCATTTTGGACGGCCAACATCGTTGAGTTATTAGAAAGAGGTGCATATTATGGTGTTTTTATTGTAATTACACTTTACCTATCAAGAATTTTAGGTTTTTCTGATATAGAAGCCGCATTAATATCAGGTGTTTTTTCTGGAGGTTTATATTTACTTCCAACCTTTACAGGAGCTTTAGCCGACAAAATCGGGTTCAAATCTTCCTTAATAATTGCGTTCTCATTATTAACTATTGGGTATTTTGGTTTAGGAATATTACCAACAGCTCTTGAGTCAATTGGTTTAGTTGACTATTCGGGTGATATTACATTTACAGGATTGTTAGATTCTAGTGAAAGATGGGCAATTGTACCAATAATGTTGGTTATCATGATTGGTGGTTCTTTTATAAAATCAGTGATTACTGGTACCGTTGCAAAAGAAACAACAGAATTAAATAGAGCTCAAGGTTTCTCCATTTTTTATATGATGGTAAATATTGGAGCCTTTTCAGGAAAAACAATTGTAAAACCATTGCGAGTTGCTATGGGAGATATGGGATTAATTTATCTAAATTATTTTTCAGCTGCTATGACATTGCTAGCTTTAATAATGATTGTTTTCTTTTACAAAAGTGCAAAACACCAAGGTGAAGGAAAAACTTTTGGTGAAATATGGCAGGCATTAATTAAAGTACTAACAAATGGCAGATTAATTACATTAATTTTAATAATTACAGGGTTTTGGATGGTTCAACATCAACTCTATGCAACCATGCCAAAATACGTTCTTAGAATGGCAGGTGAAGCAGCATCACCTTCTTGGTATGCCAATGTAAATCCACTTACCGTAGTGCTTACAGTTACTTTTATAACAAGAATAATGGCAAGTAAAACACCTTTATTTTCTATGACTGTTGGTATGTTTATTATGCCTTTTTCTGCGATAGCTATGGCTTCGGGAAATTGGTTTGGTGGAGGTGAAATTGACCTTGGATTTATAAGTATGCATCCTATTGCTCTTATGATGATTGCGGGAATTGTATTACAAGGTTTGGCTGAATCATTTATTTCGCCAAGATTCTTACAATTTTTCTCATTACAAGCACCAAAAGGTGAAGAAGGATTGTATCTAGGATTTAGTCACTTACACTCTTTCATTTCTTCAATTCTAGGTTTTGGTTTATCGGGTTATTTACTATCAAAATATTGCCCAGAACCAAAACTATTTGAAACTCATGAAGCTTGGGAAGCTGCCGCTGTAAATGCACATTACATTTGGTACTATTTTGCTGCAATTGCATTGGTATCTGCTATTTCCTTAATTATTTACGGAAAAGTAATTGCAAAAAAGGATGCGAAAATAGCTAACTCATAACTTTTAGTTATTTATAAAACAAACCACTTAATATTTAAAAAAGCGGTTGTCTAAAAAGTGTAATTTTATGTCATATTGAGCCTGTCTGAATATTTTAACTAATTCATAATTAAAATAAACTTCGACAAGCTCAGTTTGACAAAACGAATTTCATTCACTTTGTAGACAGCCGCCTTTTTCAATTTAAAATTTAACATATCATTAACAGCTATTTCGATGAAACTTGCTGTTTCTAAACTCATTTTAAATCTTAATTAGTTAAATTTGAGAGTCTAAAATAAAAACTTAATAATTTTAAATAGTTTTATAAAATCAATCTAATTATGAACAAACATATCAAATTAAACCTGCTAAAACCCATGTTAGTTTTTAGCATTCTTATTGCTTTTTCAAGCTGTAAACAAAATGAAGAAAAAAATACTATGGCAAATATTTTAGTAGAAGAATGGACAGGACCTTATGAAGGATTACCTGCATTCGATAAAATGAACCTTAACGACATTAAGTCTGCACTTGAAATAGGAATGCAGGAAAACTTAAAAGACATTGATGCAATTACAGCTAATTCTGAAGCGCCTACTTTTGAAAACACCATTGCAGCCATGGAAAAAGCAGGAGAGACTCTAGATAGAGTTCAAAATTATTATGGAATTTGGAGTGCAAATGTATCCTCTCCTGAATTTAGAGAAATTCAAGGTGAAATGGCTCCAATTATGTCTGAATTTAGTTCTAAAATCTCTCAAAACACAGCATTGTTTAATCGTATTAAAACAGTGTATGATAACTCTTTAAAAACTCCTCTTGATGATGATCAACAAAGAGTTGTAAAACTTATTTATGAAGGGTTTGCAATGAATGGAGCTGAATTAGATGATGAGAAAAAAGCAAGATATGCAGCCATTAATATGGAGTTATCTTCACTTTATACCAACTTTTCTAATAATATTTTAGCTGATGAAGAAAATTATGCAGTTTTTTTAACCGAAGATCAATTAGGTGGTTTGTCTGAATCAATGACTAAATCTATGGCTAAAATTGCATCAGAAAAAGGGCAAGAAGGGAAATATGCCATTCCTAATACACGTTCATATATGTCACCATTCTTAACGTATTCTAGTGAAAGAGAATTAAGAAAAAAAGTTTGGGAAAACTACTATTCTCGTTGTGATAATGCCGATGAATTTGATAATAATGAAAACATCGCTAAAATTTTAAAACTAAGAAAAGAACGTGTTGGTCTTTTAGGTTTTGACAATTTTGCAGACTGGAGGTTGCAAAACAGAATGGCAAAAAATTCTGAAAATGTAATGAATTTATTGAATCAGGTATGGGAAGCTTCTACAGCAAGAGTTATAGAAGAGGTTGCTGATATGCAAGCTGTTGCCAATGCAGATGGTGCCAATATTACAATTGAACCTTGGGATTATAGTTATTATGCTGAAAAAGTAAGAAAACAAAAATACGACTTAGATTCTGACGAAGTAAAACAATACTTGCAATTAGACAAACTTACTGATGCTTTATTCTTTGTTGCTAAAGAAGTATTTAATTATAAATTCACACCAGTACCAGAAGGTAGTGTGCCTGTTTTTCATGAAGATGTTAAAGTTTGGGAAGTAACAAACATAGATTCAGGAAAACATGTTGGTTTATGGTATTTAGATCCATACGCAAGAAAAGGAAAACGCTCAGGAGCTTGGGCAACAACTTACAGAAGTTATTCCTCTTTTGATGGAGAAAAGAACGTTTTGGCTTCTAATAACTCAAATTTTGTGAAGCCAGCACCTGGAGAGCCTGTTTTGGTTTCTTGGGATGATGCAACAACTTTTTTACACGAATTTGGACACGCATTGCATTTCTTCTCTTCTGAAGTGAGATATCCAACACTTAATGGTGGAGTTAGAGATTATACAGAGTTCCAATCTCAAGTTTTAGAACGTTGGTTATCTACAGATAAAGTGATCAATCAGTTTTTAGTGCATAACAAAACGGGGGAACCAATGCCTAAAGAATTAGTTGAAAAAATAAAAAAAGCATCAACTTTTAATCAAGGGTTTTCAACTACTGAATATTTGGCTTCTGCTATTATGGATATGAAATTTCATATGACAGACCCTACAAATATTGACGTAGATGCTTTTGAAAGAGAAACTTTAACTGAAATGAATATGCCTAAAGAATTGGTAATGCGTCACCGTACACCGCATTTTGGACATGTGTTTTCTGGAGAAGGATATGCAACAGCTTATTACGGATATATGTGGGCTGATGTTCTTACTGCTGATGCTGCTGAAGCATTTAGAGAATCTCCTGATGGCTTCTATGATAAAGAATTATCTGCTAAAATGGTAAAAACTTTATTCGCACCTAGAAACGCTATGGATCCTGCAGATGCATACAAGTTATTCCGCGGTAGAGATGCCAAAATTGATGCATTGATGCGTGATCGTGGATTTCCTGTAACTGAATAAATAACTATTTTAACATTTTTAAAAAGGAATTACAGAAATGTAATTCCTTTTTTGCTGAAAAATTATTAACTTGTATCATTAATTTATTATTTATCACAATTAATCTCTAACACTATGGTAAAAAATAGAACATTTCAAGATAAAAAAAGCCTTACAACACTATTTCTAACTTTCGTTTTTATAGTAGGATTTCATTCTTTTAGCTACGCTTTAGACACTCATATTCAGAATGATACCATTGGCTTTAATACGTATAAAGGTAAAGTTATTGATAGTAAAACAAAAAAAGAGTTAATTTTCGCTTCTTTAATGGTTAATGAAACCAATATTAGCACTGTTACAAATACACAAGGTGAATTTTTATTAAAAATCCCTAAGAAATATAAGGATCACAAAATTACCATTTCATTTTTAGGATATACCAGTAAAGTTTTAAGTCAATCTGATTTAATTAATAAGAAAACGATAAAGTTAGAAACATATATTGAAGAACTTTCTGAAGTTGAAATTTTAATTAAAGATGTAAACTCCCTAATTTCAAAAGTGTTTAAAAAGAAAGGTGATAATTATTCTGAAGAGCTCACTACAATGACTGCTTTTTATAGAGAAACAATTAAAAAAAGAAGAAGCTATGTATCACTTTCTGAAGCCGTAGTTGAAATTAATAAACAGTCTTATACGAATTCTAAAAAAGATATTTTACAGCTTTACAAGTCACGAAAAAATACCGATTATTCTAAATTAGATACGGTAGTATTTAAACTTAGAGGTGGTCCTTTTAACACCTTGTTTATAGATATCATGAAAAATCCTACATTAATTTTTACTGAAGATATGTTTGAAATTTATGATTTTAGCTTTGACAAATCAACTAAAATTGACAACAGACCTATTTATGTGGTGAATTTTAAGCAAAAAGCATATGAGAAGGATCCTTTTTTTTATGGAAAATTATATATTGATGCGCAATCTTTCGCTTTAACAAATGCAAAATTTAGTTTAAACCTTGAAGATCAAGAAAAAGCAAGTAAATACTTTATTGTAAAAAAACCTAGAAAAGCAAAAGTAAATCCAATAGAAGCCACTTATCAAATTGATTATCGTGAGAAAAACGGAAAGTGGTATTATGGATATAGTAGAATTCAACTTGGATTTAAAATTAATTGGGATAAAAAATTATTCAATACCGTTTATCATACAACTATTGAAATGGCGGTTACCGATTGGGAGAAGAATTTGAGTAATAAATTAATTAAATCTAAAGATAGACTAAAATCTTCCGTTATTATAAGTGATGAAGCTTCTGGATTTTCTGACCCAGAATTTTGGGGAGAATACAACGTTATTGAGCCTGAAAAACCAATTGAAAATGCCATTAAAAAGATTCAAAAGCAGTTAAAAAAAACTTAAACGATACTTAAACAATTAAATCTATTTTTCAACGTAAATAGCCAAATGTAGATGGCAGTCCTTTATCAACAGATATTTCAGCGAATATCTTATGGAATAACAGCATGGAATTTGGAATTTTACATCGTTTAGATGAATCAATTTCAGGGTTATTTCAAGTGCGTGTAAGTGATTATTTTAAAGTAGGATATTCATACGATAGTTTAACCAACAATTTAGGAAACTAAGACAATGGTTCTCATGAAATTAGCTTGGTATTTGATATAGGTTCAAAAGGCACATACGCTTCTAAAAACAGAACACCATTATTTTGGTAAACAAGAAAGAAGTATGAAATTAACTATTTAAAAATGAATACCTCGTAAGCGGTCAAGTTTAAAAAAATAAAAACCAATACTACCATAAAAAGGTGGTGTTGGTTTTTTTGGTTTGCAATTGCAAAAAAGTAACTTAATCCGTCATTACGAGCCTGTCTATGGGAGACAGGGAGTTTTTACGACGAAGTAATCTGTTACATTTTAGTTCCAATCATGAGATTGCTTCACTGCGTTCGCAATGACGAAAAACGAATATATTCGTGTTATTAATAAACTAATTTCTATTTTGTACATTGGGTAAAAAATTAACTAGATGATTCAATCCTACAAACAGCAACCAAAATTACAGGAAACATACGACACTATTATTATAGGATCTGGAATGGGCGGTTTGGCCACAGCAGCTATCTTAGCTAAAGAAGGTCAGAAAGTGTTGGTATTGGAGCGGCATTATACAGCTGGTGGTTTTACGCATGTTTTTAAACGAAAAGATTATGAATGGGATGTAGGTATTCATTATATAGGTGAAATGCAGCGTGAAAATAGCATCCTAAGAAAGTTATTTAATTATGTAAGCAACAGCCAATTAAAATGGGCTGATATTGGAGAGGTGTATGACAAAATAGTCATTGGAGATCAACACTACGATTTTGTAAAAGGGGTAACCAATTTTAAGAAACAGCTCATTTCCTATTTTCCAGAAGAAGAAAAGGCTATACACACTTATGTAAATTTGGTTTTTGAAGCAGTGAAAACAAGTAAAAACTATTATATGAGCAAGGCAATGCCTCCTTTTTTAGAAAAGACACTAGGAGGTTATCTAAAAAAACCGTTTTATAAATGGGCAGATAAAACAACCTATGAAGTACTTAGTTCTTTAACCAATAATGAAACCCTTATAAAGGTATTAACGGGGCAATATGGCGATTACGGGTTGTCACCAAAGCAAAGCAGTTTTTATATGCACGCCTCGGTAGCACGACATTATTTTGATGGAGGCAGTTTCCCTGTTGGAGGTTCTTCGCAAATTGTAAAGACAATAGCACCTGTAATTGCTGCTTCAGGCGGAACTATATTAATAAATGCCGAAGTACAAGAAGTACTTATTGAAAATAATACAGCCATAGGTGTTTTAATGAAAGATGGAAAAAAAATCTATGCCAAAAACATAGTTAGCAATGCCGGTATTATGACTACTTATAACAAGTTACTACCAACTGCAACTGTTGAAAAACACCAATTAAAACAGCAGTTGCAACAAGTGAAACAATCGGTAGCACATGCAAGTTTGTACATTGGTTTAGAAGGAACGCCAGAGGAATTACAACTTCCTAAAACCAACTATTGGATTTATCCTGCCGAAGGAGACCACGATACTTGTGTGCAAAACTATTTAGAGGATTTGTCGCAACCATTTCCGGTAGTGTATCTTTCTTTTCCCTCAGCCAAAGACCCAGATTGGTCTAATCGGTATCCGGGTAAAAGTAGCATTGATATTATTACCTTAATTCCGTACGAAACCTTTAAAAAATGGGAAAATACACCTTGGAAGAAAAGAGGCGCCGAGTATGAAACACTTAAAGAAGAATTTGCACAACGTTTATTAAATGAGTTGTATAAACAATTGCCACAGGTAAAAGGAAAAATAAATTGTTACGAACTTTCTACACCATTAACAACACAACATTTTGTGAATTATGAAAAAGGTGAAATTTACGGGTTAGATCATAGCCCTTCTAGGTTTAGACAATCCTTTTTAAAACCACGCACACCAATTAAAAATTTCTACCTCACCGGTCAGGATATTGTGACTGCAGGAGTAGGCGGAGCCTTGTTTTCTGGAGTGTTAACATCTATGGCCATCACTGGTAATAATATATTAAAAAAGGTATAGTGAAAGTGAAACGGTTTAAAACGTGTTGTCCTGCAATGATAAAATACTCCGTCATTCTCGCGTATGAGAAAATATTTCTGCATAGGAGTACTACGGAATATTTAGCCTAGTATGAACAGATCTCCGATCAAGCCGGAGATGACGTTTCATTGTTATTTTGTACGTGTAATATTCATGAGATTGCTTCTTTACACTGCGGTTCAATTTCAATAACGGTTCATAGGGGCGTCATTACGAGGCGCGGCAGCAACGAGGTAATCTGTTGCATTGTAGTTCCAATCATGATATTGCTTCCTTTTAGTCCCAATGACGAATAAAATTTTATTAAGATGCCGAAACAATACGTCATTACGAGTAGCGGGAGCAACGAAGTAATCTTTAACTTTATAGTTCTAATCATGAGATTGCTTCCTTTTAGTCGCAATCACGGTTTTTTAGCTGCCTTGAATAACATTTTAAAGTTACTAAATAACGTTTCTATTGGCTTTAAAAGAAATAGACTACTAATTCGTGATTATTAATAGACCAAACTTTGTATATCCTTTGATAAATCTTGTATAAGTAAAGGAGATATTCATAAAAATTGTACAATTATTACATCAAAAATAGTACAATTAATTTAAAAATAAAGTACAATTAATTGGAGAAAGTTCTATTACTTTTACAAAGTAGTTAAAAAACCCTTTAAAATCATTGGGTTTGGAAGTACTATAAATGTACTAAAATTCGTATTTAGAAACACTACTTTAACAACTTATTTTTCAACATTTTAGAATTAAAATTGACCTAAAGAAAAGAGGCCGTCTGAAAAGTGGATAAAATTCGTTTTGTCAAACTGAGCCTGTCGAAACTAACCTTGATTTTTCAATTAGTTAAAATATTTCGACAGACTCAATATCACATAAATTTCAATTTTCAGACAGCCTCTTTTTAAAACTTAAAGCAGTAAGTACATTACTTAATAGCTCCTAATATTTGTTGTAACCTTTCTTCTTCAATATTATAACCATTGCCACTTCCTTTTTTTTCTGGAAATTGTTCAATCATTATTGTTGATGATGGGAATGCAAACTCAACACCTAATTCTTTTGCTAATTCTAAAATTTTAATATGTAAACTATGTTTAGATGATTGTTCTAAATTCCAATCAAGTTGCACAAAATAAACGTTTAATAATATCAACAAAGCAGAATCTCCAAAACCTGAAAACTCAACATTAAAAGCATCACTACGTGTTTCAGGAT
>ERZ889078.3102-NODE-3102-length-11330-cov-4.846031_pt1 | contig 11330 bp, 10 predicted proteins | sample MGYA00521266_ERZ889078 | MGnify/ENA primary metagenome ERZ889078 (study PRJEB32303, sample SAMEA104408618) | aquatic metagenome | biome: Brackish water; feature: Pelagic; material: water | place: Baltic Sea | collected 2014-06-16T06:34:00 | depth 76,534 m ... | reverse complement strand
GATCGAAACGCCGCCCGACCGATAGACATCCATCAGCCCCGGAATGCCCAGCATACTATCGGGGCGAAAGCATAGCGGATCGATATAGGCATCATCAATCCGGCGGTAAATCACATCCACCCGGCGCGGTCCTTCGGTGGTGCGCATATAGACAAATTCGCCCTCGACGAACAAATCCTGCCCCTCCACCAACTCCACCCCCATCAGATCAGCAAGATAGGAATGCTCATAATAGGCAGAGTTGAAATGCCCCGGTGTCAGAATCACGATCACAGGCTCGCCGTTGCATTTAGGCGGCGCGACAGAAGCCAGCGTGCGGCGCAGAAGGCTTGGGTACACATCCACCGGCTCGATCCGGTTTCCGCGAAACAGCGCGGGAAACATCCGCATCATGATCTCGCGATTTTCCAGCATATAAGACACGCCCGAAGGTGTGCGGCAGTTATCCTCCAGCACAAAAAACTCATCCGGCCCGGTGCGCACCAGATCGACGCCGACAATATGGCTGTAAACGCCTTTTGGCGGCAAAATGCCCACAACTTCCTTCTCATAAGCTTCGTTTTGATAGACGAGACTGGCCGGGATGCGACCCGCGCGCACAATCTCGCCGCGCCCGTAAACATCAGCCAGAAAGGCATTGAGCGCGCGGGCGCGCTGCTTGACGCCGCGTTCCAGCTTGGCCCATTCAAGCGCGGAAAAGACGCGGGGGAACATATCAAACGGGATTAGGCGATCAGGGTCGCCGCCCTCGCCATAAACGGCAAAAGTGATGCCGATGCGGCGAAACAGCGCCTCAGCCTCAGCCTGTTTCATATGCCGTATCTCGGCGGGCATGTTGCGCATCCACTCGTCCAGCTGCTGATAGGGCAGCCGAACCTCACCGTTTTCGTACATTTCGTTGAAATAGCGCGTCATTCCGGTGCAGTCCCTCTTGTGCGGGCCATAGCCGAGGCGCGCGATCAGCCTTATTTTAAGCAGGCAGCCGCTTGAAGGGAAAGCCCCATAGCGCCGTTTACGCCCCGAATGCTGCTACCTGCCTCAAAAAGGGGCGGCCCTAAGCACTTGGCATCGCCCCGCGCCGCGCATAGCTAGGGGAAAAGAGAGGCCCGCCATGCAATCATTCTCGCTGCTCGATCTGTCGCCGATCCCCGAAGGGGGCAGCGCCGCTGATGCTTTTGCCAATACCGTACGTTTGGCCCGCGCCGCCGAAAGCGCGGGATATGCCCGCTATTGGCTGGCCGAGCATCACAACATGCCCGGCATCGCCAGTGCCGCCACCGCCCTTGTCATCGGCCATGTTGCGGCGGCCACCAAGACCATCCGCGTTGGCGCGGGCGGGATAATGCTGCCCAATCACGCGCCTTTGGTGATTGCGGAACAATTCGGCACGCTGGCCACCCTTTACCCCGACAGGATTGACCTTGGTTTAGGCCGCGCGCCCGGCACGGATATGGCCACTGCCCGCGCGCTGCGCCGCCACATGGCCCCCGAAGACAGCTTTCCCCAAGATGTGCAGGAACTTATCGCCTATCTCGGCGATATGCCTGAGACGGCACCCGTGCGCGCCATTCCGGGCGCAGGCACGCATGTGCCGGTGTGGATCCTCGGCTCCAGCCTTTATGGTGCGCAACTGGCGGCTTATTTTGGCCTGCCCTATGCTTTTGCCTCGCATTTTGCCCCTGCCATGCTGGGCGAGGCGCTGGAAACCTACCGCGCCACCTTCCGCCCCTCAACCCATCTGGCCAAACCGTTTGTGATGATGGCCGCCGGGGTTTGCGCAGCGGAAACGGACGCCGAGGCGGCCTTTCTGCGCACATCGCAACTGCTGGCCTTTGCCCGCCTGCGCATGGGCCGCCCCGGCAAACTGCCGCGCCCGGTGGCCGATGTCGCCGCCGAAGTGCCCGCCCCCATGCTGCGGCAGGTGGAGCAGGCCATGTCATGCTCTGCCACCGGATCCGCCGCGACAATCCAACGCCAGCTTGCCAGCTTGTTGGAAGATTATCGCCCCGATGAGCTGATCATCACCGGCATGATCCACGACCCTGAGGCCCGCATCCGCTCGTTTGAGATTGCGGCAGAGGTATTGCGTGGGTTGCAAGCCGGCGCAATTGGGTAAGGCCGGGTTGTTCCGCTGATCCGCAAGGCATAGATATGGCGAAAGCCGAAAATAAAGAGGTTCCCATGACGCTATCCCCCCGCCGTCCCGTGTATGATGCCAATGCCTCCGGTTCAGGGGGGCTTGGAAAGCTGCCCGACTGGGATCTGACCGATCTTTACCCCGCCCCCGAAGGGCCTGAATTTGCCCGCGATCTGGCTGGGCTGGAAAAAACCTGTGCCGATTTTGCGGCAAAGTATGAAGGCAAGCTAGCAGGTCTGGATGCAGCCGCCATGCTGGCCTGCGTGCTGGATTATGAGGCGATTGACGTGACCGCCGGGCGCGTAATGTCTTACGCGGGGCTGCGCTATTACCAAAACACCATGGACTCTGATCGCGCCAAATTCATGGCCGACGCACAAGACCAGATCACCACCTTCACCACGCCCTTGGTGTTTTTCAGCCTTGAATTCAACCGTTTGGAAGAGGCACATCTGGAACGCCTTCTGGCCTCCAACGCAGATCTGGCCCGATACAAGCCAGTGTTTGACCGGATGCGCGCCATGCGTCCGCACCAGTTGTCTGATGAGTTGGAGCGGTTTTTGCATGACCAATCCACCGTAGGCGCCGCCGCGTGGAACCGTTTGTTTGACGAAACCATGGCCGGGCTGACCTTTGAGGTTGCGGGCGAGGATGAGGCCCTGAACCTTGAGGCCACGCTGAACCTGCTTACCGACACCGACCGCGCCAAGCGTGAGGCGGCAGCGCGCGCGCTGGCGGTGGTATTTGACAAGAATATCAAGCTGTTCTCGCGGGTTCATAACACGCTGGCCAAGGAAAAAGAGGTTGAGGATCGTTGGCGCAAAATGCCGACGCCGCAAACCGGGCGCCACCTTGCCAACCATGTGGAGCCAGAAGTGGTGGAGGCGCTGCGTAATGCGGTTGTGGCGGCCTATCCGAAGCTTAGCCACCGCTACTATGCGCTGAAAGCCAAATGGATGGGGCTGGAAACCCTGCAAGTCTGGGACCGCAACGCGCCCCTGCCGCAAGAGGCCCCGCGCCTTGTCGATTGGGACGAAGCGCGCCGCATGGTGACAGAGGCCTATGCCGCCTTCAGCCCCAAAATGGCGGAACTGGCAGAGCCGTTCTTTACCAAGGGCTGGATCGATGCGGGCGTAAAACCGGGCAAAGCGCCGGGGGCATTCGCGCATCCGACGGTGACAACCGTGCATCCCAATGTGATGCTCAACTATCTGGGAAAACCCCGCGATGTCATGACCTTGGCGCATGAACTAGGCCACGGCGTGCATCAGGTACTAGCGGCAGGTCAGGGGGAGCTGCTGTCCTCCACCCCGCTGACCCTGGCCGAAACCGCCTCTGTGTTCGGTGAAATGCTGACCTTCCGCAAGCTGCTGGACGGGGCCAAGACCAAGGCCGAGCGCAAAACCCTGCTGGCGGGCAAGGTGGAGGATATGATCAACACCGTCGTCCGCCAAATCGCGTTTTATGATTTTGAGTGCAAGCTCCATGCTGCGCGGCGCGAGGGCGAATTGACGCCCGATGATATCAACGCGCTGTGGATGTCGGTGCAGGCGCAAAGCCTTGGCCCGGTGTTTGATTTCATGGACGGCTACGAAACCTTCTGGGCCTATGTCCCGCATTTCGTCCATTCGCCGTTCTATGTTTACGCCTATGCCTTTGGCGACGGCCTCGTGAACGCGCTTTATGCGGCCTATGCGGACGGGTTGCCGGGGTTTGAGGAGAAGTATTTTGAGATGCTGAAGGCCGGCGGCTCCAAGCATCACAAGGAGCTTCTGGCCCCCTTCGGCCTTGATGCCTCGGACCCGGCCTTCTGGGACAAGGGCCTGAGCATGATTTCCGGCTTCATTGATGAGCTGGAAGCGATGGAGGACTGACGGGCAATGACGCGCGACCAGATCAATGCGGTATGCAAGGGTCTGCGCGCGTCCACCCATGTGGTGCAATGGGGCGGGGCCGATGTCTGGAAGGTCGGCGGCAAGGTGTTTGCGATTGTCGGCTGGGACAGTGACACAGCGGAGGGAGGCACGGTGGTGTTCAAAGCCTCAGAGATGGCATTTGAGGTTTTGCAGCACGAAGAGGGCATCCGCCCCGCGCCCTATATGGCGTCACGCGGGCTGAAATGGTTGCAGCATTACGGCCCGCCCGGCGGGCTTTCGGACGCGGCCCTGCGCGACCATATCACAGCATCCTATGATTTGGTCCTCGCCGGGATGAGCCGGAAAAAGCGCGCTGAACTGGGGCTGGAGGCCAAGGCCTGAACCCCGCCTAAACCGCTCACGCCAGCGAAATCACCTCGGCGGCCGCAAAAACCTTGTCGATCATTTGGGCGGTGCCATGGGTGAATTCCAACGGGCAGGGATAGGGCGCGCCGGTGCGGATGCTGTCGCCAAAGTTCTGCACTTGCAGCACATATTGGTTCACGCCCGGCCAGCGTTCCGTGGTCACGGACATGCCCCGCCGCAGCTCCAACTGCGCCTCGGCAAAAACATTGGCGTTAAAAGGCGCAGTCAGCCGGATCACGCCTTTATCGCCATGGAATGACATTTCCTGACGGTTGTGCAGGCGCATGGAGGTGATGGCCGAATAGGTAAAACGCCCCAAGGGGCCTGCCATGATGCCCGTGACCTGCGCCCAGACATCCACGCCATTCTCTTGCTGCATCCGGGCCTGCAAACCTTCCGGCTCCGCCCCTGTAACAAAACGGGCAGAGCCGTAAGTGTAGACGCCAATATCATAAATCCCGCCGCCGCCGGTATCGGCGCGGTTGCGGATATTGCCGGGATCGGCGCGGTTGTCATAGGTGAAAACGCCGTCCACATGGGTCAACTGCCCGATCGCACCCGATTGCACGAGGTCGCGGGCGCGCAGCCATTGCGGGTGATGCACGATCATATAGGCCTCGGCGGCCAGAAGGCCGCTGGCATCGCGCGCGGCAATGATCGGCGCGATTTCAGCGGCCTTCAGGCAAATCGGCTTTTCCGTCAGCACATGTTTTCCGGCAGCGAGCGCCTTGAGCGTCCATTCCACATGCAGGTGGTTGGGCAGCGGAATATAGACCGCGTCAATTGACGCATCGGCAAGCAGCGCCTCATAGCTGGAATGAACCACCAATCCCGGCGCAAAAGCGGTAAAAGGGGCTGCCTTTTCCGGGTTTGAGGTGGCGATGGCGGCCAGTTCGGCACCTGAGGCGGCATGGATCGCAGGCGCCATTTGCTCGCGCGCGAATTTTGCAGCCCCAAGAATACCCCAGCGGATTGGTTTGGTCATGGCGTTCCCCCTATTGGCTTTGTCGCAACCTAGCCTTCCCGGCCGGACAAGGGAAGAAGCCTGTGTGACGCCACGTCACTGAACGACGTTCATAAATCATATTGACCTCCAGTGCAGCATGAACCATGTTCATTGAACAACGTTCACAGTAGGAGACCACCATGTACAACCGCCTTTCTGCCTGTATTGCCTGCCTCGCCTTGGTCGGAGGCCCTGCCCTTGCGGATGGCAGCGGCCAGCACTCCGCCCAATCAATCAACCACAGCGGCCAAGCTTCCAGCCACGGGTCTGCGGCCATTGCGACCGGCGCGGCTTCGGTGATTGCGGTGCCGATCATCTTATTCGGCGCAGGGATCACCATTTCGGGGGCGGCACTGGCCGAGGTGGGTGCGGGTTCACTTGCGGTTGGCAGTGATCTTGCCCGCGCAGGCGCTGCCCAGCCGCACACAAAACGCCGCGTTACGCCGGATGGCGCACCAAGACTTGATTGATCCAACCGAAAGGAAGCCACCATGTATCGCTTTATTTTAATTGCATTTCTTACCCTTGGCCTCACCTTGCCCGCCCATGCTGGCAGTAGCGAAGCTGGGAACCCGTTGCTACCCGCCGCAGAGGTAGCGGCCTTTTCCAACCGCGTGCAAAAAGACCTTGCAGCACGCAGTGCTCATGTGGCGATTGTGGCACGGATGGGCCGCGACCCCGGCCAACTGCCAAAGGGCGTGCGCTACACCCATGTCGCCTTTTGGGTGTTGTCGAAAATCAAGACCGCAGATGGCAAAACAGGCACCGGCTACCGGGTCTATAACCTCTATCAAGATACCAAGAACAGTACGCGCAGCAATTTGGTGCAAGACAGCCCGGCGGATTTCTTTGCCGGGGCGCATCGTCTCGATGCGGGGATCATCATTCCTGATGCGCGGTTACAAAAGAAACTGTTGAAGGTAATTGCCAGCCCGACCTATGCCGCGCTTCACAATCCACGCTACTCGGTGTTGGCCAATCCCAACAGCAGCCAATTTCAGAACTGCACCGAACACACGCTGGATGTGCTGATGGCAAGCCTTTACGGCACAGGCGATGTAACGCAGATCAAGGCCAATATCGGGGCGCATTTCACTCCACAGCTGATTGCAATTGGCGGGTTCAAGCGGCTTTTTGCCCCTGCTGCCTCTCAGGCACTGACGACGGCAGATCATGGGGCGTCCGTGGCCACGGCGACCTTCGGCTCCATCGCCCGGTTCATGGCGGACAATGGGCTGGCGGCCAAAACCTATCGTTTGACGCCAGATAAGGCCTATCGGTTCTGAAACGTTTTGGGCTTAGGTTGGATCACAATGCTCGGCCTCTCGATCAGGCGCAAAAAAATGGCCCCAAAAGCGGGGCCATTTCCGTTGTTGCAGATAAGAGTTTCAGGCTGGGATCACCATACCTTTGGCCCGCGCCAGTTCGCGCATCTTGTCTTGCAGCTTTTCAAAGGCACGCACTTCGATCTGGCGGATGCGCTCGCGTGAGACGCCATAGCTTTCGGAAAGCTCCTCCAGCGTTACCGGCACATCATTCAGGCGGCGTTGCACCAAAATATCCTTCTCGCGGTCATTCAGCACGCCCATGGCCTGCACCATCATCTCGCGCCGGGTATCAAGCTCATCCTTTTCGGCGTAATCATTGGCCTGATCGCTATCTTCATCTTCCAGCCAATCCTGCCATTGGGTGGACCCTTCACCATCCGACCCGACAGTGACGTTCAAGGACGCATCCCCACCCGACAAGCGCCGGTTCATTGAGATAACCTCAGCCTCGGTCACGTTAAGGTCTTTAGCGATCTGGGCGACATTTTCAGGGCGCAGATCGCCTTCCTCCAGCGCGCCAAGCTTGGCCTTGGCCTTGCGCAGGTTGAAAAACAGCTTCTTTTGCGCCGAGGTCGTGCCCAGTTTTACCAGCGACCAAGAGCGCAGGATATATTCCTGAATCGAGGCGCGGATCCACCACATCGCATAGGTCGCCAGACGAAAACCCTTTTCCGGATCAAAGCGTTTAACGGCCTGCATCAGCCCCACATTCGCCTCCGAGATCACCTCAGCCTGCGGCAGGCCGTAGCCGCGATAGCCCATGGCTATTTTGGCGGCGAGGCGCAAGTGCGACGTCACCATCTTATGGGCCGCCGCGCTGTCTTGATGGTCCACCCAGCGCTTGGCCAGCATGTATTCTTCTTCCGGCTCCAACAGCGGAAATTTGCGTATTTCCTGCATATAGCGGTTAAGGCCCTGTTCCGGGCTGGGGGCTGGCAGATTTGCATAAGTACTCATCATCATCCTCCGTCCCCCCTTTGGTCTCGTGCCATGCCGGGGGATTGGCAAATTTCCGCACTTCGTCAGGCCACCGCAAGTCCGGGCCTGATCTGTCGCGTTAAACGTCAACTATATATGGTTCCGTTGCGGTTCCATGTTTGTGTCGGTCCAATCACGAATATGTCAGATTCCGCAACGCATATCCGGGGTCCGCCCAAAGGCACAAACACGATGGTTTCGTCAGCCGGCCGTTTGGGGGGCAGTCACTTTGCGCAGGTGAGGGAAGTCGCCGGTTGCGATATATGTGGCCTCGACCTCACTTGAGGGCCGCCCTAGCGTCGCGTTTCGGTGCGGGTGGCGGCCAAAGCGTGCGATGTTCGTTGTTACCAATTCATGTTGTGCACGCAGCCGATCTGCCATCGGGGCCAGTTGGGCCGGCAGATTGGCGGCAATTTTTTCAACCGTTGCGCGATGGCGATGCATCCGCTCCAGATGGTCAGGGCCTTCGCAATGGCCGATAGAGATCACGAAGAAGGTCTGCTCCCATGCCGCGAGCCCGTCGAAATCGCCATTGCGAATACCGTCTTCGGCCAATCTCGCGGCCTTGATGTCCTGCGCAAAAGCGGCGGGCGTATCGCGCCAAAGCGAGCGCGGGAACTGATCCAACGCGATCAATAGTGCCAAACGCCCGCGCGGCGTTTCGGTCCAATGATCCAGACGGCCCGTAGCTGCGGCAAGCGTAAGCGCCGCAAAACGCGCGATAATATCCGCATCCATGCCACCTTGCATGCGTTGATCCCAAAAGGCGGCGTGGGTTTCGGGCGCAGTCCAATGCCCGGTATCGGGAAACCAGAAATCCAGAACCTCGCTAGGTTCAAATTCAGCACGGCTTTGGTCAATTTGTGCCATGAAATGCCCCTGATCGGTAAATGGTTTTCTAAAGGGTAGCAGGTCTGACCCGGCTTTCAAGGAAATCAGGCAAGGCCTGCGCCTGTCATTCCGTCGGCGATGCGCGCAATAACGACAAAAGGTCGGCCATATCCGCTGGCAACGGCGACGAGAACTCCAACATTTCGCCCGTGACGGGATGCTCAAAACCCAAGGTGGCAGCATGGAGCGCCTGACGCGGGAAGGCCGCGACAGCTGCGACGGCTGCTGCCCCGATCGCCTTCTCCGAAACCTTGCGCCTGCCGCCATAGGTTGGGTCTCCGATCAGCCCATGGCCCGCATGGGCCATATGCACCCTGATCTGATGGGTGCGCCCGGTTTCCAGCCAACATTCCACCAAGGCGGCCACGGGCGGGGTGCCAAAACTTTCCAAGGTGCGCGCACGGGTCACGGCATGGCGGCCCACACCTTCATAGAAAACGGCCTGCCGCTGGCGGTCGGTCTTGTGGCGCGCCAGATTGGTGGCGATGCGCAAAATATTGCTGGCCTCAAAGCTGGCACCCGCGATCCCGCGCAAGCGCGGGTCGGCGGCATCAGGCGCACCATTGACCACGGCCAGATAGCGGCGATGCACGGTATGCGCCTCAAATTGTGCCGCCAGCCCGTGATGGGCGCGGTCCGATTTTGCCACCACCAGAAGGCCCGAGGTTTCCTTGTCGATCCGGTGCACGATGCCGGGGCGCTTTTCGCCGCCCACGCCCGAAAGCCTGCCACCGAAATGATACAGCAGCGCATTGACCAAAGTGCCCGACCAAGACCCCGGTGCCGGATGCACGACCATGCCCACGGGCTTATTGACCACGATCAGGTCGTCGTCCTCCCACAGCACCTCCAGCGGAATATCCTCGGCCAAAGTGTCCACATCCAGCGCAGCCTCAAGAACCAGATCATAAACCTGCCCTTCCGCGACCTTGGCCTTGGGATTGGTCATCGCCACACCATCGAGAAGGACCAACCCCTCACCGATCATTTTCATCAGCCGCGAGCGCGACAGCGACGCTTCTTCTGGCACATCGCGCGCAAGCGCCTTATCAAGGCGGTCAGGCGGGGCCTCCCCGATCGTCACATGTAAGACAGGCAAGGAAGAATTGGCCATGGATCAGGCTCCGGCACAGGAAGGGCTTCCGCCCAGCCTCAGGTTTCTAAAGTGGTTGGTGATTGTGTTAACGCTCACCATGATCATTGGCGTCATAACGGTGGTTTCGGTGATTGTCACCCGCATGCCGCAAAGCTTTGTCGCGCGCCCTGCCCCCCTCGCCCCAATCTTTCCCGAAAACATCATTCTTCCCGAAAATATCACCCTACCCGACGGCGTAAAACCGCAGGCCATAACCTTTGGGACCGGCTGGACAGCGGTCGTAACCGAAGACAACCGTATCTTGGTATTTGGTCCCAAAGGTGCCTTGCTGCAAGAAGTGGCAATCGCCACAGGTGGTTGAAAAAGCTTGACCCGGACGCTGGGGTGCGCATCGTTACGACGCGAGCACTATCCAACCTGTGGTTGAAGATGCGCATAGCAGACAGACGGGAGACGCACTGACAATGCACAACGGCAACAGCCAAATCCACGAAATCAATCGCCAATTGGATTTGATCCGTGGCGAGCGCTGGGGTCGAATCCTTACCAGCGTATTTTCTCTGATGTTGACAACGATTTACCTGCCGCTCTGGATCGTTGCATTATGCATCATTGGAAATGTAACCAGCGACGTGCTGGGTATGCGCTATATGCGGGCGCTGTCACCCAAGCGGCATGTCAAACGCTATCATATTGTCACGGCCCTCTCCTTTTTGCGCGAAGTCTTTTATGCGCTGGGGGCCTCGCTCACTTGGATGCAAGCCGAAAGCTATGGGCAAGCTCTGGCGGTTGGCATGCTCATGGCGCAGCTGTTGCAACTTGCTGTGGCACGGGCAAGCCATTTGCGCTTTGGCTATGCGGGCATGTTGGGCATCCTTTTGCCGATTATCATCTGTAATACCTATTACTGGCTAAGAATCGATACCAACCTTGTCGGGCTTGGCCTGTCCAGCTTCGCCATTGGCTGCGCTGTTTCCTATGGTTTGGTTGCAATGAATTCCAACATTCGCCTGCACAAGGCATCGGCAGCAGATCGCGCAACAGCACTTGCCAACACCAAGGCAAAAAGCCGGTTTCTGGCGCAGATGAGCCATGAACTTCGAACGCCGCTAAATGCGATTTTGGGCATGGGCCATGCTGAATTGCGTCGCAACAAAGATGCGCTCAGCCAATGCCGATTGTCGGTGCTGATCGCTGCGGCCGAGGGGCTTTCCACCATTCTGGACGATATTCTGGATATGTCGGCGGTCGAGGTCGGGCGCCTGCCGATCCGCCCCAAAGTGGTGTTCCCTTCCAGCGAGATTTTGACAACCCTTGACTTGTTCCAACCCGGCATTGACGCCGCAGGGCTGAAACTAACCTCGGATATCGACGCGGGGCTTGAAGTGGCCATGCAGCTTGACCCGCAACGCTTGCGGCAGTGTTTGTCCAACCTGCTCTCCAATGCGTTGAAAAATACCGTCCGTGGCGGCATTAATATCACCGCGCGCCTAACGCAAAATCCGCGAGGGCATGGGATGCTGTGCATTGAGGTGGCCGACACCGGGCCGGGAGTGCCACAAGACCTGCGTCAGGCGATCTTTGAACCTTTCGCTCAGACGCATCCGACCGG
>ERZ889078.3101-NODE-3101-length-11334-cov-12.308361_pt1 | contig 11334 bp, 12 predicted proteins | sample MGYA00521266_ERZ889078 | MGnify/ENA primary metagenome ERZ889078 (study PRJEB32303, sample SAMEA104408618) | aquatic metagenome | biome: Brackish water; feature: Pelagic; material: water | place: Baltic Sea | collected 2014-06-16T06:34:00 | depth 76,534 m ... | reverse complement strand
TAAACCTGATCCAAAGTCTTTGCCGAATTCTGGGATATCAGTTTTCCTGATAATGATAAGAGGCTAATAAGTAATAATGAGCAGATGATTCGTTTCATCCGGAATCGTTTCACGAGCGTAAGAAAGTTGATGTAAAGGTAAAGGTTTATTTCTATATTTTACAGTATCCTGGCATTTCCACAAATAGACCAGGTAGATATTATAACTATTCAAAAACTGTTTGGGAAAGAGACGAAAGTCCAGGAGTAGGATCAGGGGTAAATTCGTGTATATTCCATATGATTCCAGCCGCTGCTCCATGGATCTTTCGTGTTGACATACAGGGTATTGCCATTATTTCGCAGATTGAATTCTCCTGTTTCAGAGAATGTGACTTCTGAAATGGTATTACCGTTGTGTTTGTTCCATAATTCCTGCCCTGAATAGTAATCGTCTTTCAGTCTGGAGATATACCTGAATTTGAGAGAGCCAATTGTGACAAATCCCTGTTCCATGGCTCTTAACCAGTCTCCGGAATTTATTTCGTAAAAGGCACCTTCGCTCCCATTAATATAAACCACGATGTCGCCACGGTTCCAGTACCCATTCAGGCTCCATGCAGAAGGGGGATCCGGCTCAGGTTCAGGGTCGTTTTTTGTGAAACAAGATGTGAATGTCAACGTGGTGAGAAACAGGCATGTCATCAGTAATGCAGTCGCTTTCATAATGTAAGTTGTTGGTTTCTGAAACAAATATACTAATGAAATGGGCTAAATGCAACCTCGGTTTTTGTAATTTCGCGACAGAAATCCAGGTTTAATAACTAATTGTCATGACAACGATTACCACACTTACCAAGTTTATCATTGATCAGCAGCACGAAATTCCTGATGCATCCGGCGACCTGACCCGGATTTTGAATGATATTGGGATTGCTTCAAAATTTGTCCATCGTGAAGTGAATAAGGCTGGCCTGGCTGATATCCTTGGATTGGAAGGGACTGAGAATGTGCAGGGAGAGCAACAGAAAAAACTGGATGTATATGCCAATGACCAGTTTATTTCGGCTCTGAAAGCTGGCGGTCAGTGTGCAGCCATCGCTTCCGAGGAGAATGAAGAGGTTATCATTCTGGATAACTCCATTTCAAATAAAGCAAAGTACGTTGTGGCCATCGATCCGCTGGATGGCTCTTCCAACATTGAAGTCAATGTCTCTATTGGCACTGTTTTTTCCATCTATAAAAGAAAGAGTGAAATCGGGAAGCCTGCTGATGAGTCTGATTTGTTGCAACCCGGAACTGATATAGTAGCAGCTGGATATGTGATTTATGGATCATCCACAATGTTGGTTTATACCACCGGACACGGTGTGAATGGGTTTACACTGGATCCATCAGTCGGTCTGTTCATATTGTCTCATCCGAATATCCGGTATCCGGAAACCGGAAACATCTATTCGGTTAATGAATCCAATCATATTTATTTCCAGGAAAGTATTAAGGCCTACATTCAATTCTGTCATGAAGATGATTCAAACACAGGTCGTCCTTACATCACCCGGTATATCGGCTCGATGGTAGCGGATGTTCACAGGAATCTTCTGCTTGGAGGGATATTTTTATACCCCGGGACAATAAAAAAGCCAAATGGCAAATTGCGGTTGTTATATGAATGTAAACCTATGGCTTACATTGCTGAGCAGGCAGGAGGAAAGGCATCTGACGGTTCCCGTAGAATTCTGGAGATCCATCCGGATTCCATCCATCAACGGTCTCCATTTTATATGGGGCCAACGAAAATGGTGGAAAAGATTGAAGAGTTTATCCGTTTTTTCTAACCGGATCAATAGCCGGAACTAATGGTATGTATCTTGATGAAATTGGACCCTCCGGGGATGCCTGTAGGAACCCCTCCAACAATAACAATTTTGTTTCCGGAAGTGGCCAACCCTCTCTCCATTAGTGTTTGTTCTGCCAATGTTATAAGGTCGTCGAATGTGCTGGATATCACTGATAACAGAATCGGGTTGATTCCCCACAGCAGGTTTAATCCATGATAAACCTGGAGACTTGTTGTCATAGCATATATCGGTGTCTTCGGACGTTCAGCAGCAACAAAACGTGCACTTCTGCCGCTGGTGGTGAAGACAACAATACAATTTAAATCTGCAATGTTCTCTATAACGTTGGTTGCTTCACTCAATGCCATAATATCGAGATTTCCTTCCGGGGGATAGGTCTTAAATTCAATTTGCCCCTCCACCTCGGTGGCGATCTTACTCATGATTTCCACTGCCTTTATGGGAAATTTTCCAGCTGCAGTCTCTCCCGAAAGCATGATGCAGTCGGTCCCGTCAATGATCGCATTGGCCACGTCTGACGCTTCGGCACGTGTGGGGCGTGCTTCATGCATCATACTTTCAAGCATCTGGGTAGCAGTGATTACCGGTATCCCAATTCGGTTACATAACTCGATTATTGATTTTTGCAGCAGCGGAACACGTTCAGGACTCATTTCCACTCCCAGGTCTCCACGGGCGACCATGATTCCCTGCGCCTCTGCAACAATCTCTTCCAGGTTATCAATAGCCTGTGGTTTCTCAATCTTTGCAATCACAGGTTTCAGGACTCCTTTGCTCCCGATCAGCGATTTCAATTCTCTTACATCCGCACCGCTTCTCACGAAACTCAGTGAGATCCAGTCCACATCATGTGCAAGTCCAAACTCCAGATCACGCTTGTCTTTTTCTGTGAGGGAAGGCAGCTTCAGATTCAGGTTGGGAAAATTCACACCTTTACGCTGTTTGAGCGTACCTCCTTCAATAACTTCACAGATCACTGAATCTCCTTCCACACGGATAACCTTCATCTCCAGTAATCCATCATCCAGCAATACCTGCATACCTGGTTTAGCATCCTCAGCAGTATGGGAATAGTCAATAGGGATCTCTTCTGATGAGCCGGTATAGATAGCTTCCGGCACGAGTTTTATCAATACCCCTTTAATTAACTCCATCTGCCCGGAAGGGATGATACCCACCCGGATCTTTGGTCCCTGCAGATCCTGAAGTATTGTGACAGGCCTATCCAGTTCGGCGCTGATCTTCCGAAGATTTCCTATCATCCCGGCATGGTCATCATATGTCCCGTGTGAGAAATTCAACCTGGCAACATCCATCCCGGCAACGATCAGCTGGCGGATCACTTCCGGTGATTGGCTTGCAGGTCCCAGAGTAGCGATTATTTTTGTGCGGCGCATAGTTGGCTATTTGGTGATATGGTGATGTGGTGATGTGGTGAGATGGTGAGATGGTGAGATGGTGAAATGGTGAAATGGTTAGTTTGGGATAGTTTAATTCGAATATCGAACAGCGAAGAACTCATGAACACCTTTGAATTAATATTTCGTGAATAAAATCGAATCATTCGTAGTTCTCGACCCTTGACCTTCGACCCTCGACCCTTGAACCTTGAACCTTGAACCTTGAACTTTTATCTACAGCTCAATCTCTTTTCCCACACCCTGCTCCAGCGCTTTATCATACACAAGTTTGGCAGTGGCGGCATCCTGGATGGCCAATCCGTTGGACTTGAAGAGCGTGATTTCATCTGCTGTTGTCCTGCCTGGAACTTTTCCTGTAATGATCTCTCCCAGCTCGGCATAGAAATGGCTCTCGGTTATTGAGCCCTCCTGCAATGGAATCATGAGGTCGCCCGCCTCCTTGAAACAGGCTTCCCGTGAATCTCCGATAAATTTAGACCTTTTTATAAGTTCCGTATCGAGCTCACGGGCATTGGGTGTATGACTGCCGATACCATTGATATGGGTGCCGGGTTTCACGAGGTTGCCGTCGAAGACAGGTGTAGGGGATGAGGTAGCAGCAATAAGAATATCCGAGTCCAGTACCTGCTCGTGTTTGGTTGCAACTCTGACCTCAATATTCAATTGTTCATTCATTTCAACGGCAAATTTGGCGGCAAGCTCTATCGCTTTGTCGCAGACATATACTATTTGTATGTTTCGTGCTTCAGCGACAGCTAAAAGCTGAGCCTTGGCCTGAACACCTGCCCCATAAATTCCAACTATCATATTGGGTTTGTCGTTGGCCAGGTATTTTGTTGCAACACCACTGGCTGCACCGGTACGCATTGCTGTCAGATATCCGCCATCCATGATGCAGATCACTTCGCCTGTTTCGGGATTTTGCAGGAGTACCTTACCGATTGTTGTTGGCAGGTTAAACCTGGCTGGGTTGTCTTTGTATACAGCCACCACTTTGCATGCCAGAGCCTTCATTTCCTTCAGGTAAGCCGGCATGTAGAGGGAGAGTCCGTCAGGGGATTTGATAGGAATCCTCAGGGGTAAATCAGCCGTGCCATTTACCAATTCCACAAACGCTTTTTCAACTACTTCCATGCAATCTTTCATGGAGAGTACTTTAATTACATCCTCTCGTGTTAAAATAAGAGCCATTTTATATATTTTTGGAGTTTAGACAAAGATGCAGACTTTTTTTTATATTTGTTTATCTTTTCACAGATATAATGATTAAACCCTAAACCGAATGGAATATAAAGTTTTAAAACTGGACGTAGATCATGGTATTGCTGTCATCACCATAAATCGGCCTGAGGTTCTAAATGCCTTGAATACCAATTTTTTTGTAGAGATGAATCATATTCTGGATCTTCTGGATAGAGATGAATCGATCAAAGCTGTGATACTTACCGGGGTCGACAAGGCTTTTGTTGCCGGTGCCGATATTGCAGAGATGTCGGGGATGAATTATGATAAGGCTAAAAGTTTTTCACTAACCGGACAGAATACGTTTAGCCGGCTGGAAAATTTCAAAACTCCGGTGATTGCTGCCATCAATGGATTCGCCCTTGGAGGCGGATGTGAACTGGCAATGGCATGTGATTTTCGCGTTGCGAGCAGTAAAGCCAAATTCAGTCAGCCTGAGGTTGGCCTTGGGTTGATCCCGGGCTATGCTGGCACTCAGCGTCTTTCCCGCATCGTTGGTATTTCCAATGCCTTATACATTATTCTTTCGGGCGATATGATCACAGCCGACGATGCATTGCGGATGGGACTGGTACAGAAAGTGTTTGAGCCGGAAGAGCTGCTTGCTGAAGCCAAGGCCTTAGCTGGCAGGATTTCAACAAAAGGACCAAAGGCAGTGAAAATGGCCAAAGAGGTGACCCGAAAAGGGATTCACATGAACTTTGAAGATGCCTGTCGTCTTGAAGCAGAGGAATTCGGAGCCCTGTTCGGTAACGGTGAATCAGGGGAGGGGATGAAGGCATTTTTAGAAAAAAGAAAACCTAATTGGTAATTAACAATAATAACTTATGAACTACACAGAAAGATTATCCAATGTCACAGTGCTCGGAGCCGCCGGAAAGATGGGAAGCGGAATTCTGCTGCTTACAGCACTGGAGATGGTTGATCTCAGCCTGAAACCCGAAAACAGGGGAAAGGTTTTTGTGATCAACGCAATTGATGTGTCCAGTGAAGCCCTTGCCGGTTTGATGAGATACATCAGAGCACAGGCACTGAAAGCTGCAGAGAAAAAAACTGTTCAGCTCAGAGCAGTTTATGCTGATCGTGCTGACCTGATTGATAACGAAGAGATTATCATGCAGTATGTAGACGATGTTATGGTGACCATTCGCCCATCTGTGAACCTGGAAGTTGCCTACAACTCCACATTGATCTTCGAAGCAATTAAAGAAGATCCGGAACTGAAGGTGAAGCTCCTTTCTCAGCTGGATAAGAACAATTCCCACAAACCCTGGTACTTCACAAATACCTCATCCATTCCCATCACACAGCTTGACGAAAAAGCCAATCTTGGTGGAAGGATCATCGGATTTCATTTTTACAATCCACCGGCTGTTCAGAAGCTGGTTGAAGTGATCAAGAGTGCTCATACACTTCCCGAAGTGGAAGAGTTTGCTCTCCAATATGCAAAAAGCCTTCGTAAAGTTGTCGTTCCTTCTGCCGATTTCGCAGGTTTTGTGGGAAATGGCCATTTCATGAGAGATGCATTGCACGGGATTGGTGAAGCTGAGAAGTTTGCCAAAGATGTTTCCCTTCCTGAAGCGATTTACATGATCAACAAAGTGAGCCAGGATTATCTTGTTCGGCCCATGGGTATTTTCCAGTTGATCGATTACGTGGGCGTGGATGTCTGTCAATACATTATGAGTGTGATGAACCCATTCCTCAAGGATGAAGATCTTCACAGCGACTTCCTCGACAGATTGATCGGGCAGGGTGTGCTGGGTGGTCAGTTTTCCGACGGTTCACAGAAGGATGGAATCCTGAAATATGAAAAAGGGAGGCCTGTTGCTGTTTACAATCCTGACACCAAAAAGTATGATTTGATTTCTGATTTCCAGGCTTCATGTGATGAAAAACTCGGTGCAATGCCACGATCCATACAGCCATGGAAGAGCGTTGCATTTTCGGGCAAGTCAGAGGATATGCTCAAAACGATCTTCGATGAAATTAAAACCATGGATACCGTTGGTGCCAGGCTTGCAAAAGAATATGCCAGACGATCTAAAGAGATCGGATTGCAGCTGGTTGCCGACAAAGTGGCTTTTGCAGAGAAAGATGTCAATACGGTACTGTTAACCGGTTTCTTTCATGCATATGGACCTATCAATAATTTCCTGGACTAAACAAAGGAGGACATAAGATGAAATTACGCAAAAAAGTATATATGGTTGCTGGTTATAACACCATTTCGTTAGGTACCGGCAGGAAAGAGTTCAATCCAAAAAAGCCGCGACCGGGACTGGAAGAGTATATCCGTGAAGCTGGTCAGGGTGTTCTGAAACAAATTGGAGGAGCCAAAAATGTGGATGAGTCGGTTATTGGCAACTTTATCGCATCCCGTTTCAACCGTCAGGGTAACCTGGCAGCCTTCATGCCTTATATTGATCCCGATTTACGCTACAAACCGGCTGTTCGTGTAGAGGGTGCCTGCGGTTCCGGAGCCCTGGCACTTGCCACCGGAATCAGGTCGGTGTTGGCTGAAACAGCTGATGTAGTACTGGTTTTAGGAGTAGAGGTTCAAAACACGGTCAAAGCAATCTATGGCGCCGATATCCTTGCTGCTGCCGGATGGGCAAAAGATCGTAAAGAGGGACATGCTTATTATTTTCCTGGCAAATTCAGCGACAGGGCTAAGGCATACCAGGAAAAATATGGCAAAGAGAAGCCACGTGAAGCCATGGCGCAATGGTATGTGAATGCAATTGAAAATGCCAGGCTTTGTCCAACCGCGCAGGAGTATCACAACTCTTCCGAGGAGCTTCAGTCCTGTGGTATGATGAATCCCAACCCACGGGGTTTTGTTGACAGTCTGAACGTGTATGACTGTTCCAAGGTTTCTGACGGAGCTTCCGCTATTGCAGTGGTCTCTGAAGAGGGATTGAAGCGGATTGGAATTCCAAAAAGTGAAGCGATTGAGGTTATCGGGATGGGTCAGGCTGAAGATGATATTACGAAGCCACCGGATGATCCTACAATCCTTGCTACTACACGCGAAGCGGTCAGGAAAGCGCTCGAATCAGCCGGGATTACGAAGGAGCAGTTAGGTACCGTTGAGTGCCACGATTGTTTCAGCATTGCAGGCATCCTGGCTATAGAGGCTATCGGGTTTGCACCACATGGTGGTGGCGCTGAGTTTGTAATCCAGGGAAATACCAAGCGGACCGGGAAGGTGCCCTTTAACACAACCGGAGGTCTTGTTGGCTGGGGCCATCCTACCGGTGCTACCGGTGTTCACCAGGCGATAACCATCTGGGAACAGTTAACCGGCAAAGCGGGTGACTCACAGATTCCTATTACTGCAGAACGTCCTTACGGATTAACTATAAACATGGGAGGAGACGATAAATCCCTTGTCTCGATAGTTTTCAAAAAAGCTGAATGAACCGGATTACCAGTTTGTTCGACATCCGTTATCCATTGATACAAGCCGGCATGATTTGGTGCAGCGGCTGGAAATTGGCTTCGGCCGTCAGCAATGCTGGCGGCCTGGGCCTTATCGGCTCCGGCTCCATGCACCCCGATCTGTTACGTGAACAGGTGAGGAAATGTAAAGAAGCCACCAATAATCCATTTGGAGTCAATATACCACTCATGTATGAGAGGAATGACGAAAAGTTCAGCATCCTTGAGGCAGAGGGAGTGAACGTCATATTCACTTCTGCTGGTAATCCGGCGAAATGGACTCAATACCTGAAAGATAAAGGCTTCACTGTAGTGCATGTTGTTGCAAATGTTAAATTTGCCCTGAAGTGCCAGGATGCAGGAGTGGATGCTATCGTAGCTGAAGGCTTTGAGGCCGGCGGCCACAATGGCAAAGAGGAGACAACAACAATGGTATTGATTCCCCAGATCCGGGAGATGACAGATCTTCCTCTGATTGCTGCAGGTGGAATCGCTTCGGGGCGAAGTATGCTTGCCGCCCTGGTCCTGGGTGCTGAAGGAGTTCAGGTAGGCAGTCGTTTTGTGGCTACGCCAGAATCCTCGGCGCATTCTGCTTTCAAGCAGATGATACTGGAGGCAGCTGACGGAGATACGATGCTTTCATTGAAGCGGCTGGGGTCTGTCAGATTACTGAAGAATAAGTTCTACCATGAGGTGCGTAAACTGGAGGATACAGGGGCTTCTGCCGAAGAATTGGCCCTCCTGTTGGGAAAAGGGCGTGCACAAAAAGGGATGCTGGAGGGCGACACGGTCGAAGGAGAACTTGAGATTGGACAGGTATCCGGATTGATCCGGGAGATGAAACCAGCCGGGGAAATTGTTGAGGAGATTATGAAAGAATTTAACGAGATACTAGACGAGCTAACCAACCTCTATTTCAAATAGATTGATCAATGCTGAACTTTGATTTTACTGAAGAACAACTGATGCTTCGTCAGGCTGCCCGTGATTTTGCCGAACGGGAACTTCTCCCTGATGTTCTGGAGCGCGACGAAAAGGGTATTCTCGCTACCAGGCAGATAAAACTTTTAGGGGAACTGGGTTTTTTTGGCCTGATGGTCGACCCAAAGTACCTGGGAGTTGGGATGGATACAATCGCCTATATTCTGGCCATAGAGGAGATCTCAAAAATTGATGCTTCCGTAGCTGTTTTGATGTCGGTGCACAACTCTTTGGTGAACAATCCAATAGAACAGTTTGGTACGGAAGAGCAGAAAGAGAAATATCTGCCGAAGATGGCGACCGGAGAGAATCTGGGCGCTTTTTTACTCTCTGAACCAGAAGCTGGTTCCGATGCTACCATGCAACGGACACAAGCTACTGACCAGGGGGATTATTACCTTGTTAACGGTGTAAAGAACTGGATCTCCAATGCCAATTGTGCCGATATATACATGCTGATTGCACACACAAATCCGGAAAAGAAAAACAAGGGGATCAATGCGTTTATAGTTGAAAAAAATACACCAGGGATCACCTTGGGTCCTCATGAGAATAAAATGGGGATGCGCAGCTCCGATACCCATTCGGTTATGTTCTCAGATGTGAAAGTGCCAAAACAGAATCGCCTTGGTGAAGATGGCGCAGGATTCAAGATCGCTATGAAAATTCTCAACTCGGGACGAATCGGAATTGCTTCCCAGGCATTGGGTATTGCAATGGGAGCCTTTGAACGTGCCGTTCAGTATGCCAGGGAGAGGAAAGCTTTTGGGAAGGAGATAGGTCACCACCAGGCGATTGCCTTCAAAATTTCCGATATGGCTGTTAAGATAGAGACTGCCCAATTGTTGCTTCTCAAAGCTGGCTGGATGAAAGATCAGCATAAACCCTATACCGTTGAGGCAGCCATGGCCAAGCAGTATTGTGCCGATATTGCTATGGAAGTAACTACACAGGCTGTGCAGATCCATGGCGGTTATGGGTATGTCAAAGAGTACCATGTAGAGAGGCTCATGAGGGAAGCCAAGCTGACCCAGATCTATGAAGGGACTTCAGAGATTCAAAAAATAATCATTTCAAGATCTTTTTTAAATGACTAGTGTACGAGGCGATATCAATTGGCAGGGCAGAAACATTCTGATTGTTGAAGATGATCAGATTTGCTTCAGTTATCTTGATGTGCTCCTAAGACCAACCCACGTAACCATTTTCCATGCTCTGGAAGGGCAACAGGCAATAAACCTGTGCAACGCCCATCCTGAAATTGAAATTGTATTGATGGATGTCAGGCTCCCGGGGATGAACGGTCTGGATGCCACACGGGTTATCACCTCGATTCGGAAGGATCTGCCTGTCATTGCTCAAACAGCTTATGCTTCTGAGGATGACCAAAAAGCTGCTTACTCTGCCGGCTGCTGGGATTTTATAGCCAAACCCATCCCTGCCAATGACATGATCAAGATGATTAAGAAATATTTGGAACGAGAAAAGGAGAACTAAATCCCTACATGTTTTTTTCAACGAAAGATTCAACATCCTCCGGTACGTAGTTGCGTATCAGGTTTTGAATCAGTGTGACATACGATTCACCTTTCTGAGAATATCTGACGAGGCCTTCAGCCAGTTTTGAAGCATTCACCGGTTGATTTTGTTTCCGCATCTGTGCTCTCATGCTTCTGATTTGAGCATAGGCAGAAACTGTATTGAGGGTATGGATGTAGTCAGCAATCCCTGCTTCAACAGTTGGATAGGACTTAACTTCGAACCCTGCATTCGGATTGCCGGATGGAATCAGCCCGCATCCTTTTGAATAACAGTGAATCCCGAAAAAATTATTCCCATGTTTCGCGAAATAGGATCTTCCCCAGGCCGACTCACAGATCGCCTGAGCCATTACAAGTTTTGGTGGAATTATGTCTACTCTCAGCAGCAGATCATGGAACTCCTGCTGGAACGCCGATTTATCATTATCACTATCTAATTTGAAGGAGTTTACACTGTAATTCGATGATGTTTTCGACAAATAGATCTCAGCTTCCTGAGTTAGCTTGCCGGTTTTCTGATATTCTTTCTTACATGCAAGAATCTTGTTTCTTTCGGCCTTAATATCCTGATTTACAGCGACTACCTTAGGGAGAAACTCAATGAGAAATGCTTTATCCTCCGGGGAAATTGTTTGTTGTTGTGAATAACTCACAGGTGTAATAAATGACAACGCCAGCAAAACCATTGCGATACTAACAGATCGTTTCATGGGAATCCTTTTTTTGTGAAAAACAGTAACTCGTTCAGTAAAGTTATTGATAGTCAAACCGATAAATCCTGACACTGTAAATATTTGCCAACAATAGATTGTTGAAAAGTGCCAAACCCATGTTTACTTTTTACTTGACTTATACGTATTAATAT
>ERZ889078.3099-NODE-3099-length-11340-cov-6.647319_pt1 | contig 11340 bp, 10 predicted proteins | sample MGYA00521266_ERZ889078 | MGnify/ENA primary metagenome ERZ889078 (study PRJEB32303, sample SAMEA104408618) | aquatic metagenome | biome: Brackish water; feature: Pelagic; material: water | place: Baltic Sea | collected 2014-06-16T06:34:00 | depth 76,534 m ... | reverse complement strand
GGGCCCTGGTCGCACTTGGCGACGGGAGAGCTCGATCACTCGGGCACGGTCCCCTTCTGCACGGGTGGCGATTTACCGGGTGACGGACACGACATCTACACAGAGAACTACCAATGTTGGTCGAGCCTTGCCTATGCCTATGAGCTGACCTTGAACCCCCAGTTCCTCGACTACGCAAGGATGATGACCGATGGGGGCTCCCTCACCGCGAGTCTCGAGGCGGATGGCGATTCCAACCTACCCAACCGAATGGCTATCCTGGCGCTAGTACAACAAATAGGCGACTGAGCGCCACTTCCGGGCTCATCATTGGAGTCGGCGCAGAAGCTCACCGGAGGCTTCTGCGCCGATTTCCTTTCGATGGCGATCTCTTTGCGTACCATGCGAGCCACATGAAGATCGTTCTCGCCACAACCTGGGCTGCCGTTGCCACCTCCGCTTTTTTCATCCTGGCCCAATCCCCGGCAGACTACAGGACTGAGGTACGCCGCGAGAACCTAAGCTCGCCAAGCCTAGGTCCGTCTCCGCAAGTGGCAGCGGCAAAAGGGGGAGCCGCTCTAGAGGCCCAGATCGTGCCGGCCGCCGAGCTCGTCTCCTCGCCTTGGAGTGCGCGGAAACCTGGCCAACTTGTCGCGATATTCGAAACGGTAGCACCAGACGCAAAGTCGTTCGTTCTGCGGGGAACCCTTCCGGTTCCCCCGGGGACTTGGCCCCGTGAGGATGGTGTCGCGCCCTTCGCCCTTCGCGATTTCGATGGGGCACCTGTGGAGACGCAGCTCGAGGTCGTCTCCCGATTTGCGAATCCAAACGAGGGGGCTGACGTCGTTGAGGTCATCGCTCGGGTGCGCCGCGATCCGGCGCTGCCACCCGGTACACGCACTCGCTACGAAGTGGGGATCGCGTCCAGGTCAGGGCCCGACTCTGCGGTCTCCGATGCGCCTACAGATCGGAATCAGCCCGCCTTCCAACAGCTCCTTCGCAGCGAAGTTTCGAAGACGAAAGCCCTCGCGGCACTTCTGGAGGAGGCCGAGGGGATTCAATTCAGCGGCAAAGACGCCAGTGGTGCCGAGTTCCGCCTCGCTCCACTCCAGCTGCCGGTCTGTGAGGTCCTTCGCGCGGGAGCGGTCGTCCATGAGGTAAAGACCTATGGAGTGATGGAGAGAACAGCACCCTCGGAAGTCACGGAACTCGCGCCTCTGCCCCACCTCTTTGGTGTGCATTCTTACGCGCGCATTTTTGCTGGCGAGCCGATGTTGATGCTCGATCTGCGGATCAATAATGGGGGGTCGGGACTGGACCTAGCGAGCAGTCCTTTGGGCGAGGTCTACTTTGAGAATCTGACCCTAGAGGTGCCGAGCGGTTTTGTCATCTTGCAAGACGGCCTTGATCCGGGAACAGAGGGACAGGGGACCCGTCGGTTGGACTTGATCACGGTGGGCAGAGGAGGCACTAACCAAATCCACTACATGCCAACCCAAGCTCAACTGCACCGCCGGTTGGCCATTGTGATGGAGGGTCACGAGCCCGAGGCGCGCCGCGCGCTGGAGCAGGCCGGACTCGGCTTTTGCGTGGCGTCGACCCACCTGCTCTCGTGGTCGAACCCCGAGCTTCCGAGCTATCTTCCCCAAGCGCAGACGCTACCTCGCCTAGACCATATTGGTTTAGAGAAAATCCGCGCCGACCTCGCCAGCGACTTCCAAGCCCTGCGCGAGAACTTGAATGAGGGGACCGGCCGTGGGCATTACCCTCTCGAGTCGGGTCGGCTGGGTTGGGCCCATCCGTTTGGCGTTGCCTACGGCGGTATGACCGGTGGCGCAGAGATCAACCTGCTCGAAGGTGTTGCGGTTGCCGGGGCTCTCTCTCAAGAGGGCTATCGGCACCTTCAGGATGTGCATCGCATGCAGACCGATCGCATGCCCGTTGCTCTGTACAACACCACCGGCACACCAAGCGGTATCTGGGATTGGGTGGAGCAGACGGGAGGCTCGGGCTCTTTTGAGTTCGTCCCGTTTAACTACTTCAACGGCTCGATGCCGGGTCGCGACAAGCGCAATCGTGCGGACTCGTTTGGCTACTCCAAGGCGGACCGGGAGCAGCTGGTGTATGTTCGGGACCATCATCTGAATCCCGACTACGAAGACGCGCTGCGCAAGTTTCAACCTCACGATAGCCAACATCTCGTGCGCTATACGCGCTCGGCTAAGGCGCTCGCCTGGCTGGGGAACGACTCGCTTGCAAAGGACGACCTGTTGATGGTCGCCGAGAACTTTCACATGGAGTATCACCAGCTGCCCAATGACAGTAAGGGCCAGCCCCAAGGTACCGGATTGCTGGCAGCGATAAGAGAGGTGGAGGCGCGCGCTGGCATGGGCTTCACGATCGGCCGAGGACAGGGGTGGGGGCTCGACGCCGTCGCTGCCGCTTACGCTCTCTCGCGTGATGACAGGTGGCGTGCACGCGTGCGGACAGAGTGGCTTGAAGTGGTTGTCGAGACGGTCGCCAAAGGGCAGGCCGCCTGCAGTGGGTTCCTGCAATCGAAATCGACGGGGCGCTGGCTCGGGGGCAAGTACCGCGTTCGTCAATCGATCGAGCAAGCCATCTTGGAGAGCGCGCTAGAGGGCCTTCGCACGCGCGTTTTTAAAGGCGTGGATCCCGTCCGCGAGGCCCAGCTGCAGGGCGTCTTGAGCGCATCGTATCAGTCGATGATCTCCGACATCTCATGGCCGGCCGGGAACGGTGGGCCGTGGTCTCATTTGGCCGTGGGGAGTGCGGACGGAGCGATCTTGTTTTGCGAGGCGGACGAGCTTCCGAGCGATGGACACGATCAATACACGGATGGCTTCCAGGTAGGCCAAAGTCTGGCACGCGGGTTTGCGCAAACGGGCGACAAGCGCTTCCTGGAGAAAGCGGCGGAGCTTGTTGGCGGCAAGTCCCTTCTTGAAGGCCTCGAAGCGGCGGGACTCAAAAACCTAGTTAACCAAGCGGCGCTGCTTGAGTTGGCGCAGCGCCAGTGAGCCCTACTCGTTGACCCAGACGAGCTGGGCGGGTTTGTTGAAACGGCCAAAGACGATGGCGTGCTGGCCAAATTTCCGGGCGATGTCGATGCCCTCGTCCAAGTTGATTCCCAAGACTAAGAAGCTCGATTCACAGGGCCAGACTTTCGAGTCGCCAATGCCCTGGCCGGGGAAGTAGATGGCCGCGCGCTCAATCAGGAGCTTCTCCAACTCTTCGAGGTGCTGGCGATTCTCGCGATCTCCTTTCTTGAGCGACATGGGGTTGCAGGCGGTGATAAACGCCCAAGAGCCAACCTCGTGCTCAATCAAGATGTCATTCAATTCGGTAGCGGCTTCGCCGATGCGAAGAGTGACGCGGCCCGATGGCAGATCGGCGTGGTAAGAGGTAGCCGTGTAGGCGGCGAGGAGTTCGGGGTTCGGTTTCATGGGATCAATCAGGCGCGTGGTGGGGCTGTGAACAGCATTTAGCACGTTGCGCAGGTACCGTAATAGGCAAACTGCCCGCCAGGTTCCACCCTCGCGAGGTAACTTTCTGATTCCTTGTACAAAGGGAAGCCCGTGGGATTGGAGTTCTGTTGATCGGGTTTGGTGACATTACTCACGCGGGATTGCCATCTCAAGGGCCTTCCACGTTGCGCGGATGGCTTGAATAGCCGAGACTATCGTCGCCTCCTTTATCTAAGAATATGTCCATCGCCCTATGAAAAAGTTCGTCGCTGCCGCGCTGGTTGTCATCCTGTCCTTCTCCCTTTTTGGGATGACGCTGGACAAAAAATGGGAGGTGAAGCGTGAGCTTAAGATCAATGCAGACCCCGAGATGGTGCACTCCTTTGTGGCAGATCTGCGGACCTGGCCCGATTGGACCGCGTGGAGTCGCGAGCGCGACCCCGAGTGTGTGTTTACCTACAGCGGCCCCGATTTTGGCGAGGGCATGCGCTACTCGTGGGAAGGCGAAGAGCTCGGCAAGGGGCACCTGACGTTGACCTCGGCAAGCGTGGAAGAAGGTGTGACGTTTGACTTGGTCTTTGGGGTGACCAAAGGCGAGGGAGACCTCGCCCAGGGTATTTTCACTTACCAAGACGTCGATGGCGAGACCTTGGTGACGTGGACGTTCTTCGGCGAGATCAGCGGGGCGCTCGGAGGCTGGTTCGCCTTGTTTATGGATACGCTGGCAGGCGCGGAGTTCGAGAAAGGGCTTCTCGGCCTTCAGACTCAGTGCGAAATCGGGCTTGGAGCCAAACTCGAAGAGGAAGACGCCTCCAGCACAGAAGGCTGATGCAATCTTCACGGAATCTTCAAACTACGCGGATACCGTAGAGGCCATGAAAGGTCAAAAAATCGTTGTTGTCGAAGACGAAGAGGACATCCGCGAGCTAATCGAATACCACCTCTTGCGCGAAGGCTTCCAGGTGTTCAGCGCCAGTGACGGTGAGCGCGGTCTGGCTATTATCAATCGCGAGATGCCGGCCCTCGTATTACTCGATTTGATGCTTCCCGGCATCGATGGCCTTGAGATCTGCCGCGAGATTCGCGCAGCCGAGAAGACCAAGCATATCCCCGTCCTCATGGTGACGGCAAAAACGGAAGAGGCGGATGTCGTGCTCGGTCTTGGCCTAGGCGCCGACGACTATATTCAGAAGCCGTTCCGGCCCAGGGAGCTTGTTGCTCGCGTCAAGTCAGCCTTGCGGCGCAAGGGCTTCTCCGAGGAGGAGCCAGCCACGGTGCTCGTTCGGGGGCCGCTCGAAATCGACTCCGTACGTCACCAAGTCACCTTGCTCGATGCCGAGACAGGTATGCGTGCTGAGCTTGAGCTCACCGCAACGGAGTTCGGACTGCTTAGTGTTCTCGCGCGTCGGCCCGGCCGGGTGTTTGACCGCGAAGAGCTGCTGGAACTTTCGCGAGGTGAATCGGGTATGGCGCTCGACCGTGTCGTAGATGCCCACATCCGCTCCATCCGCAAAAAACTAGGCGGAAGTCGCAACCTGATCGAAACGGTTCGTTCCATCGGCTACAGGTTCACCGAGCGTGCCTGAGAGCTGGTTGCCAGTTGACCCACTCAGCTACGCCGCGTCGCTGGTGTCACATCTGGTGACCGTCCAGCGTCGTGCTCTTTGCGCTAACTTTATCGCAGGATCAAAGATGGTTTTGCCTCGCTGTGGCTGTTTTAGGGCAAGCTACTAGACCAATGAATCGGCTCCCCCTTGTCATCAACCTCGCGGTCACCTTGTTTGCCGCAGTCGTAACCGGAGGGCTGCTAGTGGGGGCTTTCGACGTGTCCACTCCAGTCCGGGTTGGATTCACCGTGCTGGCCTTTCTTCTCTTTTGGAGCCAGGTCTCCCAATTTCGGAACGTCCGGACGATTGCCGTACTCACGCGGGCCCTCTCCAAAATTGGGCCGGACGAATACGAGGATGAGCCACAGGTTGGGCTCGTCCACGGCGGGGGCGAGTGGAGAGATCTTGGGGCCAGCCTGGAGGACCTCCACGCGGCAATCTCCCATGTGGAATCCCGTGTAGCAAGCAGTGCTGCCAAAGCAGATCAGGGTTCTGCCCAGCGCCGGTTGATCCTAAAGAGCATGGCGGACGGCCTTTTGGCGATCGATATAGAGGAACATGTCGTTTTGCTGAACACAGCTGCCGTTCGCTTGCTGGACCTGCCGAAAGCGAACCACCAAGGGCACCTATTGGAGGACGTCACCTCGCGTACCGAGGTGCTCTTGATGATGAAGAAGTGCCTCAAAGATGGGTACTCCGCGCGCGAACGTGTCGAGCTGGCCTACGCCAACGGTGTTCATAGCCGGGTGCTTGAGCTGCGGGTCGCACCACTCGAATCCGAGCACTCACAGCAGCGCGCAGGATGTGTCTTGGTGATTGAGGATCGCACGGAGCTCGACCGCCTTGAGCGCGTCCGGAGAGATTTTGTCTCCAACGTTTCCCACGAGCTCAAGACACCTCTGACGAGCGTTCGCGGGTACTTGGACACTTTGATTGACGACCCGGAGGTTGATCCTGAAATACGTCAACGCTTCCTTATCAAAGCGAACAACAATGCCGAGCGGCTCGCGGCGATTGTAGGCGACTTGATCTCTCTAGCTCGAGCCGAGTCTGAAGAGGGGGATGCCATTCGTGCGCCTGTGAACTTGGCGGAGGTCGTTCGCGACGTTGTTCTTGAGGCGGCTCCAACAGCCGAGCTAAAAGGCATCCATATCGCAATTCACGCCGAGAGCAGCTGTACGATTCTCGGGGACAGGCTCGCACTGCAGACGGCGCTGCTCAACCTTGTACATAACGCGATTCACTATTCGCCTTCCAACATCGAGGTTCGTGTCAGGCTCACGCGGAAAGTGGGGTCGGTAGTCCTCGCCGTCGAAGACGACGGGCCGGGGATCCCGGCGAGCCACCAGGAGCGGCTCTTCGAGCGCTTCTACCGTGTGGACAAGGATCGCTCGCGCGAGCTAGGCGGCACGGGCCTTGGGCTCTCGATCGTTCGCAACGTTGCGGCGGCTCACGGTGGAACGGCGGGGGTCGAGAGCGAGACGGGGGAGGGCAGCCGGTTCTGGATTGAGCTGCCTCTGTCCGACCTCGTATGAGCCCAATGAAAAGTGCCTCATTCCGGCTGTAAACGAATTTGCAACTTTCTTTGGGATTGCCTCAGATTCCCGGGGGCTCTTGGTCGACAGGAATAGTGGGAGCACCTTGGGGAAGGTGAATCCACGAGCGCCGACTCGAAACTCTTCTCGGTGTTTGTTGTTTTAGGTACCGGGAAAGGGGAAACGGCTGTGGATATAAAAGGATTCGGACACGAGGCAGCATTTCGCCCTCAGTCCATCAAGTTGGATATCGACTTGGAAAAGCGCAATGGGAAGCTGGGGCTTTCGAAGCGCATCGTGACTGCATCGGATGATCCATCAGGTGCTGGCATCTTGGCAAGGATGGAGGCGCGCGCCGCGGGCTTTGGTGTTGGCCAGCAAAACGCACGGGCGGGGATGGGCCTGACGCGCTCTGCTAGTGGCGCACTAGATGGGGTCAGTCGGAGTTTGGAGCGTATGCGCGAGCTTGCGACGCAGGCTGCCAGCGGCACCTTTTCGGACCAAGATCGGATAAACCTCGATACGGAGTTCCAAAGCCTTAAGGATGAGATCGGCAGCTCCTTGGAAACAGACTTCGGCGGCTTGCAGCTCTTCTCGGGTGACACCGTTTCGTTCGGAGTTGGACCCGATGTTGGTGACACGGTAGATGTTCAGCTACCGGACTCTGCCGCTTCGGCCTTCGCCGATCTCGACGTACTCTCGGTGAGCACGTCCGCCGGCGCCGCGGTCTCCCTACAGGATATCGACGTCGCGATCGACGCGGTCGCCTCGGCGCAAGCGGAGATCGGGTCGAGTGAGCAGGCTCTATCGAGTGCGTCTTCCGTCGCCGCACAGTCAAAGGTGAGTGCGGCTGCGTCGGCAAGCACCTTAGGTGATGCGGACATTGCCATGGAGTCAGCGGAGTTGGCGCGCACAGGGATTCTGCGCCACGCCGTGCTTTCGATGCAGATTCATAGCGCTCTTAACGAGGCGCTGGTTGGAAAGCTTCTGAGCTAAACGGCTTTTGAAAAATGCCGGAGGTGCTTCTATTGACGAGGCCTTCCCGGCATGTCCTTGGGCCTGGTCGTTAGGCGCGGAAGCAGTTTCTACCGGCTTCTTTGGCCTCGTACAACTTAGCGTCCGCTGTTTCGAGCAGTCGCTGGCCATCGAGGTCGGAGCGGACCGTAGCCATCTTCGCGCCACCGATACTGATCGTGATGCGAAGAATCTGGCCATCCCAAGGGATGCGCGCCTCTTCCACGGCGAAGCGAATGCGCTCGGCAGTTGCCGTCATCGACTTCTCATTTGCCAGCGGCATAATCACGGTGAACTCTTCACCACCATACCGGGCCGCAAAATCGCCTGGGCGAAGGACTTCACTCAAGACGTCACCCAATCCGGTCAAAACCGCATCGCCCGCGGCATGTCCCCAGGTGTCGTTGAATAGCTTGAAGTTGTCTACATCCAACATGAGAAGGCCTAACTCTTCGGGCATCCTGCGCCCTAGGCGCCGGCGAATCTCCTCGTCGAGCCTTTGATTGAGGGCAGCGCGATTGGGCAAGTTCGTGAGGACATCCGTGGACGCTTGAAGTTTCAACTTCTCTTTTTCGGCGCGGAGTGCATCTTGAGAGCGCTTGGCCTCGCTCAAGTCGACGGCGCTAGAGATGCTTCGCGCCAAGAGCTGCTCGCGTGCAGCCTGCACGAGTGCACTGCTACTTCGCCCAGGGGGAAGTTCGATTTGAATTAAGCCTGCCATCTCATTTACACCGCTGCCGAGCTCGTTGAGCAGGGCGTCGAGGTCGAGGTGTCCAAGGCCGTACCGGGCTCCTGCCCATTTCAAAAGTGTGTGGTATGGAGTGGCACGATTGGTGTCGCACAGAACACGGCCTGAGAGTGCGGCGAGCGCCATGATTGCTGTGAGCTCTCGCGTCTCGGTTTCTAGCCCTTTGGGCAGGTGCGCCGGCCTTTGCATGTAGCCCACGGCGCTGACCGTGCGGCAGGGGAGTGACCAGGATTCCAGAAGCGCAAGCAGGACGTCCGACTGACAGAAGCCATAGTGTTTCTCCTCCGCTTCCGAGCTCGGCCAGTTACCGGGCGACTGGATGATCAACTCGTGGTAGTCCTCAGGCATGCCGCGTGCCAAAATCGAACCGCCGATGTGCGAGAGCATTCCGCAGAGAAAAGCCTCATCCGCAAGATCGGAATTGCCGGAACGAATCGCAAGCATTCGGCCCGCAACCGAGACGGTCAAGCTGCGCTTCCAGAAGTCGATGTAGTCGAATTCCTTGTCGCCGTTCATGGCTTCGACCAACGAGCAAGAGAGAGGGCCAGCATCATCACGGACTTCATGCCCAGGATCATGCTGGCCTGCTGAATCGTGTGAACTTCACTGCCCATACTGAACAGTGATGAATTGGAGAGCTTGAGCAGCTTCGCTGTCAGGCCAGGGTCGCAGGAGACCGCCTCTGCAATATCTTCGAGAGTTGCGCTCTGGTCTTCGGCGATGCGCATGACTTCGAGGGCCACAGACGGAAGGCTGGGAAGAGACTCGCGAGTCAACAGCTTTGAGGGGATCGTTGCGCTTGGCATTTGTGTGATCGTGCAGTCGTAAATTCGGTGGGGTTCGTCGCGCAGAAGCGAGTTATCAGAAGGTCGGCATAAACGAGGATGGACTTGAATCCTTCTCTTGATGGCGGCGAATAGGAGCGTCAGCCTCGGTATTCAACCCATGGGTGGCAATCCACCTTGAATTTTGGGCGTATAGTGCTGGTTTGACAAAGCGCCTCTCTCGACCAGGACAATATTTGAAGCTATCCGACAATCGGCCGGTCCCCCATGTGGGAAGCAAGGCGTCCTCCGCCATCCATAGCACTCCCTCGGCAGGTCGCTGATGAGGCCTTGGAGCTCCTCGGACGGCCACAAACCTGGCCATCTAGAGGGAGGGCGCAAACGGGGGCAACTCGAGAATAGTCGTTTCGAGCGGGACGCGAAGGAGTTTGGGCAAGCGGGACCGAGAGCGGGGCGAACACTCGGGGTCGGCCTCTTCTTCACAGCTATTGGCTTGATGCTAGTTCTGGCGAACGGAGGTGGAGTACCGGAGTCGATGCACGCTCCTGCGACCGAGTCCGGGCCTCTCCTTCAGCGAGCCTTGGCTTTGCTTGAGAGCTCCTTGGGAGGAGCCACCGGCGTGGGGTTGATGATCGTCGGATCTATCTTGACGGCTCGTGTAGCTCTCCGTGGGGAAGAGGCAAAGCATGCTGGGGCGAAACCAGCTGTAGGCAACTCTCCCCGTAGGGGTTAGGCGGAGAGCGCTTTGCGTTTTTTGGGTCCGAGCTCGGCAATGAGGTTGCCGGTTAGCAGTGCGATCGCGCCGAACGCGAACCAGTAGTTGGCCGTCTCCATCCCGTAAATGATGGAGATCACGGTGCCCCAGACGGGTTCGAGCGCATAGAGCGTGGCGGCGCGCACGGGTTCCAATAATCGTTGGTAGTGGTTGAGCACAGACAGGGCGACTAGAGTCGCGAGTAGGGAGCAACAGGCGAGCGGCATCCAGTAGGGATACTGACTGAGTAATCCGAGGAGCTCGGTGGGAGTGGGTGCGCCCTCTTGTAGAAGCGTCCAAGCTGTGTAGATAGCTGATCCCACAGCGACAAATGTGAACGAGGAGAGGGAGACGGCGGCCGGCGCGTAGCGCCGAGTCAGCGAATCTGTAGTTAGGATCGTTCCCGCGAAAACAAAGGCGCAGAGAACCGTTAGCCACTCGGCCAAACCAAACTCGATTTGGGGTGGGCCAGAGATGTAGGCAGCTCCGACCGTGGCGAGCAAGACTCCTGCGAGGATCGATGGTGAGAGGTTGCGGTGCTTTGCAAAGAAGAGCGACAGGAACGCGGTGAAGATCACATACAGGCTGGTGAGGAATGCGGAGACTGCAGGCGAGAGCGTTGTCAGCGCGGTCATCTGCAACATGAACCCAACCAATAGCAAGAGGCCAAGGCCACTGCCTTCGATCCACAAGCGTGGCGTCAGGTTCTCTCGTTTGCGACAGGAGGGCAGGAAGAGCGGGAGCAGTAGCGCCGCAATTCCGAAGCGCAAGGTCAGAAACAATCCCCTGGCCGAGGCCTCTCCATCAGGCCCTAGGGAGAGCGTTGCTTGGTCGAGCGCTTGTTTCATCCACACAAACGTCCAGCCCCAAATCACCGTGACGAGGAGCAGGGCGAGCAGCGCTTTGCGGTGCTCCGTTGTTGATAGCGTGGAACTCATAGGGATTTAGCGCGGTATTCTACAGTTGGCCTGACTGGTCGTACGCCTGCGGCTTGGCGAATCTCTTCGCTAGGCGCTCCCGCCTATCCGGTGGGGCTTGCCATGGGGTAGAGCGCAACGCGCCGTCTCGAACAGGGGGGCATAACTTGCAAGAGCTGCTCGCCGAGGAGCTCTTGCCGGCGGCAATCCGCTACAGGGCGTCAAAGGCAGGGTGGTAATGCACCTCGCCCGCACGGTCGGTGAGTGCATTTGCCATGATCTCGATACCAAAGAAGGCGTTAGCGTTCTCTTCACTCCTGTAATACAGGCCGAGTGGGGACATCTGCTCGAATCCCAAGCGTGGGTAGTACTCTGGATGGCCAAGTACAAAAACGGCGGACACGCCGAGCTCGCGGCAAGCTTCCAGGGCACTCGAGACAAGCCGAGACCCCACTCCTCGGCGCTGGCAATCTGGTCGGACAGCCATGGGGCCGAGCGCCATATAGAGCACACCCTTAG
>ERZ889078.3098-NODE-3098-length-11341-cov-7.140174_pt1 | contig 11341 bp, 9 predicted proteins | sample MGYA00521266_ERZ889078 | MGnify/ENA primary metagenome ERZ889078 (study PRJEB32303, sample SAMEA104408618) | aquatic metagenome | biome: Brackish water; feature: Pelagic; material: water | place: Baltic Sea | collected 2014-06-16T06:34:00 | depth 76,534 m ... | reverse complement strand
CAAAAAGCTTACCCACTAAATGGTCATCATATATTGATTGGATAGAAATAGTAAGATCCAAGGGAATTCTTCCTGAAAATCAAATAGTAATTTATAGTTACTCGTATGAAGAGTCAGAAATAATAGCCAAGCTTTTTATAAAGGCAGGATATGATGATGTGAGTATTTACAATCATTTTGTTGATGAGTGGAGTGCAAATCCTGAGTTACCAATGGATAATCTTGAAAAACATAAACAACTTGTTTCTGCAAAATGGGTTAAATCACTGATATCAGGAGATAATCCACAGCAATATGATAATAATAAGTTTATTGTTATTCATTCCCATTATCGTAATCGTGATGCTTATTTGAGTGGACATATTCCAGGAGCCATCGACATGGATACTCTTGCCCTTGAAGCTCCTGAAACGTGGAACAGGCGTTCACCCGAAGAATTAAAAGTTGCACTTGAAAAACATGGAATAACTTCTGATACAACTGTTGTTCTTTACGGAAAGTTTATGTTTCCTGATAATGATGATCCATTTCCAGGAAGTGCCGCCGGTGACATTGGCGCAATTCGCAATGCATTTATTATGATGTATGCCGGAGTTAAGGATGTAAGAATACTGAATGGTGGATTTCAATCATGGGAAGATGCGGGATTTGAAGTAAGTATGGATGACGTTCCAAAAATACCCATTTCCAATTTTGGTGTTTCGATACCGCAAAAGCCCGAGCTTATAGTTGATATACCAGAAGCAAAATTAATGCTGGCATCAAACGAAGCGGAGTTAGTTAGTGTGCGTAGTTGGCCTGAGTTTATTGGAGAAGTAAGTGGATATAACTATATCGAGAAAAAGGGACGCATACCGGGAGCGATATTTGGAAATTGTGGCTCCGATGCTTATCACATGGAAAATTATCGTAACCTCGATCATACAATCCGGGAGTTTCACGAAGTACAAGCCATATGGGAAGAAGTAGGTATTACTCCCGATAAACATCTTGCGTTTTATTGTGGAACCGGTTGGCGTGGTAGTGAGGCATTCTTCAATGCATGGTTGATGGGTTGGCCAAGAGTGAGCCTTTTTGACGGAGGTTGGTTTGAGTGGAGTAACGATCCTTCAAATCCTTTCGAAACAGGAGAGCCAAATAAGATTAATTAATAAAAATAGCCAACCAGTATTGGTATTAAATGTTTTGTTTTTATGGAAAAGAGTGTGTCCGGAAAGTAAGTCTATTGTCATTCTGAGCGAAGCGAAGAATCTCATAATATTGAACGCTATAACAATAGAGATTCTTCGCTTCGCTCAGAATGACAGATCTCTCCTATCTATTTCGACACACTATTTTCACATGCATACTGGTAAGTTACAATAAAAGAAATCATGGAACAAATAGACATACATACAGACTTTGCAGTTGATGTTCTCTCAGGTTTATCTGCAAAACAAAAGTTCTTATCATCAAAATATTTTTATGATGAAAAGGGTAGTAAAATTTTTCAGGACATTATGCAAATGCCAGAATACTATTTAACCGATTGTGAACTTGAGATTTTTAAGAATTCTAAACAAGAAATACTGGATGCTTTTAGTGAAAATAACGCAAGCTTTGATTTAATTGAGTTGGGTGCTGGTGATGGGATAAAAACAAAAATTTTGCTTTCACATTTTCTGTCACAAAAGGCCAAATTCAAATATTCTCCAATTGATATATCCGAAGACTCGGTGGTAAATTTAGTTGCTGAACTAAACCATGACTTACCTGAACTAAAAGTAAATGGCCTTATTGGTGATTATTTTGATCTTATAAAAAAAATTGTCCCAAACGGATATTCGAAAAAAATTATTCTGTTTTTAGGATCGAATATTGGAAATTATAACGAACAAATGTCGTTGGAATTTCTTGGCAAATTAAAAGATGTACTATATCCACAGGATATGCTTTTCATTGGCTTCGATATGAAAAAAGATCCGGATGTAATTCTGAAAGCTTATAACGATCCACACGGACATACGGCTGCTTTTAACTTAAATCTGCTTCAAAGAATTAATGATGAATTAGATGCTGGCTTTAATCTGGATAATTTTTATCATAAGGAAGAATATAATCCACAAACAGGTACTGCCAGTAGCTTCTTGATTAGTAAGATTGAACAACACATTACAATAAATGAACTCAGCACCACCCTCCAATTTACCAAAGGAGAGAGAATTTTTATGGAGATGTCCCAAAAATACGACTTGGATATAATCAATGAGTTAGCATTAAAATCAGGGTTTGAGGTTGTAAGGAATTTCTTTGATGAACGACTATATTTTACGAATTCATTGTGGAAACTAAAATCATAAAAATGAAAGCAATTTGGAATGGAGAAGTAATCGCTGAAAGCGATCATACAATTAACATCGAAGGAAATCAATATTTTCCTGCAGAATCTATAAATAAGGATTATATATCCGATAGTGAAACCAATACGGTATGCCACTGGAAAGGAACTGCATCCTACTACGATATAGTAGTTGACGGGAAAATCAATAAAGATGCCGCATGGTATTATCCAAATCCATCATCTTTAGCAGATAAAATCAAAAATTATGTCGCCTTTTGGAAGGGTGTGCAAATAACCAATTAACCCATAACCATAAATTTAAAGAAACACACATGGAAAAGTTAGCATTAATTGAAATAAGTGAGCTTGAAGAGAAACAACCTGCTCACAAGCAGGTTAAAGGCTTAGACCTTGTATTGGTTAAATACGGTAAAGAGGTTTCTGTACTTTATGGAAGATGCCTGCACCGAGGTGCATTGATGGCCGACGGTCATATTGAAGGGGATAATTTGATTTGTGGTGTTCATGGATGGGATTACCGTTACGACACCGGTGTAAGTGAATATAATAACAAAGAAGTACTCCATAAATTTACTACAGAAATTGAAAACGGGGTTATTTATGTTGATGAAAACGAAATAGATGAGTTTTTGGTAAAATATCCTCAGCCATTTAACAGAGATGAGTACTTAGGACAATATGCAGATACCCACCCTGAGCCAACAGAACCCTACACAGGACATATTACTGAATTGGCAAGAAATGGCCTAAAAAACTACGGACATCATGGCCCATCCGAATCAATGGGAGTTGACAGGAACACCTTACCAAGGTGGGAAGATATTCAGTTTTTACCTGCTCAATTAGCCTCTCGTCCATTACTCGATGAAGAAGAAGTAAGGACCAAAGTTGTAATTGGACCTAAAGCAAAGAAACCTTTGGAGTTGGAAATCCCAATTTTTGTTTCAGATATGAGTTTTGGTGCTTTATCGAAAGAAGCAAAAATTTCGCTTTCGAAAGGAGCTGAAATGGCCGGTACGGGAATTTGTAGTGGTGAAGGTGGTATGCTACCACAGGAGCAGGAGAATAATTCAAGATACTTTTATGAATTAGCATCCGGTAAATTTGGGTTTTCATGGGATAAAGTGAAAAAAGCACAGGCTTTCCATTTTAAAGGTGGACAAGGCGCCAAAACCGGCACAGGTGGTCATTTGCCCGGAAATAAGGTAACAAAAGAAATCGCTGAAGTTCGAGGACTAAAAGAAGGTGAAACAGCCATCTCACCTGCAGCATTTCCTGATATGTTTACTGCTGAAGACTTCAAAAAGTTTGCAGATGAAGTACGCAAAAAAACAGGAGGTATACCAATAGGATTTAAAATTGCCGCCAGCCACGTTGAAGCAGATATTGATTTTGCCTTAAAAGTAGGTGTTGATTATATCATCTTGGATGGACGTGGTGGTGGAACTGGCTCTGCTCCTACAATCCTTAGAAATAATATTAATGTTCCAACAATACCAGCATTGGCAAGAGCAAGAATGCATCTTGACAAAGTAGGAGCCAAAGATATTACACTAATTATTACAGGGGGGTTACGTGTTGCCGAAGATTTTGCAAAAGCAATGATGCTTGGCGCCGATGCAATAGCAGTTTCAAATTCTGCACTTCAAGCCATCGGATGTTTAGGAATGCGTGCCTGTAGCACAAACAACTGCCCGGTTGGAGTTGCCACACAAAAAGAAAGCTTACGACAAAGGATAAAAATAGAAATGTCGGCAAAGCAGCTTTTTAATTTTTTTACAGCTACAAATGAATTAATTCAGGTAGTAGCTCGCTCATGTGGCCATGATGATGTGAGAAAATTTAACTTCAATGATTTAAGCACATTGAATTATGAAATGCATAAACTTACCGGAATACCATATGCCGGAATAAAATAAACGACCATGATAGAGAAATTAATTAGTTTTTTCAAGCAGCCTAAAAAAGACACAATTGGGAAAGTACCCGAGGGCTTATGCCCTAATTGTTGGGGACACCAGGAATTCGATAATGTAATTCGTGAGATGTATGATGATAAGCAAATTGATGTAAACAATCATAAGGCTAACCATGCATTCATTCAGGATTTTGTTGTGAATAGGCTAAGTGGAATTCACTTAGTTAAAGGCAATAACAGTTTTGAGTGCCCTACTTGTAGAGTAAAAATGCCAAACGAACAATAACTATGAATACATACACTAAAACAGATCAACAGTTACATCTGCTAAGCCAGATACTAACTAAAGCTAACCGAACTTTTGTTGCACCTAAGGCGGATGATAGTCATACAAACATTTATTTTGATTTTCTTGGAAATAGAATTCTGGGAAGGTGGATTAAGTCATCAAATGGCAATGTTATATTGTCACTCAACCTTGACAATCTTACTTTTGAATGGTTAAATTCATCGCAAAACACAATAGCATCTTTTAATGCTGTTGGCAGAACCATCGTCGAAATTGAAGATGAAATTTCAAATCATCTGTCGGAAATAGGGTTAAATAAAGATGGATTTACAGATAAACTTCATTTTGAAATTCCGGAATACTCTTTTGCTAAAAAAGCTGTTGAAAGTACCACAGCTCATGACCTCGATCATTGGAAACATTTTCGCAATATGGCTAATCAGGCATCTTCTTTTCTATTGGGTTATCTTCAGATTGATGGTGAGATAAGAATCTGGCCACACCATTTTGATACAGGTATTTATGTTGTATCAGAAAAAGGAATGGGCATTGGATTTGGGTTAGCCATGGAAGACACGCTTATTGGTGCTCCATATTTTTATATGTCGGGGTATCCGGCTCAGGGATCCATTGAGTTTAATAATCTTCCCAAATTCTCAACAGGAAAATGGGAGACTTCTCCAACCTGGCAAGGTGCAGTTCTTCCACTTGATGAACTTATTAATATCTCAGAGAAATTACAAATTGAAGCCGTTAATAGTTACATGGTAAAGGCTGTAAACTGGTATTTAAGCTAATCTTCAAATTATGGACTGGTTCATTCCCCTTACAATTATCCCGGGTGTTGGTTTAATAATTGGATCTACTTCAAGCATTATGCTAACCTTAAACGACGAGATAACAAGACTTGTTGATAAAGCTGGTAACTGTACTGATATTATCCGGTATAAACTACGGCAACTGAAGCGATTAAGCATATCCATTGTTTTCCAATATATTGGGCTTTTCTTTTTATTGGTATCAGGCATAATAGGTAAACTCCTTCCTGAAATTATATATTTATCAGAATGGTTATTGTTTTCGGGAACATTCACAATTTGCATTTCTATTGTATTTTTAATAGTGTATTCCACTAAAGCTGTATCAATACGACAAAAGCACCTGACTCCATGATATTCCCTGAAATAATAATTGATCAAGATCAGGCTTTGGGGCTCGAACATTTCAAAGAAATGGATTATTATGCTGTGAATAATTATAAGCTTCCCATTGAATTAATGATGGAAAATGCAGGGCTTAATCTTGCAACTCTTGTAGCTTCATTTTCTAAATCAGGACAAAATATTTGTATTGGTATTGGTAACGGAAACAATGGAGGAGGAGGACTTGTTGCTGCACGAAGACTTGCTGCTTGGGGATACAATGTTTTTCTCGATTTAATGACTGATATTACCAAAGAACTACCTGCAATTCAGCTGAAACGGGCACTAAAGTTTGGGGCTTCATTAAAAAACATTAATACTTATGATGTTTGGGTGGATGCTTATTTAGGATTCTCGCAAAGATTACCCCTCTCCGATAATTTGTTAAAAACAATTGTAGCAGCCAATAATAGTTCTGCCGTAAAAATATCTCTTGATATTCCCACTGGATTTTTAGGAGCTGATTCTTCAAACTATTTCTGCCCAGATAAAGTATTAACTCTTGCAGCTCCCAAAAGAATTCTTTTTGAATTGGATAAAGAAGCTGAAATATATATTGCTGATTTGGGAATACCAAAGGAGGTATATTTAAAATTTGGTGTAGATATTCTCCCGTTCTACACAAATTCTATCATAAAACAAAAACGTTAGCAGATGAACAATAAAATCGTTTGGCACAAAGTGCTAGATAACAAAAACGAATTGCCCGATGGTAGGGTAATGACGGTAACGGCAGGTCACAAAGGAATCTGTTTAACCCATTTCGAAGGCAAATATTATGCTCTGGAAAATAAGTGTCCACACCAGGGAGGACCACTTGGAGAAGGAAGTATTGAAAAAAAGATGCTTCGTTGTCCATGGCATGGTTGGGACTTCCATCCGTGTGGTGGTTCTGCTGAAGGATTTGATGATGGATTACCTACTTTCGATTTGAAGATAGAAGGAGACACCATCTTAGTTGGCTTAGAAGAAGAAACTCCCCACGAACCTACTATTTCTGATGTAATGGCTGAAACAATGGTTAACTGGGGAGTTAATTGTGTTTTTGGTATGGTTGGTCATTCAAATCTTGGATTTGCAGATGCACTTCGCCGACAGGAAGAAAAAGGTAATCTTAAATTTATTGGTATTCGTCACGAAGGTGCAGCAGCATTTGCAGCATCAGCATATGGAAAACTAACGGGCAAGCCAGCAGCCTGTTTTGCTATTGCCGGACCTGGTTCTACCAATATGTTCACTGGTCTTTGGGATGCAAAAGTTGACAGAGCACCTATTCTTGCACTTACAGGCCAGGTTGCCACTCAGGTAATGGGAACCGGAAATTTCCAGGAGGTTGATCTTGTGAGAGCCTTTAGCACAGTTGCTGAGTTTAATCACAGGGTTGAGCACAAAAGCAAACACAGTGAGTTGATGGCAATGGCCATAAAAAATGCCATAATCAGAAGGGATGTAAGTCATCTTACCTTCCCAGATGAAGTGCAGGAGTTACCACTTGAAAATAATGAAAAAGCATCTACACCAAAAGGTAGAATAACACCTATGACAATTGCACCTCCGGCAGAATCATTAAAGGAGGCCATCGAAATGTTAAATGAAGCCAAACGACCAACTATTATTGTGGGACATGGTGCCCGGTTTCATATGGATGCGATAACAGCTTTTGCTGAGAAATTGAAATGCCCGGTATTAACAACATTTAAAGGAAAAGGTCTTATCTCAGATAATCATCCTTTAGGTTGTGGCGTGTTGGGGAGAAGTGGAACTCCGGTAGCATCCTGGTTTATGAATGAGTCGGATTTGTTACTGGTAATTGGTGCATCTTTTTCAAACCATACCGGGATAACTCCTAAGAAACCAACCATACAAATCGATTTTGATCCATTGGCACTGAGTAAATTTCATGAAATTGATGTAGCAGTTTGGGGTGAAATATCGGTTACAGTAAGTATGCTAAATGATCAGTTATCCATGCTAGATAATAAGATTGATCAAACCAAAGAAATCAGCTCAAGATGGAATATTTGGAGAATGGAAAAGAAGAAACGACTTATGGAAGAGCGTGGTAAAGGAATAAGCTCAATTGCCATATTTGAGGCAATGAATGAACTCGCTCCTGAGAATTCCATTGTTTGCGTTGATGTCGGCAATAATGCATATTCTCTTGGAAGATATTTTGAAAGCAAAAACCAAACCTTTTTAATGTCAGGCTATTTGGGATCCATTGGATTTGCTTTTCCGGCAGCAATGGGAGCATGGGCAGCGGTTGGAAACGATCGCCCAATAATTGCAGTTGCCGGTGATGGTGGTTTTTGCCAGTATCTGGCTGAGTTAACAACTGCCGTTAAATACAATATGCCAATCAAACTGATTTTACTGAATAACAGTGAACTTGGTAAAATATCTAAGGAACAACGTGCAGGTGAATTTGATGTTTGGGCTACCGACCTTCACAATCCTGACTTTACTGAATATGCCATAGGTTGTGGTGCTTTTGGATTAAAGGTCACAGAAAAAGACCAGTTACGAGATGCCATGAGTCAATTGATGAATCATAATGGTCCCGGATTATTGGAAGTGAAAACCGATGTTGGTTTGATATAATTGAATCAGGAAAAATCTAAACATAAAAAAAGGGTGTCTACACAACACCCTTTTTTACCAAATCAATTTATTAACTATTCCTCGATAAGTATCGTACTATTTTACAAGAACCAGTTTTTGTATTGAGCTTAGGTTTCCTGAAGTAACTTTCACGAAATAATATCCTGAAATAACTTTCGTTCCTGTATTACTATCTCCATCCCATCTAACAACCTGATCTCCTGATGTAAATTCTTTCTGCGTTTTGTATACTAATTGCCCTGTTGCGTTAAATACCTTCACGCTAGCCAGACCATCATTTCTCATATTGAAACTAATGTTAGTAATTCCGCTTGAAGGATTAGGATATACTCCAAGTGCAATCGACTTTGGATTAAATATTGAAGTTGTTTCATGCATATCTTTTGCAGCGGCAACAGCTTGTTCTAAAGTTTTGTCTGGAATATTATCACCAGGGTCGTTATTATGACAACCTAAACAAGAATAAGCTGGACTTAGGGATGCTTCTCTTTCTTCGTCATCTCTTACCCAACTACCATCAGCAGTAAACATTGATGCTGTATCAACAGTAATTTTCATTAGATGTGAACGAACATCACCAACAAAACCACTTTCACCTCTTTTTGTACCTGATTTCGCAGCAAAAGGCATATGGCAATCAATACATGTTGCATTTCCTGAGTGGTTAGTAGTTGTAACCTGATCGGCATGACATGTGGCACAAGCTAGTATTACACCATCACCATCCCAAATGGTACGTTCGTGAGGATCATGACATGTTATACATGTTTTTCCATTTGCATAATGTCCAGTAACGGTAAACTCATCCCATTGCTCATGATGTTTTATAAATCCACCACTTGCATTAATTGGATTTTTATAATCACGATTGTGGCATGTTCCACAAAGGAAGTTTACATCATTTCCACTACTATTTGGTAATTGAATATCGTCACCTACCTGAAGTCCTCCTATTGAGTTATCCAAATGTGCAAATTCATACACTTTATCAATATTGCTTGATGAAGGAGCTGCAATATGGGCACTTCCCGGTCCGTGACATGATTCACAACCAATACCACCTTCACTAAAAGTTCCTAAGTTGTCAACACCCGCCAACCACGAACCTGTAGTATCACCACCAGTAGTATGGCATTTGAAGCAGCTATAGTTATATATCTTAACATCACCAGGGTGATAATCTACCCAACCATGATCTTCACCACCATAAAAATTAAATTGGTTATGTCCCATTCCTGTTGAATAAGCACTTCCTGCTGTTCCAACAATATGGCCGTCTTTACCAACAAATCTGGCTTTCCAACCATATCCACCAATTACACCACCAATGTCTTCCCAAGTATGCGATCCATCGCCAAGGTTAGTCATCCATGTGTCTTCAAAATTAATTGCTTCAGGAGGATAAAATGGGGGCTGATTATTTTCAATTACTGAAAATTTATAAGGATGTCCTGAATTAACCCATGGGTTAAATTTTTGTGCGTGACAGCCAGAACATGCATCAGAACCCACAAAAGTTTGTGCTAGTATATATTCGCTTGTTCCTAAGATAAAAACGGATATTAACACTAATTGTAAAAGTTTTTTCATATCGGTAATTTTTAATTTATAGTTTCAATTTTGATATTGTAAAAATAGAGATGACTTAATAATCCTACAATAGCACCTAGTACGTATATTGATATACCGTGAAACACGTAGTTTGTGATAAATATCACAATTTCAGGGGCTGATCTCCATATTTATGCGAAAAGCAGATTCCCGTTTTTTGTTAATTGTATTAGGTTAAAACTGGAAATACTAATTCAAATTTTTCAAATTTATACGTGATTCAAGGTATTTGATTTATCTGTTAAGTAACTTATTATTGCACTTTATTAAGTTAAGAATATTCCATTTTAATCAACTTGGAATAATATTCAAACTACTAAGCTGCATGATAAAATACTTGAACAAACTATTTACTAGTTTATACTTCCCTGTCTCTTTAAAATACATTTCGCTTGTTGCATATATACTACTAATTGCCATAGGTTTCATGGCCAACTCAAACGATGCTGCAATTCCTAAACAATTACGCAATACAAATCTGGGCAATCTTATTGTTTGGTCATATTGGTGGCCAATAATTATAATACTGGCTATTTCCTTTGGTCGTATATGGTGTATGATATGCCCTGTTGAGATAATAACTACTTTTTTCGCAAAAATTGGAATGAGGAAAAAACGACCAAAGTGGTTGCTTTCTGGCTGGGTAATTACAGTTTTTTATATGGTGATTCTATTTTTTGGAATACAAGGTATTGCAATTCATAGAAACCCAACATTTATGTCATTGTATTTACTTACAATTGTAGGTGTTTCAATCCTTGTGGGGAGTATTTATGAAAAAAACACCTTTTGTAGGTATGTTTGTCCGGTTGGTTATTTACTAGGTTTGTATTCAAGGTTGTCGTTTTTTGGCTGGCGAGTAAAGGATAGTTCTGTTTGCAATAACTGCAAGGACAAATCATGCATTCAGAAAGAATATCAATACAACCTAAATTATAAAAGCTGTGGTGTTGACTTATATCCGGCAAATATCAACGATAACTCTGATTGCATTTTGTGTGCCGGTTGTCTTAAAACATGCGATAAATATCAATCTGAACAAAATATAAAACGACCTAATCCTCAACTCACCAATATTGGTTTTGCAAATGATCTTTTTAAGTTGAAAACTTTAAAAATGGCAGAATTTGTTTTTGTTTTGGTTGTTTCGGGTTTTGTAATCTATGAAATATGGGCCGAGTGGTCAGTTTCCAAAAAACTTCTGCTATATATTCCAAACACCGTATATGATTCGTTATCAATAAATAACAACATGCTTTTTGGAATTATTAAAAGTTTGATTTTGTTTATCCTAATTCCTCTGGCTATATGGCTAATACCATTTGTAATATCCAGAATAGTTGGGGCTTCTATTAAAC
>ERZ889078.3097-NODE-3097-length-11343-cov-11.052622_pt1 | contig 11343 bp, 8 predicted proteins | sample MGYA00521266_ERZ889078 | MGnify/ENA primary metagenome ERZ889078 (study PRJEB32303, sample SAMEA104408618) | aquatic metagenome | biome: Brackish water; feature: Pelagic; material: water | place: Baltic Sea | collected 2014-06-16T06:34:00 | depth 76,534 m ... | reverse complement strand
CTTCAAATAATTCATCACCGAAAGTGCAAATATTCCAGCGGTTTCTGTTCGTAAACGGCTTTTTCCTAGATCTATTTCGGTAGCGCCCTGTTTTATGGCCACTTCAATTTCTCCCTCCGTAAAATCGCCCTCAGCCCCAATCATTATCCAAGAATCGGTTTGTAATTGATTGCTTAGTCGCACCTTTTCTGCATCTCGACAATGAGCGATCAGTAACGGTTCATTTGCCGTTTTGATAAAATCAGAATAAGAAGTGAGCTCATGCAATTTTGGTAGCCAATTTCGTTGGCTTTGTTTCATTGCTGCAAGCAGCACTTTTTCGCTACGCTCTTGTTTCAAAATTCGCCTTTCCGAATTGGAACAGAGAATTGGGCAAATTTCTGAAACTCCAATTTCCACTGCCTTTTCTAAAAACCACTCAAAGCGGTCGATGCTTTTTGTTGGGGCAAGTGCGATTTTTGGTAAAACGGGTTCTTTCTCAGTTGTTTGCTTCAAAATATCAAACGAACAACTTCTTTTTGAAATCTCGCTTATTTGGGCTAAAACTCGCACCCCTTTCCCATCCGACACTTCAATTCGCTCGCCAGCATTCAATCTTAGAACCCGTACAGCATGCCTTGTCTCTTCCTCGCTGAGTTCGAGAAGACCATTTTGAAGTTCAGGTTGGTAGAATAGGTGCATGGGTGTAAAATAAAAAACCCTTCCCGTTTCCGAGAAGGGTTTTAAAATACATGTTAATTCAAGTTATGCGCTTTGAGAAACCTTTGGCGCAGCGGCCATAATTTCTTCATTAGCTGTGTCTGCGTACTGCTCAAAGTTCTTGACGAAAGAAGCTGCTAATTTTTCAGCTTTTGCATCATAAGCGGCAGTATCTGCCCAAGTTCCGCGAGGATTGAGTAATTCCGTAGGTACCTCTGGACAAGTGATAGGCATGGCCAATCCAAAAATGCTGTCCGTTGTGTACTCAACTGAATCTAGCGTGCCATTCATGGCAGCAGTTATCATGGCTCGTGTATACCTCAACTTAATACGACTTCCCGTTCCGTAAGCACCACCAGACCATCCAGTATTAATCAACCAAACGTTCACATTATGTTCTTTCATTTTTTCGCCCAACAGCTCTGCGTAACGTGTAGCAGGTAATGGAAGAAAAGCTTCCCCAAATCCAGCAGAGAATGTTTGCTGAGGTTCTGTAACTCCAACTTCAGTTCCGGCAACTTTCGCTGTATAACCGGAGATGAAATAATACATGGCTTGCCCAGAGGTTAGCTTGGAAATAGGAGGAAGGATACCGAATGCATCTGCCGTAAGCAAGAATATATTCTTCGGGTTCTTACCGTACGATGGGTTCATCACATTGTCAATATGATGAATTGGATAGGCTGCACGAGTGTTTTCCGTTTTGTCAACATTCTCGTAATCCACAGTGCTTGTTCCTTCGTAGAAATTGATGTTTTCTACCAATGACCCAAACTTAATAGCATCAAATATCTGTGGCTCTTTTTCTTGAGTTAAGTCAATGCACTTGGCATAGCATCCGCCTTCAAAATTGAAGATTGTATCACCGTCCCATCCGTGTTCGTCATCACCAATTAACCTTCTCTCGGGATCTGCCGAAAGTGTGGTTTTTCCAGTTCCTGAAAGGCCGAAGAAAATGGCAGTATCACCATCTTTCCCAACATTAGCAGAACAGTGCATTGAAAGCACATTTCTTTCGTGCGGAAGTACAAAGTTCAGTACCGAGAAAATTCCTTTTTTGATTTCGCCTGTGTAAGCTGTTCCTCCAATAAGAATCATCTTTTTGGTGAAGTTCAGTATCGCAAAATTGTGCTGACGTGTTCCGTCTGTTGCAGGATCGGCATGAAATCCAGGAGCACAAATAATCGTCCACTCAGGGTCAAACGTGGCAACTTCTTCGGCTGTAGGGCGAAGAAACAAGTTGTTGGCAAAAAGATTGCTCCATGGCAACTCAGTTGCTACCCTTATATTCATTCTATGCTTGTCGCTTGCACAAGCGTAGGCATCTCTTACATACACTTCTTTTCCTTGGAAATAGGTGCACACTTTTTCATATAAATGATCGAATTTTTCTGGGGTAAACTTGAGGTTTATGTCTCCCCAGGCAACAGAGTTTTCCGTTTTCTCATCGCAAACGATGAAGCGATCTTTAGGCGACCGACCTGTAAATTCTCCAGTATCAACAGCTAGCGCTCCAGTGTCCGTAAGCGCCCCCATGCCATTCATGATGGTTTCTTCAATTAGCTCTGCTGGCGTTAAATTCCAATAAGCCGCAGCTACGTTTTTCAAGCCTAGGTCTGCAACCGTTGTACCATCAGCTTTTCTTCCGTATTCATCCATTAGTTATGTTTTCGTTTTAAAAAAGAAAGGTGCAAAGGTAGTTCTTAAATGCTTGTTACGTAGCGGTTTCGTGTTTGATGTCGGTCAGTTTTCCACAATGAATCAACGGATTTAGAGCCTTCAAAGAGGGTGTTAATTGTTGAAGGTTGTAAATCTATACTGACGTTAAGAACAATGTCAGAGTGCGATGTTCGAGAAAACCATGGCTTTTGGACAGGTGTTATCTTAATTTTGATTTAGTGAAATCGAATGAGTCAATATTTAACAAACTCTGGAACTTCGAGTTTAAGGATATCACATTAACGCATCAACACATAGTGCTGTTTGGAGTGTTTTTTGGTGGTGCAATCTATGTTGTAGGAGAAGTGTTGTTTGCACTAAATCCGCTTGCAGGAGGTTTTTCAATTACGGAGGCCCTAAACCCTACTAATATTGCTTTTATAGATTGCCGAGGTTGGAAACGCTTTTTTCCACAAATCTGGCTCAGCATTGCCTTGTCGGTAGTCGTCTTCCGACTTTTCGTGATTTTCCACAGTTACTTCAAGTCTAAAAAAGTCTTAGGCGAAACAGGTTTTACAAGATACATGTTTACCTATTTCTCCTCGTTTGTATTTGCCTTAATGTTGGGTTTGGGATTGATGTATGTGTTGCTTGGCTTCGCAAAACTTGCAGGGTTTGAAGTAGCAGAAGGCACCAATGTTTTCGCCAGCTTTATTGTTTGGCTCCAAGGGGTAATTGACAATCGTGTGCCAACATTGATCAATGTGAAATCATACTGGCTTGCAATTTTTTTATCCGTGTTTTTATCGGCTTTGCCAGGATATTTCATTCATTGGATAACGCACAAATTCAGATTTTTCTGGTACGTTTTTCATCGTTGCCATCATTGTCCAGAGTTTCTGCACCCTTTGGGAGCTCCTCCTGCTTTTGCTTTTGAGTTTGCTTTGGTTTTTCCGGCTGGCTTAGTTGCAATAGTCACGTCAAAACTCATTTACACCGAGCCTCTTATAATGGAGATGGCGATTTACTTCACATTCATTTATGCGTTCGAAATATTCAATCATTCCATCGTTCATTACGATTTCGCTTTTCGCAACGGTTTCATCAGAAACATGAGCCGCTTGTCAGGAAATGGCGTGTATCACTTGGTACATCACTCGGCTAAGCCAAATGACCAAACAATCAATTTGGGAGGGTCTCCTTTTCTGTTTTGGGACAGAATTTTTGGCACGTATCGAAAGCCTTACGAACAAGCACCTCCGCTAGGGCTAACGAATCAACCTAAACTCAAACTGAATCCATTCAGAATAATACTAAGCGGAATTTCGCAGATATTATTTGAACTAAAAGAGAACAAGAACTGGTGGGTTCGACTCAAAATCCTCTTCGGACCTATTCATTATCAGCCGCCAAAAACCAAGGAGTATTTAATTCTTGGATACTAATCAAATCCCGTAAATCACACCATACTTTTTCTTGGCGTAATCCATAAAGTATTGAGAGTTCAACGGTTCGCCACTAATGCGTTCGCACAATTCTTTAGAGCTATAAAGCTTTCCGTATTGATGAACGTTCTCTCTTAGCCAAGCCAACAGATTCTCCAAATAAGGTTTTGGATTGTTTGGGTCTAAGGTTCCGATTTTCTTTTCTGCTGCTGCATGAAATTGAGCTGCATAAAAACTGCCTATAGAATAAGTTGGGAAATACCCAATCGAACCGTGGCTCCAATGAATATCCTGTAAAACACCTTCGCTATCATTCGGAACATCAACTCCTAAATATTCCTTGTATTTCGCGTTCCAAGCTGCTGGCAAATCAACAGCATTTAGCTTTCCTTCCATAATTCCTTTCTCAATCTCATACCGAATGAGGATATGGAAATGATAGGTCAATTCATCTGCGTTGACGCGAATCAAACTCGACTGGACTTTATTCATCGCTTTGAAGAAATCCTCAGCAGAAACTCCTTCAAATTGAGTTGGAAAAACTTCCTTCAATCGAGCAAATTTCCATTCCCAAAATGGAAGACCGCGACCAACGTTATTTTCCCACAATCGGCTCTGACTTTCGTGAATCCCTAGTGAGACAGCTTCGCCACTCGGCAAGCCGTAATCGCTATCTGGTAAGCCTTGTTCGTATAAAGCATGACCACCTTCATGAATACAACTCCAAAGCATTTCGTTGAATGTATCTTCAGAAACACGGGTTGTAACACGCACATCTGTTGAAGAGAAGTTGATGGTAAACGGATGACTTGAAACATCTTGTCGTCCGCCTTCAAAATCGTAGCCCATATCCTTCAATATCTCAATCCCGAAATCCCATTGTTTATCGTGATTGAAATACTGGTCCATGAAACTATCATTGACCTGTGGCTTAGCTTTAATAGCATCCAACAAAGGCTTTAAATTCTTCTTTACCCCTTCAAACAATTCATCCAATTCAGCTACCGTACAATCAGGCTCAAACTCATCGCAAAGCGCATCGTACGGATGACCTTCGTAACCAACAATCTCCGCCTCTTTTCTTTTGAGGTCAATTACCTTTTGCAGGAATGGAGCATACAACGAGAAATCATTCTTCTTCTTGGCCTCCTGCCAATGGAAGAATGCTTCACTAGTAGCTCGGCTCATCTCTTCCACAAACTTGGAATCAAACAAGGTTTTTCGCTTGAGGTCGCGGGCTGTGTGCTTGATATTGGAAGCTTGCTTCAAATCACTTGGCAAGTTTGCCACCAACTCATCAACCAATTTCTTCAGTTCAGGGTCGGTGGTTTTGATGTGCGCCAACTTAGAAAGTGTTCCTATTTGCTGTGCTCTTCGTGCATGACCTTTTGCGGGCATGTAGGTTTCCAAATCCCAATGCATTAAGGCAGTTGCGTTACCAATGTCAGCTATTTCTGAAAGGGCTTCGGTGTATTGCGTGTACTTGTCCATTCTTGATTTTATAATTCGATGAGCTATTTGAGCTGCGAAAGTAATAGTCCTTCACTTGTTCTCATTCGATGGGTAATTTTGCTTAAAATCGTACTGTCAATTTCATATTTCGGATTAAGATTAAAAAGGCACAATGAGCAAGGGAAAAAGCAATGGCGCAAAAGCGTTGATAGACACACTTACCAATGCAGGGATTGATACGTGCTTTACTAATCCCGGTACATCCGAAATGCACTTCGTTGCCGCGTTGGATAACTCAGAAATGAAGGCTGTTCTAACTCTTTTTGAAGGTGTGGCAACAGGCGCGGCTGATGGTTATGCACGTATAGCGGAAAAACCTGCCGCAACTTTGCTTCATTTAGGTTGCGGACTAGGAAACGGTCTTGCCAATCTTCACAACGCAAGAAAGGCACGCGTGCCAATGGTCAATATTGTAGGAGATCACGCCACGTACCATACACAGTATGATGCACAGCTTCAGTCAGACATAGAAACCGTTGCGCGGAATTGTTCCAAATGGGTAAGAACCACACAAGAAACAAGTCAGATAGGTAACGATGCAGCGGAAGCCATTAAGGTGGCTCAAGGTGCTCCAAATCAGATTTCTACGCTCATTCTTCCTGCCGATGTTTCGTGGGGAGAAGGAGGTCATGCTGCTACCGATTTCTCTCAACCTGCGCCCGAACCTGCTTCCGCTGCTGCTGTAAACGAAATTGCGGAGGTACTTAAGAAATCAGGTAAAAAGGTGGCTATTCTTTTGGGTAGAAGAGTTACGCTGGAAGCTGGTTTGATGGCTGCATCTAAAATTTCAGAACACACAGGCGCGAAGCTTTATACGGAAGTATTCCCAACACGATTACAACGTGGAGCTGGTTTGCCAAACGTAGAGCGCATTGCCTATTTGGCAGAAATGGCTGCCGTGCAATTGAGCGGCTACGACCATTTAATCCTGATTGATGCCAAGGCACCTGTTTCATTCTTCGCCTATCCTGGTAAGAAAAGCTACTTGGTTCCTGATGATTGCAAGCTGCATGATTTAGTGACCAAAGAGCAAGATGCCTTAAAGAGTTTAGAGGTTTTGGTTGCTGCTGTTGGTGCGGCTGATACCGCTCCTAAACTTCAAGAAGCAAAGCGACCAAAACTTGCTTCTGGTAAGCTGAACGCTGAGAAAATTGCTCAGGCAGTTGGTGCGCTTTTACCAAACAATGCCATCATTTCCGATGAGGCACAAACCTCAGGACTCAAAATTCCAAGTAACACAGATGGTTCTCCAAAGCACGATTTGCTTACCCTTACTGGCGGTGCGATAGGACAAGGTTTGCCTGTTGCTGTAGGTGCTGCGGTTGCTGCTAAAAACCGACCTGTGTTGGCCTTGGTAGGAGATGGTTCTTCCATGTACACCATCCAATCGCTTTGGACGATTGTTGCTGAAAAGCTAGATGTAACTACTGTAGTGATGAACAATGGTTCTTACGCCATTCTTAATATCGAATTAGAAAGAGTTGGTGCGGAAAAGGCCGGCCCAAAGGCCTTGGCGCAGTTGGATATTTCAGAACCAGGAATCGACTTCGTTTCAATTGCAAAAGGAATGGGGATGGCTGCAGAACGAGTAAGAACTGCCGAAGAATTTAATTCAGCACTTGAACGTGCGTTTAGAGAACCAGGTCCACATTTGATTGATGCGATAGTACCAAGCGAATACGAAGGTTTGAAGTTGAAAGCGCTGCCTTACTTGCTAAACTCATTGGATAAAATTCCGAATTCAATAGCGAAGGCGTTGAAGAAAAAATTGGCTCCGTAGTTTTTTCGGTCATGCTGAACTTGTTTCAGCATCTATTACAGACCCTGAAATAAATTCAGCGTGGCCGCTGCTGTTTACTTCTTTCGGATAAACTGAATAGCAACGCTTAACCAAGCCGCTACCAGAATAAGTCCGCCAATTGGTGTAGCTAAACCGATGGCTTTTACATCTTCCATTCCATGTACAGGAATCGTGGAAAGCAAGAAAATTGAACCTGAGAAGAACAGCGTTCCAATTGCGAAAAGCCACAGAGAAGCATTCAGGTTTACATCAAATTGCTTGGAAAGAAGTACACATCCCGCGATAGCGAAAATGTGCCACATCTGATACCTCACGCCAGTAGCAAAACTGTTTAGTTGAACTTCACTTAACGTGTTTCTTAATGTGTGCGCACCAATAGCTCCAAGAATGACAGTAATTGCTCCTAACACAGCTATGAATATTATCCAGTTTCGCATGGTGCAAATTTAGCCTATTTGTAACCGATTTCGGGGGTTAACTCAACCCTGCTCTTCATGAAAGTACCAACTCCAAATGCCACTTCTTTTCCATCTTCGTTGAAAAGTGTTGCTTCTGCAATTATCATGTTTTTAGACTGAGATTTCAATTTTCCTACTGCTCTAATTTTGCCAGAAGAAACAGGCCGAATAAGGTTTAGATTAAACGAGGATGTAAGCACAAAAACACCTTCTATTACCGAACTAGCGGCAAAGAATGCAGCATCATCCAAGAGTTTAAAATAGATTGCACCGTGCATGGCATCTGCTGCATGATGATATTTGTCCTGAACGGTCAGTCCAACGACAGCTTCTCCTTCTGAGATTTTGATTGTAGTTGTCTCAAAAAGCAACTTTTGAACCTTTGCACCTAGATACATACGTTCGAGTTTTTGGAAGTGCGTTTCTGTCATCTCAAATCTTTTTTATAATGCAACGCTACGGCTTTAGATTCTATTCCCTCAATTTCTTTTACATCCGATCTTATTACCTCATAAAATAGTGTTTGCAGTCGCGTTCAAAAAATGTCTTCATATACCACTTTTCGCGCTCCGCTTAATGCTAAGTTTGACGCCATGAAGAATATATTAGTGATAGGAGCTGGACGCTCAGCAACCGTGTTGATTCAATACTTTTTAAATAATGCTGAAGCGCAAGATTGGCATCTAACTGTTGGAGATATTTCAGCAGAATTATGTGAGAAAAAGATTGCTGGTCATCCCCGCGGACGAGCCATTTCTTTTGATGTTTTCAACGCTGAGCAGCGAAAAACGGAGCTTTCTAACGCAGATATTGTAGTGAGTATGCTTCCGGCCAGTATGCATATTGAGCTGGCACGAGAATGTGTTGATTTGGGAAAACATCTGACCACAGCATCTTACATTTCTAAGGAGATGAAGAGTCTGGATGAGGCTGCAAAAGCCAAGAATGTGGTTTTGCTCAACGAAACCGGATTGGATCCAGGGATTGATCATCTCTCGGCCATGAATTTGCTAGACGAGATAAGAGAAAACGGAGGTAAAGTTGAACATTTTGAAAGCTTTACTGGCGGACTTGTTGCTCCTGAAAGCGATGATAATCCCTGGCATTATAAGTTCACTTGGAATCCAAGAAATGTGGTGTTGGCATCGCAGGGCGGAGCTGTTAAGTTTATACATAATGGTAAGTACAAATACATCCCCTATCATCGTGTTTTTCGCAGAACGGAATATATCACAATTGAGGGGCATGGAGAGTTTGAGGGCTATGCCAATAGAGACAGCCTCTCTTACCGAGAAGTGTATGGATTACATGACGTAAAAACACTTTATCGCGGAACGCTTAGAGTTCCTGGATTCAGCCGCTCTTGGAACGCTTTTGTGCAACTAGGAATGACAGACGATACCTATGTGATGGAAGATTCGGAAACGATGACAAATCGCGATTTTATCAATTCCTTTTTACCTTTTAGTTTGCGAGATAGTGTTGAGTTAAAGCTTCGTGCCATGCTAAAGCTAGACCAAGATGACCGTCTGATGGAAAAACTCCAGTGGCTTGGCTTGTTTGATAAAACCGTTATCGGACTGAAAAATGCTACTCCAGCACAAATTCTTCAGCACATTTTGGAGAAGAAATGGAGCATGAAGCAAGACGATAAAGACATGATTGTAATGTGGCATAAAATCGGTTTCATCAAGGATGGAAAGAAATTTGTGACCGAAAGCTCAATGGTTGTTAAAGGAGATGATCAAGAAAACACATCAATGGCCAAAACTGTAGGGCTTCCATTAGCAATTGCAACCCGCATGATATTGGAAGGACAGATTACTGACAGAGGTGTCCTATTACCGCTTTCTAAGAACGTTTATCAGCCAGTTTTAGCTGAGTTGAGCAAGAATGGTATATCTTTCAAGGAGAAAACCTACCAAGTAGAGGAGTTTACTACATGAAACGAATTGCAGTTTTTCCGGGTTCTTTCGACCCAATTACCAAAGGTCACGAAGACATTATTCTGAGAGCCGTCCCGTTGTTTGACGAGATTATCGTAGCAATAGGAACCAACTCTAGCAAGAACTACATGTTTTCGTTGGAAAAACGGTTGGAAATGATTCGTTATACCTTCAGGAATGAAGCTAAAGTGAAGGTGGAAACATACTTAGGAATGACTGTTGAATACTGCAAAACGGTTGGCGCAAACTACTTACTTCGTGGCCTAAGAACATCTGCTGATTTCGAATTTGAACGCAGCATTGCGCACATAAATCAAACGCTCAATCCTGATTTAGACACTGTTTTTCTACTCTCGTTGCAAGAGTATTCTGCAATAAATTCAACGATTGTCCGTGATATACTTATCAATGGTGGCGAAGTTTCTCGCTTCGTGCCCGAAGGACTTGACTTGAATACATGAGATTTATCTGGCTTTTGTTCATTATCCCGTTTGTTGCAAATGGGCAACATGCCGTAATTCGGGGTGTAGCTCCATTAGCCATTGGGCAAGAAATTCAGCTCAGAGTCTATGATGATCCAATAAGTCAAAAGGAACGGGTTTTAGCCAGTCAAATTGTTGATGTTGATGGTAGTTTTGAACTCAAAGTTGCTCCTTATGAAGTGCAGTATGCGATGCTTCAAATTGGTCAGGATTGTGCTGATTTTTTCATTGAACGAGATAAAGACATTGAGTTAACGTTCGTTCCTCCAGTGCGAGATGCAAATGAACCTAGTGCCTTTTATCAGCGCCACTTTTTCATTCCTAAAATTACGGGTGGAAAATCTGCAAAACTGAACGAGCAGATCATCAACTTTAATGATTCCGTTGATAGCTTTTTAGAAAGGCTTTATCCGATAATGGTGAATAGAAGAAGCCCTCAAATTGTAGCCAAAGAATTGGCATTGTTTGATGAGAAGGTGCTTAAGGATTTCGCGAAAGCCGAACCGTTCGTCAAGGATTACATCGCTTACTCACTAGCTGGTGTGGAGCAAACGTTTTTAACTGACAAGGAACGCTTGTATAACAAGTATTTGAAAGACAAAAGAGTACAGGCAAATAATCCTGCCTTTATCGATTTTGCGCTTCAGTTTTTTCAGGGAGAAGTGAATAAAGTCCTGCTAATAGATAAGTTTGAGGAAAGCAAGAAAGCCATGCAAGGCCGAGAGATTTTTGCGGCATTCGATAACCTTCTTCACGAAAACCCGCGATTGCAAGATTCGTTTTTGAGGCGGTTGGTCTTAATTGCTGGAATAGAACAACTGTTCGTCCATAAGGATTTTGATGAATTGAAATTGATAGCTGCTCTTAAACAATTTGGAGGATTATCGTCCAATTCTTATCTCGGAAATGCTGCAAAAAATGTGGCGTCAAAACATGAGAAGCTTTCGGTCGGAACAGTTGCTCCTGAGATTGTTTTTAAAGATGTAAACGGGTTTGAAAAACGCTTGTCTGACCTGAAAGACACCTACGTTTTTCTGGAATTGACGGATGCCACAAATAGCTACTGTCAAAGAGAAACCAATGTAATTCCTAACCTAAAAGAAGAATTCAAAAACATTCAATTCGTTACCATTTGCGTGGGAAATTCAGCAGATGAAATGAAGTCCCTGCAAAAACAACTGAATATAGATTGGGTTTTTGGTGGAATTTCAATAACTAACTCACTAATTGAGGATTACAACATCAAGAGTTTGCCGTTGTTTTTCATTTTGGATCCCGAAGGGAAATTGTACAAAACCCCTGCTTCAGACCCAACCAAGGGAGCACAAGGTGAGTTAATGA
>ERZ889078.3096-NODE-3096-length-11348-cov-5.941822_pt1 | contig 11348 bp, 10 predicted proteins | sample MGYA00521266_ERZ889078 | MGnify/ENA primary metagenome ERZ889078 (study PRJEB32303, sample SAMEA104408618) | aquatic metagenome | biome: Brackish water; feature: Pelagic; material: water | place: Baltic Sea | collected 2014-06-16T06:34:00 | depth 76,534 m ... | reverse complement strand
GCATGATCGAAGGCTGCATGACCTGCGCCTCCTGTGGGTTTTCGAAATGCGGGTGAGTGCTTTGCCTGCAACCTGCCACATCCAAGCACCGTTTTCGGGCCTGAAAGCGTGCTGCAAGGCCGATAGGCGGCGCGCGGGCAAGGTTCATCTGGCTTTTGGCGCGGATTAATCAGGCTGGCCTTTTTGTAAACTGCGACATCGTGGGCACAGGAGGTGGATGGATTTGCCTCAGTCAAGCGCTTGCGCTGGCAGAATTAGCCCGTTTGTTCTAGGTTTCATTCGTGGGTGGGGGCCCGTTTGACAGTTGGACAATTAGATGCGCAAGGCCCTTATTTCGGTAATCACCGCCCTCTTTTTTCTTCCGCAACTCCCGCAAACGCTTGCAGCGCAGGAACATACGACGCTGGGCTTCGGGCGTTTCTTTAGCAATGACGCCTTGGGCGATGGCAAAGACCGTTGGCGCACGGGCTCTTATGCTGTCAGCATCGTCAGGGGTGCCGATTGGGATGGTGCCTTGCCGGGGCGCATCGGTGCCTTGCTGGAGTACCGTCTGCGCACCGAAATCATAGCACCCCAAAACCTCGCCAGCCCTGCGCCGAGTGATCGGCGTTATGTGGGCGCGTTTTCGGCGGGGGTGCATTCGCATTTCGCGTTACGATCTGCCGATATGCGCATCGGTGCTGACCTCGTGGCGACAGGGCCGCAAACCGGCGTTGGCGCATTACATCGCGAATTGCATAAGCTTTTTGGCATGACGCCGCCGGGCGACCTGTCTGCGCAAATCCCCAACCATTTCTATCCGACCCTCTCGGCAGAGATTGGTCAAACCTATCGCTTTGGCGAGGCACGTTTGCGCCCCTTCATGGAGGCGCAGGCCGGTGTTGAATCCTATCTTCGGGTTGGTGGCGATATCGTGTTGGGCCATTTAGGCAGCGGCGCGCTTATGCTGCGCGATCAGGTCACCGGGCAACGCTTTGCCGGCATCAAGGGGGATGGCACACGGGGCTTCAGCCTGACGTTGGGCGGCGATCCGGCCCGCGTTTTTGACAGCGCCTACCTGCCTGAGGGGGGTGCCGCCACGGCAAGCAAAAACCGCAGCCGCCTGCGCGCAGGCGTTCATTGGCGTGGCGAGAAATCTGAGATTTTTTATGGTGTTACCCATTTGGGCCGCGAATTTGAGGGGCAGGCCTCTGGCCAAACCCTCGGCTCCCTGCGCCTGCATTTGAGGTTTTAAACATTCGATTCTGCACGAATGTGGCAATAATGCCATAGCCAACGCGAATCGAGCCTGCTAACGTTTGGCTATAAACGATAAGAAACGAGCAGGCATACAGGCAATGAGAACGGGCTTTCGCGGCACGTTCGTCATCTCTTGGTCACAGACAGAAACAGATGGCCTCAAGGCCGCACCGTTGGATGTTCTCGCTGTTGGCGCTTCTTGGCGCTGGAGCGGCGAGGCCGTGCGCGTAGACGGGGCGCAGGACGTTTTGCTTTTGGAAGGGGCCGCGGGGGCAGCGGACATAAGAAAACGAGCGGCGCGCATGGTGCGCCGCCTTATTGGCACAGCGATCACGTCAAGAGGGGACACGATCGAGGACGATTACAGTCCTGACGTGCCAGAACAGGGTTTCATCGTCACCGACGGGACGCAAAGCTATACCGTTACACTCATTGGTGTGCGCGATACCGGCGCGCGCCTTTTGATGTTTGTCGATGAGATTCCACCCGCAAATGTGGATCTGTGGGTGGTGCGCATGGCGATTGACCGCACGGCGCAGGCTGCTGGGGCGCGGGCCGCCGGGGGTGTGATTTGTTTTACGCCCGGCACGGCCATTCGCACGGCAGAGGGTACAAAACGGATAGAAGATCTGCGCCCCGGTGACTGGATCGCCACCAAAGACAATGGCCTGCAAGAGATACTCTGGACGGGCAACCGCCGCATGACGGGCGCGCGTTTGCACGCAATGCCGCATCTGCGTCCCATTCGGTTCAGGGTTGGCGCATTGGGCCTTGGCCGCCCGGATGGGGACCTTTTGGTATCTCCTCAGCACCGGATGTTGGTCAATGGGCCTGCCGCGCGGGCTTTGTTCAACACGCCCGAGGTTCTGGTGGCGGCAGAAGACCTGATCAATGATGTATCGATCTTGGTGGATCATACGCAGCGTGAGGTAATCTATATTCATATTTTGCTGGAGCGGCATCAGGTGATCTGGGCGAATGGGCTGGAAACCGAAAGCTTCCATCCCTCCAACACAGCGCTTGATACCGTTGCCCCGGAACAACGCGCGACCTTGTTGCAGCTTTTGCCGGGGCTGGACGTTAATCCGCATGTGTACGGCGATTATGCCCGGCGAAACCTGTCCGGGCCTGAAGCGGCAATCTTGAAGCATGATTTGGCGGCGTGAAGCGCCAATATGGGGCGAATGCCGTTGACACTGCCTCTCGCGCCTATATAAGCCCGCCTGTCCCCGGATGCATTTCCGGGGATTTTCATTGGTGTTGGTGGACCTGGCAACAGGAAACCTGTCACCCGCGATCGCAAGATCAAGGGGAAGGACAACGCCCTTCGTAACTTAAGAAGGAGATCAGAGATGACGAAACGCACCTCTGCCAAGCATAAGCTCGACCGCCGTATGGGCGAAAACATCTGGGGCCGTCCGAAATCCCCGGTGAACAAGCGTGAATACGGCCCCGGTCAGCACGGTCAGCGCCGCAAGAATAAACTATCGGACTTCGGTACTCAGCTGCGCGCCAAGCAAAAGCTGAAGGGTTACTACGGCGACCTGACCGAGAAGCAGTTCCGCAAAATCTACACCGAAGCAGAACGCGTCAAGGGCGACACTGGCGAGATGCTGGTTGGTCTGCTGGAGCGTCGTCTGGACGCAGTTGTGTACCGCGCGAAATTCGTGCCGACCGTGTTTGCGGCGCGTCAGTTCGTGAACCACGGCCACGTCACCGTAAACGGAAGCCGCGTGAACATCGCGTCTTACCGCGTCAAGGAAGGCGATGTGATCGCTGTTCGTGACCGTTCCAAGCAACTGGCCATCGTGCTGGAAGCCGTGGTTCTGGCTGAGCGTGACGTGCCTGATTACATCGAAGTCGATCACTCCAAAATGACCGCAGTTTTCGTGCGCACCCCGAGCTTGGGCGATGTGCCGTATCCTGTTGTGATGGAACCGAACCTCGTGGTCGAATATTACGCCAAGAACTAATCTTGGCCGAAATCTGGCCCTTCTTATGTGGGCTAATCGAAAACGCCGCCCATCCTTGGGCGGCGTTTTGCATTTGTGGTGCCTCAACCTCTGGTCAGGGCGCTTTGAAGCAGGTAACAAGACGCAGCATTTCGGGGGGGCTGTAATGACTTCTGATATTCGGCCACAGCCGGGAATATTGGATATCGCTTTGTATGAAGGTGGTGCTGCCACTGTCGCGGGCAAATCCAATACGATCAAGCTTTCATCCAATGAAAACCCGTTCGGGCCATCCGACCGGGCGAAAGAGGCATTTTCGCGCTCTGTTCACCAATTGCACCGTTACCCCTCCACCGATCATGCCGCGCTGCGCGAGGCGATTGCCGATATGCAGCATCTGGCGGCGGACCGTGTGATTTGCGGTGTTGGCAGTGATGAAATCATCCATTTCCTGTGTCAGGCCTATGCCGGGCCGGGCGATGAGGTGCTGTTCACTGAGCATGGCTTTTTGATGTACCGCATTTCGGCCTTGGCCGCAGGGGCCACCCCGGTGGAGGTTGCGGAGCGCGAACGCACCACCGATGTCGCGGCACTTTTGGCCGCTTGCACGAAGCGCACAAAGCTGGTGTTCATCGCTAACCCCAACAACCCCACGGGCACGATGATTTCCGCGGCCGAAGTGGCGGAGCTGGCCGATGGGCTGCCGCCACAGGCGATTTTGGTGTTGGATGGGGCCTATGCCGAATATGTCGAAGGTTATGACGGCGGCCTGTCGCTGATCGAGGTTCGCGACAATGTGGTGATGACGCGGACCTTTTCCAAAATCTACGGTCTTGGCGGGTTGCGCATTGGTTGGGGCTATGGCCCCAAGGCGATTATTGACGTGCTCAACCGTATTCGGGGGCCTTTCAACCTTTCCAACACGCAGTTGGAGGCGGCCGAGGCCGCGATGCGTGATCATGACTATGTTACCCGTTGCCGTTTAGAAAATGCCCGTCTGCGGGTTTGGCTGGCCGAGGCACTGGCCGAGGTCGGCGTACCCTCGGACACGTCGCTGGCCAATTTCGTGCTGGCCCGGTTTGCTAATGCCACCGAGGCCGAGGCCTGCGATGTCTATTTGCGGGACCAGGGCCTGATCGTGCGCCGCGTTTCGGGCTACAAGCTGCCGCATTGCCTGCGGATTACCGTGGGCGATGAAAGTGCCTGCCGCCGTGTCGCCCATGCGGTGGCCCAGTTCAAAGGTAAGCGCTGATGGCGGTGATATACGAAAAGGTTGCCCTTATCGGCCTTGGGCTGATCGCCTCTTCCATGGCCCATGCGATGCGCCAGCGCGGTTTGGTCGCAACGGTTGTTGGCCATGCCAAATCTGCCGAAACCCGCGCCGCCGCGATGGAGCTGGGCTTTTGCGACGCGGTGTTTGAGACGGCGGCAGAGGCGGTGGCCGGTGCCGATCTGGTGGTTCTGGCGGTGCCTGTGGGCGTTATGGCGCAGGTTGCTGCCGAAATCGGCCCGCATCTGAAGCCGGGGGCGACCGTGACGGATGTCGGCTCGGTCAAGCAAGCGGTGATTGATGCTGTGGCCCCGCATATCCCCGAGGGTGTGCATTTCATCCCCGGTCACCCAATTGCAGGCACCGAACATTCTGGCCCGCGCTCTGGCTTTGCCACGTTGTTTGAAAATCGCTGGTGGCTGCTGACGCCTTCCGAAGGCACTGATGCAACACAGGTTGCCCGGCTGCGCGCATTGTGTGAGGCGATGGGGGCCAATGTCGATGAAATGGATGCCCCGCACCATGATCTTGTGCTTGCCGTCACCAGCCATACCCCGCACCTGATTGCCTATACGATGGTTGGGGTTGCTGATGATCTGCGCCGCGTCACCGATAGCGAGATTATCAAATACTCGGCCGCAGGCTTTCGTGATTTCACCCGGATTGCGGCCAGTGACCCGACGATGTGGCGCGATGTGTTCCTGAACAACAAGGACGCAACTCTGGAAATTCTCGGTCGTTTCACCGAAGAGCTTTTTGCGCTGCAACGCGCGATCCGCAAGGGCGATGGCGCGCATCTGCATGACTATTTCTCCCGCACCCGCGCTATCCGCCGCGGCATCATTCAGGCTGGCCAAGATACCGCAGCGTCCGACTTTGGCCGCGGCGCCGTTGCCTCGGGGCGAGGCGCCGACGAGAAAAAACAGTGAAGCGGTTCACCACTCTGGTGCTCATCTTCGCGCTTGGTCTTGCGCAGCCCGGCTGGGCGGAGCTTTCCTCACCCCGCCCCAAGCCGCGCCCGGTTGCTACCGTAGCCCTGGATGCGCCTGTAGCGACGGCACAGGTTCCGGCGTCCCAAGGGCTCACCCGGTCCATCCGGCCAGAACCGCGTCCCCAAAGCGTTGAAAACGCGGCGCGCAAGCCTTCGAAAGGTCTATTGAGCAAGGTCTTTGGCCCGCCCAAAACCAACAATAGCCGCGCCAAACCCAGCGCAAGCGGCTCTGTCTGCAAAGACCCTGCTATTCGCGGCACGCCCATCCCTACAATTCGCGGCGCGCAAAAGGGCTGCGGCATTGAAAACCCGGTGCGCGTGACCGAGGTGGACGGGGTCATGCTCAGCACTCCCGCGACATTGGATTGTGATACCGCGCGCGCATTGCGCAAATGGGTCAGCACGAAGCTCAAACCCGCCTTTGGCCGGACCGAAGTGACGGGCCTGCACGTGGCCGCCCATTACGCCTGTCGGAGCCGCAACAACAAAAAGGGAGCGCGGATCAGCGAACACGGGCGTGGCAAGGCGATCGATATTTCAGGTTTCAGATTGGCCAATGGCACGGAATTGTCCATTCTCAAGCATTATAAATCCAGCAAGGGCAAACCCATTCGCACCGCCCATAAAGGCGCTTGCGGAATTTTTGGCACCACGCTTGGCCCCAGCTCGGACGGGTATCACGAGGATCACCTGCATTTCGATACCGCACGCCATCGCGGCGGGCGTTATTGCAATTAGAGCGTTTCGGGTATGCATTCAAACTGGACTCACCCCAAGCCCTGAGCGAGTTCTGATGCTCCCGGGATCAGATAAAACGCTCAGCGCAGGCGCGGGGCAGGGCTAACTGGAATTGGGCCTATCAGGGTCATGCCATCCCGGAACTGCAAGGGCAGTTGAATCGCGTCCTTATCACTGGAGCCAAGCGCCAAGAACGAAGCGGCCTGATCCCAAGTCTGGCGGTCGCGTGCTGCAATCAACCCCATTGCCTCGGCGACATCCAGCGCCACGCGCCAGTTTTCCAGCTGCAACACTACTTCACCTTCTGCAAAACCCGACGCATCCGCCTGAACGCGGCCTTTCGCGGCGACAGTCATGCTGCCCCATTCCACGCGCAATTCGTCCAGCTCCAGCAATGCGATCTGCGGTTGGGTTTGAAGCGCAAAGCGGTCAATCGGCGCATTGAGCCCAAATTTTGCGGTGACGCGCAGCAAAGCCACCTCCTCCGGCAGCATGCCCGCTACCATGGACATCAAGGTGGCGTCAGGCCGCAGAGCCGTCACCTCCAGCCCAATCTCATGGGTGTTCTGCCGCGTTTCATCCCGTCGGGTCGCAAGATGCACCGCGTCGGCCCCCATATGCCAACCGTGATCGCCCAGCAGGGTCAGCCCGTCACCAATCAAGACCACACGGTCCAAAGGCAATGAGGGTACAGGCTGCACCACCACACTGGCCCGTAAAGTTTCAGAGCGCAGGGTCATGCTTTCTTGCGGCAGGGTGATCCGCTGTTCTGGCGGAAAAGCCGCGATCACATGCCATGGCTTGTAGCTCAGGCTGAGAATCTGAAAGAAAGGTGCCTGCCAAGCAATGCCGCTGTTGCTATCGGTGATTTCGGGCGCAGTCACCGTCAGATCAAACCGGTAGGGGAAACCCCGCACGTCGAGCCGCTCATAGCGCGCTTCTTTGCCTGCCTCTTGTACGTTTGCAAACCAGCCAGCCGCCCCGGCCTCAAAGCCGCGCGCGCCGACAAACCAGTAGCCGCACCACAGGACGCCCAGCATTATCACCAAACCCATCAACCAGCGCATTCTGCCGCCCTCTTTTCATTCCGCCCGGATTGCTGTCTACAAGGCCAAATGACTAAGGGCCAGAGCATGCAAAAACCACTTTGGGTTTTCGGATACGGATCGCTGATCTGGAACCCCGGCTTTCTTGTGGCCGAGCAACACGTCGCATTGCTGCAAGGCTGGCACCGCAGCTTTTGCATGCGCTCCATCCATCATCGCGGCACCGAGGACGATCCGGGCCTTGTTCTGGCGCTCGACCGCGCGCCGGGGGCGATTTGTGCCGGTGTTGCGTTTCGCGTCCAAGATGGGGCAGAGGCGGAAACACTGACCGCCTTGCGTGAGCGCGAGTTGATTTCATCGGCCTATCTGGAAGATTGGCTGCTGCTGGAACTGGACGGCGGCGAGGCGGTGACGGCGCTTTGCTATGTTATAGACCCGGGTCATGACCAATATTGCGGTGGGCTGCCTTTGCCCGATCAGGCCCAGATCATCGCGCAGGCCGAGGGCGGGCGCGGGCGCAATTGTGAATATCTGTTCAACACCGCTGCCCATCTGGCCGCGTTGGGTATCGCGGACATGGACCTCGAGTGGCTCGCCAATCAGGTGCGGGCGCTGCGCGCACAAAACGTGAAATGATGGTTGGCAGGCAAGACACAGCACCGTAAGTTAACCCGTATCGAAGCAGAAGGGTCATTAGAGCCGAATGGACAGGACCACAGCCGAGGCCGAATTGTCGTTTACCCTCCCGATCCGTCAGATCGTTCTGATGTTGATCGTGATTGCGCTTGTCTCGGTTGGGGCCTGGGTGGCCTGGGGCCAGCTTTCGGGCGTGTTTCTTGCCAATGTCTGGCTCAATGGGTTCATCGGGCTGGTCTTTGTCTTTGGTGTTCTGGCCTGTTTCTGGCAGGTGCTGCAACTGATGCAATCGGTCCGGTGGATCCTTGGCTTCGTGCAACCAGATAGGTCAGATGAAACCGTCCACGCCCCGCGCTTGCTGGCCCCGTTGGCCGCCCTTTTGCGCAGCCGTGGCGCAAGGATGCAAATCTCCGCCTCCTCCTCGCGCTCAATCCTTGATAGCGTTGCTACCAGAATTGATGAGGCGCGCGACATCACGCGGTACCTTATCAACCTACTGATTTTTCTTGGCCTTTTAGGAACTTTCTACGGCCTTGCCATCACCGTTCCCGCCATTGTCGAAACCATCCGCAACCTCGCCCCGCAGCAGGGTGAGACGGGCATGCAGGTGTTTGAAAAGCTGATGGGTGGGCTGGAGGCGCAGCTTGGCGGCATGGGTACAGCGTTTTCGTCTTCGCTTTTGGGGCTTGCAGGCTCGCTTGTGGTTGGGCTTTTGGAACTCTTTGCCAGCCACGGACAGAACCGCTTTTACCGGCAATTGGAAGAATGGCTCTCCTCGATCACACGGCTTGGTTTTTCAACGGGCGATGGCGAAGGCGGCGACATCGCGGGGCTGGGCGGGGTCATGGACCAACTCGCCCGGCAAATGGAAACGCTGCAAAATCTGTTCGTTCAGGCGGATGTCTCGCGCAATCTGGCCGATGAACGGCTTGGTACGCTGGCTGAGGCGGTTAAGGACCTGTCGGCCATGGTCCAATCTGATGGCCATGTGCAAGATCAGATTGCACAAATCGCGACGGCACAAACTGTGCTGCTGACCCGGATTGCGGATGGCCAAGAGGCCGCCACCGCGCAGCTTTCCAAGGCTGAAGATAGTGCGGATGCCGAAAGCCGGATGCGGCTGCGCTCCATCGACGTGCAATTGCTGCGCATTTTGGAAGAGATTTCGGCGGGGCGGCAGGAAAGCGTTTCGGATCTGCGGAGCGATATTGGCGCGCTGACCAATGCCATCCGCCAGCTTTCGCGCAACCCTACGGGGCGGGGTTGACCCATGGCGCTGAGCCGGCGCAACGGGCAAAAGATGAACGGCTCTATCTGGCCGGGTTTTGTGGATGCGATGACAGCACTTTTGCTGGTGTTGATGTTCGTCCTCTCGATATTCATGATCGTGCAATCGGTGCTGCGCGAAACCATCGACAGTCAGGATCATGAGCTTGACGCCTTGGCCCAGCAGGTCGCGGGCCTTGCCGATGCGTTGGGGTTGGAGCGCAACCGCGCCGATGGACTGGCTGCGGAAGTGGGACGCTTGGGGGTTGATCTGTCTGCCGCGCAGGCCGAGGGGGCCGCACAGGCCGCGCTTGTAGCCTCGCTTTCCGGGCAGTTGCAGGCCCGGCTGGTGGAACTGGACGCGGCGGGCGCGCGCATTGCCAGCTTTGAGGCGCAGGTGGCAAGCCTGTTGGTCGAGCGCGATGCAGCCCGCGGGCAGGCGACGAGCCTGACGGCCACAGTGACGGAGCTGGAGGCTGCGCAGAGCCGCCTGATCTCAGAACAAGAGGCGCTGAACCTTGCCCTTGCCCGCGCCCGAACCGAAGTGGATGCCCAAGCCGAGGCCGCCCGCCTCGCCGCCGCCCGGCGTGAGGCGCTGGATGCTTTGGTGGCCGATTTGAAGAGCCAGGTGGAGACAGGCAAAGCGAGCCTTGCCGACACGCTGGCCCGGTTGGAAGAGGCGGAGGGCAAGGCCGAAATGCGCGGCGCGGAACTGGTGGCGCTGGCCGCCCAGCTTGGGGCCGCGACATCGGCGCAGGCGGAGACGAGCGCCAAGGCAGAGGCTTTGGCCGCCGAGATCGCCCGTTTGCAAAAAGAATTGTTGCTGGCGCAGGCCGCAGGGCAGAACGCCGAGGCGCTGCGCACCCGGATGGCAGAGCTTGAGGCAAGTCTGACCGATGCCGAAAAAACCCGGCTGGCGGAGCTTGCTGCCGTTGAGACGCTGCGCGCGCGCCTGTCCGGGGTGGAAACGGCGCTAAGCGAGGAAGAGGCCGCTTTGCTGGCCGAACGCGCGGCGGCAGAGGCGTTGCGGGAGCGGCTCGCGGGCGTAGAGACGCAGCTGACCGAGGAGGAGCAGGCGCGCCTTGCCGACCTCGTGGCGGCCGAGGCACTGCGGGCGCGGCTCGCCGCCTCCGAGACGGAGCTTACGGCCATGACTCTGGCTTTGGAGGCGCAGCGAAAGCGGGCGGAGGAAACACTGACCTTGCTGGCGGCAGCCCAGATGGCGGCCAGTGAAAGCGGCGCGGAACTGACGGGTCAGGAGGCGTTGCTGGCCACCGCCCGTGCAGCGTTGGCGCAAGAAGAGGCCCGGTCCGAAGAGAACGCGCGGCGGGTGGCCTTGCTCAACGAACAGATAGCGGCGCTGCGGGGGCAGTTGGGTGCGTTGCAAGGCCTGCTTGATGCCAGCGCCGCGCGCGATGTTGCCGCCAATGTGCGGCTTGAGGCTTTGGGCACGCAGTTGAACACCGCGCTGGCGCAGGTTGCGGCGGAGCAGAAGAAGCGCGCGGATCTGGAGGAGGTCGAACGCAAGCGGCTGGAGGCCGAGACAAAGAAGCTGGAGAACTTCCGCTCGGAATTTTTTGGCCAGTTGCGGGAGGTTCTGGCGGGCCGTGAGGGGGTGCGGATCGTGGGGGATCGCTTCGTCTTCTCCTCCGAGGTGCTGTTTCAGCCCGGCTTGGCTAACCTCGCCCCCGAAGGCCGTCGCCAGATTGCGGGGGTGGTGGCCACGCTGGGCGAGGTTTCAGGGCAAATTCCGGCGGGGATTGATTGGATCATAAGAGTGGATGGCCACACCGATGACGTGCCACTTTCCGGGGTGGGCGCTTTTGCCGATAACTGGGAGTTGAGCCAAGCCCGCGCCCTGTCGGTGGTGCGGTTCATGCAAGATGAACTGGGCTTCCCGCCGGCGCGGATGGCGGCTACGGGCTTTGGCGAGTGGCAGCCGGTGGCGACGGGCAGTTCAGAGGTGGCGCGGGCGCAGAACCGGCGGATCGAGTTGAAGCTGACGGAACGCTGACCGGGCGTTGATGAAGCAGGTTTCGTTCAACTTGCAATCAACGGGGAAGGGCAGCGAAAAGGCCCCGGCTTGCGCAGGGGCCAATATGGAAAATACAAGGAAAGCCCGGATCATTCCGCCGTGAGAAGTGGCGGTTTTTGCTTGGTGAGACGGGCTTTTTGCGGCTCTTCGAAGATGAGGTCGAGGGCGCCGTCTT
>ERZ889078.3092-NODE-3092-length-11352-cov-19.285208_pt1 | contig 11352 bp, 8 predicted proteins | sample MGYA00521266_ERZ889078 | MGnify/ENA primary metagenome ERZ889078 (study PRJEB32303, sample SAMEA104408618) | aquatic metagenome | biome: Brackish water; feature: Pelagic; material: water | place: Baltic Sea | collected 2014-06-16T06:34:00 | depth 76,534 m ... | reverse complement strand
ATTGTGTATCTTTTCATCATCTTGTCTCCTTTTGTTGTTTGTACATTTCTATTAATTGTTTGCGATCAAGTTTACCCGACTCATTAAGGGGTAAGCCATCAATCAAACAAACCTGTTTTGGTATTTTATATTTTGCCAGCGACTTCAGACAGAATTCTCTGACCTCGGCAATCTCAATTTCTCTTTTTGCTACGAGATAGGCCAAACCTACTTCACCCCATTTTTCATCGGGAATTCCTATTACTGCAGCATCCTTGATATGGGGGTGTTTAATCAGGGTTGCCTCAACCTCAGCTGGATACACATTTTCACCACCGCTGATAAACATGTTCTTCTTGCGGTCAACGATATAAAAGTAACCATCTTCGTCTTTACGGGCCATGTCACCTGTATGAAACCACCCATCAACAATAGCTTTGCTGGTTTCCGCTGGTTTCCGCCAATACCCTGGAGTCACCACCGGCGAGCGTAAACAGAGTTCACCTGGTTCATTTATCCATGCTTCTTCTCCGGCATCAGACAGGACCCGGGCGTCCATATAAAAATTTGGGTACCCAATACTCCCCTGCTTGGTGATGGCTGCGTCCTGATTCAATGAGAAGCAATTGGGACCCACCTCGGTGAGACCATAACCCTGCCTGATTGGGACACCCTTTTGATGCCAGATTTCAATCAGTGGAATGGGCATTGGAGCACCACCCACCACAGCATAACGCAAACTGGAAAGATCAGTTGTATGGAATTTGGGCGAATCCGCCAACATTTGCATCATGGTTGGAACACCGAATAGAACCGTGGACCCTTCTTTTTCAATCAAATACAAAATGATATCCGGATCAAAGCTCTCCAGGATAGTATGAGAGGCTCCATGGTGTAAAAAAGGCGTAAAGAGAACGTTCCAGCCTCCCGTATGAAAAAGAGGTGCATAAGCCTGAGTATGATCGCTTGAATTAATGTCCAGCCGCAACGCTGTATTGACTGAATTCCAGAAAAGCATCTTATGGGTGATCATGGCTCCCTTGGGTACGCCAGTGGTTCCAGAGGTATAGAGAATCATGACCAGATCTTCAGAATCAATTGAGGGAGAGGCGAGCTCGATAGCAGAAGCCTTTTCTTCCATATCTAGGAAGGAGCTAAACGATTCAATATCCACTTTCTGACAGCTTTCTGGCAAAACTTTCAGCAGATTGACCTGAGCAGTATAGTCTTTCTCGAAAATCATAAGCTGGGGTTCTGCATCTTTGAGCAAAACATCCAATTCAGGCGGGGTTAATCGGAAATTTAGAGGAACTACAATGACCCCAAGTTTGATGGCTGAAAAATAGAGCATGAAATATTCCATGCAATTATGGGAGTAGATTGCCATCCGGTCGCCCTTGGTGAGCTTCAGCTTGTGTTGCAGATAGCTGGCACATCCCCTGGAGGCCTCATTGAATTGTTCAAAACTCCAGGATCGATCACTGACATGCTCCCGAAGAAACAATTTGTCCGGAGTATAATAAGCCCAGCGCGCCAGCCAATCATGTGCATGCTGGGTCAAGACAGGGACTCCTTCTTCAACTGGAAAATGACAGACCCTATCACCAGCGATAAAACAATGGCAACAGCAGCAGCAACCCCTGGATTTTCACCGGTAGCCAAGGTAAAGGGAACGGATATCTTGCCATAATACATGGTGAAGTGAACAACAACCGCCGAGACACTGGCAGCGATGGCGGCAAGTGGTGGTGTCCGTTTCGAAAACATGCCAAACAGAATGGGGAAAAAGGCTGCTGCGAAGAACGCATAAACACCATTCTGGGCAAAAATGGCTACAGATAACTTGGGAAATAGGAGTTGTTGCCTGGATAGGATGATGGCAACGATAGCCAGCAAGACAATGACAAGACGGTTAATTTTTATCATTAAGTTGTCAGCAGGACTATCCCCTCTGAATTTGATCAGGGCTGGTTTTATCAAATCTTCTGTCATCGTTGTTGATATACTCTGGATCAGTCCCTCCAGAGTACTCAAACCGGCTGCTATTAATCCCAGAACCACAAAGAGACCAATAAACACGGGGAATTCATTCAGAACATAGGCTGGTATGATGCCATCCATCTTTAAAGCGCTGCCTCCAACTGAGAGATCGGGGAAGGCAATTCTGGCATACAATCCAGCGATGACCACGCTAAAGAAAATCAGCTCCGTTATGACGGCGACAACCAAAAAGCGATTAACACTCCTTTCATCTTTGAGGAGCAGACTTTTTGTGATGATATGAGGTTGACAGACGATGGCGACACCCACCACTATCTGAACCACACCAATTTCAAACCAGTCTCGAAATAGAAAACTGTTGGTGTTTGTGGTGCCCACCAGATCAGGATCAATACTGGACAGCTTGTCCAGGAAACCGTGTATTCCGGCACTGAAATGTTCATATCCGGAGCCCAAGAGCAGGAATGCAACCACCAACATGATGGATCCCTGTATGGTGTTGGTATAGACCATGGAATTGGCACCACCGAACATCATATAACCAAAAATAAAGATGACGATTCCCAGGAGCGCTGCCATTTCCGATATGGCCAAAGTACTTGACAGCACCTTTGTCAGACCCACAACGATAAGGACGATGAATGTGATGAGGAGCAGGGACAAAATGGCAAAAAAAGTTTGGTAGGCTTTGCTGTTATAGCGTACGCCCATCCATTGTGAGAGGGTAATCACCTTAACCGTGGCACCAAATTTTCGAAACCCCTTGCTGAGGATCACAAGTGAAACCATGGCCGCCAGGGGCAGTACTACGGCGTATGATATCACAGCCGAAATACCATAAATGGCAATAAATCCGGGGTTTATAATAAAGGTAGCTGCACTGGTCATGGACGCAGCCAGTGAAATTCCCACAGCAGCTGGTGAAAACAAAAAAGATCCCAGCGCATAGTCCTGCATACTTTTGGTTTTTCGGGCCCCTCTGACAACCAGCACAAGAATGCCGCTGGCCAGCAGAATCATTAGAATCCAACTATACAAAACCATATCTGTGTTTGCATTCATGCTAAACTCCCTACCAGATCCATGCGGAACACGCAAAAGCCAGACCGCCACCGGAACCCATAAATACGATGAGGTCTCCTCGATCCAGTTTGCCTTGATTGTGGGCTTCATTGAGTGCCATGGGAATACAAGCCGATCCTGTATACCCATAATAAGACATTATAGTCTGAGCTTTTTCCATGGGCAGATGAAGAGCCTCCATGGTTGCCCTGATGCTGTTGATATTAATCTGGGTAAAAAAGACCTGCTTCACACTGGATAGATCGTGCCCCGCATCGGCAACAACCTTGCGAATCATCCTTTCCCAGGTGATGGGATTGAGTTCTTTGGGGAACTTTTTCACAAATTTTAAGAGATGATCTTTATTTTCCATCACTTCCTGAGTCACTGGCGTTTTTACACCCCCGGCATAAATCCCCATCCAGTCAGCATACTGTCCTTCTGTGTATAGCAGACCCTGTAGATGTCCAACACCAGCAGGATCAGAGCCAAGCAGAACACCAGAGGCTCCATCAGCGAATAGGGTCACTGTTTTTTTGTCATGTAAATCCAGGTAGCGAGACATCCCATAAGCGCCAATGACCAGAATATATTTATACTTTGGATCAGCCTGTATGTATTTGGCTCCCATGTCAATTGAAGTCACAAATCCTGCACAGGCAGCATTCAAATCAAAGGTACCAGCTTTTGTGGCGCCCAGGCGGGCTTGAACGACTGAAGCAGTCGATGGTGAAATGTACTCTGGTGTATCCGTCGCGATAATAATGAGATCCAGTTCTTCTAGTTTCACTTGTGCGTTTGTCAGGATGCTCCGCGCTGCTGATTCAACAAGATCGGCAACACTTTCGCCTGCGGACAACCACCGACGCTCTTTTATGGTGAGATTGTCTTCCAGCCATTCCGAAACATTCTCACCCAGAATGTCATCAAAATATGAATTGGGGACGATGCGATCTGGCACCGCTGTACCTGTTGCCAGAATACGTGCATTGCGGAGTTCAGCCATCAGGAAATCAAACCTCCATCCACAGAAAGTGTGGTGCCGTGTATAAATGAAGCCTCGTCTGAAGCGAGAAATGCGTAGGCCGCTGCCACTTCTGAGGGCTCACCTATTCGCTGCATGGGTGCCTTTTCAGCCATCATTGCTATGACTTTCTCCGGCATTTTTTTGACCATTTCAGTGGCAATAAATCCTGGAGCCACGGCATTCACGCGCACCCCTTTGCGTCCCAACTCTCTGGCCCATACCTGGGTCATTCCAATGACACCTGCTTTGGAAGCCACATAATTCGTCTGTCCAAAATTCCCATAGAGGCCTACGACTGAGCTGGCATTCAGTATGACACCGGAGCCCTGGGAAACCATTTGTCTGGCGGCGGCCTGACCACAAATAAATACTGCTTTTAAATTCACATTTATAACCTGATCAAAAGCAGCGCTTTCCATCTTGAGAAGTGTCGCATCTCTGGTGATGCCGGCATTGTTGATCAGGATATCCAACTTTCCATATTTTTCAACAATGGCTGCCACTGCAACCTGGACAGACTCCTCATCCGTCACATCCACAGCTCGAAATTCTAGTCGCTTGTCAGGCGTCTGAAACGCGGCAATAAGCGCATCACCCATCTCCTGATTTATATCCCAGGCTGATACAACGGCGCCTTCTGCTAAAAATTTTTCCACCGTGGCCAGGCCAATTCCTGCCGCTCCCCCGGTTATAATTGCAACTTTTGATTCAAGTTTATTCATGTTTTCCTCAATCTGATCTACACGTCAATTTGTTCTTTTCGCCACTTGTCAATAAATGAGTTCAGATATTCTTGCATCTGTGTATTGAATTGAACCATTTCTCCCATGCGAGTTTTAAATTTTGCCATTTCAGGTGTATCGTTTTTACGGAGTTTTCGTTCAAATTCTTTGGCCAGACTCAAGTTTCTCCGCAGTAGCTCGGCCTGATTGATAAATGCCTGCAGGAAGATGTGATCCACAACCTGGTAGTAATCTTTGCGATCACCCCCCACCCAAATTCTCTTCACCAGATTGTGATCTCTCAAGCGTCGCAATATCTGGCTCACGGGACCTTTGCTTACATGCAACTCATCAGTCATTGTGTCCAGAGACATGGGCTTATCCCAGTACAGCAGCAATCCCACAATTCTTCCCATGAGAATGGGGAGACCAAAATCTTTATAAGCGTCGCCAAAGCGATTCACAAATTCGTGTTTAATCTTATCTGTCATGCATAACATCCTACGTTTGGTATTTTTCAAATATAGAAAACGTTTGATGTATAGCAAGGATTCTTACACGCCTGGAAGCGATTATTTCTTTTGTTAAAAGTTTATGTTTGTTGAATTAATCTAAAGATGACCAATTGAACCAGCAATTCACCAATGGTCAAAAAGTATTTACCAACCGTGCAAGCCTGCACTTGTGGGGTGAACTTCTTTTATTCACTCAACGTCTTTACCTGCGGCATAGAACCATTTGATGTCAATTCCATCAGAGCTGGTTCAACTTCCTCTGGACTCACAATCTTCCCGTGATACAATTTCATCCACAACACCCGAGCTCTATTTGTCACAAGGTAACTGGCAGGCAAAACGACCAGAATCAGAAAGGTTCCAAAGAGTAAACCATAGGCCAGTGAAATCGCCATGGGAATCAGAAACTGGGCCTGGCGACTGGTTTCAAAGATTAATGGCGCCAATCCAAAAGCCGTTGTGAAGGTCGTCAGCAGAATGGGTCGCAGACGGCTCACACCTGCGTCAAAAACAGCATCATATAACAGCATCCCATCTCGAAAATTTCGATTGATCTTGTCAACCAGAACAATGCTGTCATTTACGATAATACCCGTGAGGGCGAGAATGCCATATACGGAGAGGGTATTCACCTGAATGCCATGCAATCCATGTCCCCAGAAGGCACCAATTACACCAAATGGTATCAGTCCGAATATAAGGATGGCCTGTACATAGGATCTGAAAACCAATATCAACAAGATAAACATACCCATAAAGGCCAGCGGGAAGGTCCGGCGGAAACTTGCCCCCGTTTTAGCCTGATCCCTGGATTGACCCTCATACGAGACCTGCACACCCTGAACCTGAGACAGAACCCGGGGTATAACCTCTTCCCTGATCTCTGCCAGAATGGGAGGTAAATCCAGACTGCCATCTGCCAGGTCTGCCTCAACAGTGAGCTCACGCTTTTTATCGAGATGGCTGATAGAGGTTATGCCTCGTTTCAAGGTGTAGGTGGCCAGTTCACCAAAGGGATACTCCTGACCATTTTGGGTTCGAATGAGCATGCGATCCAGATAACCCAGGGATGAGCGATCTTCAGGAGAGTAGCGTACCCAGACGCGAATTTCATCCCGACCCCTTTGAATCCGCTGGACTTCCTGACCAAAAAATCCCTGGCGAACCTGCCCGGCAACATCTCTCAACGTAAGTCCGAGGGAGTATGCCAGTGGCTTTAAAGTAATATCAATCTCCCGGCGACCTTCTTTGGAGCCCAAGGAGACATCCCTCAGGGTGGAAAATTGCTGCAGCTCAGCGGTTAGAAGATCGCTGGCCTTTCTGAGCTCATCCAAATTGCTGCCCAGCAGACTGACTGAAACGGGTTTCCCAAACATGCTGGCTCTACCAAAGGAAATCTTTTGTGCTTCGGGTTTTGGTCCAACCGCGTTGCGGATACGATTTGCAAAAACAAAGCTATCCATCCCCCGCAATTCGCCGTCCAGCAATTGGAGTGTCAGCATACCTGCATGACTTCCCACATCACCAAAATCGTTACTGCCAATATCCCTTTTTATTCCCAAAATATATTGGAGACCATCTTCCCGGTCAGCACTCATTTCTTCATTAACGGACCAGACCACCTCTTCAATTTCAGCCAGAAATTTATCTGTGTCCGCTTCCTGCCTTCCTGCTACAAGACTGACATTAATTGGCAGGGTATCTCCATCAATAAACGGGAAAAAAGTAAACCCGATAAAGCCACCCCCAAAAAGACCGATAGTGATAAAGACAAAGACCAGGGGCATGGTTACGGTGATCCATTTGTACTGTAGGGCATACTTCAGGGAGGGTGCGTACATGCGGTGGGTCATGAAATGAATGATCTTCTCGATTCGTTTGCGCATCCACGAATCTTTATTGTGGGCATGCAACCCTTTGGAGTGGGCCAGGTGAGCAGGCAGTATGAGAAAAGACTCTATTAGTGAAAAGACCAGAGCTGCTATGACAACTGCAGCCAAATTCCAGATAAAACGGCCTAAAAATCCATCAAGAAAAAAGAAGGGTAGAAATACAAGTATGGTGGTCATGACAGAGGTGGTTACCGGCCCCAACATAATGATGGTACCATCAATGGCCGCCCGAAGACCCTTTTTCCCTCGTTCAAACTCACTGAAGATGCTTTCTGAAACCACGATGGCATCGTCAACAAGTATACCGATGACAATGATCATTCCAAAAAGTGAGATGACATTCAGGGTTATTCCAGCAAAACTCAAGACCAGAAACATACCTGCAAATGAGAATGGAATTCCAATAGCCACCCAAAAGGAAATCCTCAAATTCAAAAAGAAACTGAGACTGAGGATTACCAGTACCAGCCCGATAAATCCATTGTTGATCAGGAGTTCAAGCCGCTGGCGCAAACTGATCGTGTTGTCCGCCAGCACCAAAGCCTGGATTACAGAGTTTTCAGAATTAAACTTTTCAACCATGTCTTTTGATAAATCTGCAACGGTGATGACATTTTCTTCACGGGTTTTACTAATATTCAGGACCACCGCTGTATGACCATTGTAATAGGTCTTATCCGGTGAATCAGCCCATCTTTCCCGAATGGTGGCAACATCTTTAAGGAAAATCAGATTACCATCACTATCGCCACGGATGACCAGGTTCCCCAGCTCGGCAGCCTCATATTCTCGTCCATAAGCCCGTATGAGGATTTCTTCATCTCGGGTCTCAAATTTTCCACCAGATAGATTCACGTTCTCTGATTGGACCCGTCTTGATATCTCATCAAAAGTCAACTGATAACGTCTCAGGTTGGCTTCAGATACTTCGATAGAAATCTCAAGACCAGGGTAGCCCTGTATGGCGACTTGTGAGATTTCCGGAGAAGCAAGGAGCTCATCCCGCATGTTCTCTGCAAAGACTTTCATAGTCTTTAAATCCGTTTCGCCAAAAAGAACAATAGACAGAGCTCTTGATCTGAATTTTTGTTGGTACACCACCGGCTTTTCAGCACTTACAGGAAAAGAGCCAATTCGATCGACGGCATTTTTAACATCGGTGAGGACTTTATCCATATCTGCACCGCGAAAGGCTTCGATATTGACAGAACCAACATTTTCAGAGGAAGTCGATGTTACCCGTTCGATACCATCAAGGCCATCCAGATTCTCCTCAATTTTGAGAATGACCCCCTCTTCTACCTCTTCAGGAGAAGCACCAGGGTATAGAACCTGGATAATGATGCGGTTCGGTGCAATTTCAGGAAAGGTGGAGTAACGCAAGTTGGATAGAGCAAGTCCTCCAAAAAGAAGCACCGAAACAAGTAAAACATTGGTCCAGATAGGATAACGGGCAAAGAACTCAATGACGCGACGCATAAAATCAATTTTTCCCGGGAATCAGCTGTGAGCGAGCTTGTGCTGGCATGCCGGCTGAAACGCCTTGAAGTAAATCGGTGACCAGCGTATCACCAGGACTCAGTCCCTTATTAATGATATAATAGTCCCCTTCATCAAAGGCTATTCCAATATCCCGCTTTTCGAAGAGCCCGCCATTTACAAGAAACACATAGGATTCTTCATAGACCGCCCGGCGTCCCACTTTGATTGCTTTTGGAATCAAACGAGCTTCAATATCTGCCTTTACAAACACACCGGCAAGTGGGTTCACGTCACCCGTATCATCCAGCTTAATATATGCCAACACGGATTGTGAGCGTTCATCAATAATATTGCCGATTCTTTCAATATGCCCTCTCCATTTGATACCATTCTCTTCTGGTTCAAGTACAACGGGGGAACCCACATGAATCCAGCCTATATCCTTAGCTGGCACCTGAATTTCAACTTCCAGCTTATCAAGATTGATAAGTTCTCCCAATCTGCTTCCAGGAGCGGCTGTGCTGCCATCGCGAAGCTGGGTGGATATGATGGATCCGTTAAAAGGTGCATAGAAATAATGTTTTGAAGCCCTGATTTCCAGATTCTGGACGGCGAAGTAAAGTTTATATATATTGTATCTGGCTAGCAGCGCTTTGAGCCTTTGATCATCTGTTGTAGGTAATTTTCCAATGGGATCATCAAAATTGATGGAGTCAAAATACTGTTGCCAGACCTGAAATATTTTAGGGGAGCTGACTTTAATCTCCGGCATAATTGAGGATAAGGCGGTTAATAAATCACTCTTGGTACTGTTCAGTTCAAGTATAATCTGCCGCGTATCCACTTTTAATAATAACTCACCCTTTTTAAAGGATTGGGCTGGTTGAAAGGGAATATCACCAGCTTGAAGTGTTCCTGAAACCTCGCTTATTAATGTTACGGGTTGACTGCTGGCAAGTGTACCATATGTGGTCAATTTTGCAGGTACCTCTCCCAGGGAGACAACAGTCGTGGCCACGACGCGTGGGGTGATCTGAGAATCTCGCCGGGGCTTTTCTGCCTTAAATGACAATAGAATTTTCATAATTATAAATCCAACAACGAGGAGAACCAGGGGTGAAAGTATGAGCGCTTTTCTTTTCATATATATCCTTCGCACCTGAACAAGCGGTGCCAATTATTATTGCAAAAAATCTTAAAAGTCCTCTGTCAAAATGACAAAGACTTCAGGATAGTCGATGAAGCATAGCTTGGCAAGTATTCTTAATGCTAAGGTTATGCATTATGATGTATGTTTTGCTGTGAATTAAAAGAGGTGTGATTAATCGAAAAACTTGTGGCGAAGATGAGTCGACTGAACGGGTCGATGAGGCTTGATAATCTCTGTGGGTGTTGTCATTAACAATATTTTTGTCACATCAACGCTCACGTTGTAGACACCCTTCTCATCATCCAGTGAATTGCCGGGATCCAGATAGTCCCAATATTTTTTTATTACAAAATAATAGTCTCCATGGTCGACACTGTCCGGGCAGGTCCATTCCAATAGAGGGTCCACATTTGTGGTGGTCTGATCATCATTGTAGCCTACTGCAATACCACTCTCAGAATATAGCGATATGGTCAAATCAATATCTGAACCTGTCTCTGCTTCAGCTTCTATGACATAACTGGTTCCACCAAGTGCCTCGAAAATAAAATAATCGTCATCATCACAAACCGCTGAATAGTGTCTTTGTATGGCGCCTGCTGCAGATATTCTGGTTGCCTGACTTAAATTGTCGTCCGGCTCATATATGTCATTGGTGAGTTGCGACGGGTCTGTCCATGATGGCGGAGGAAAAACGGATCCATATTTAACCAGAGTGATCACATCATTGTTATTAATAAGAGTAAGCTGGTCGCCACTTATGTTATAGTACAGCCGAGTATCATCTTCAAAAATTATTGATGTATCTGTTACGGAGTCAATTACCCTTGCCTCCAGGTTGAAGGTTGAGTCGCACAGATTAACTTCATTTTCATAAGACAGAAGATTGTCTTGAGTGATATCAATAATCCATGCTTCTTCAAGAGGTAGGATACTGTAATTGGTATTGATCCCGTCAATGGTTGCAGTTTCAACTATATAATCGCCAACAATATCTGAGGCATAGTCAATGGTGGCATCCTCGCAGGACAGCATGACGACTCCCAGATAGAACAAGCTTGCTATTTTAAGCCATTGATTCAATGTTGATTCCTTACCGTTAGGCGAGCATGTAAAAACTATTTCTCCGGGGAACACATGCAATAACTATTGTGGGTGTAGATCAATGACATCTCGGCCGGCTAGTATCCAAACATAATGGGACCACTCAATACTCAGTCCCGTTTCTAGCTCTGGGGTAAGTTTAATTGAACAGAACACCGCTTAATCTGATACTTTTTTCTCTTCTTTCTTTTTTTCGTTCTGGAATAACTGTGGGTTTTGCGAGGAGGGTAGATTCTACAACTGATACTGAATAATTTCCTATGTCATCAGACCAGAACCCTTCTACGACAAAATAATAATCGCCAGTAACCTGACAGGTCCAATACAGGCTGGGGTGGTAATTTGTACCACTATCGTCGTCCAAAGCTAAAAATGTCCCATTCCCTGAGTATAATGCCAGTGTCAGGTCAAGATATTC
>ERZ889078.3091-NODE-3091-length-11354-cov-11.851491_pt1 | contig 11354 bp, 10 predicted proteins | sample MGYA00521266_ERZ889078 | MGnify/ENA primary metagenome ERZ889078 (study PRJEB32303, sample SAMEA104408618) | aquatic metagenome | biome: Brackish water; feature: Pelagic; material: water | place: Baltic Sea | collected 2014-06-16T06:34:00 | depth 76,534 m ... | reverse complement strand
CAGCCTCACAAAACTGGGCCCGTAAGCCCTCAACGCACATGAAATTATCACAATTCAAATTTGAAATTCCACAAGAGCTAGTCGCGTATCATCCAACACATGATCGTGAAGAAAGCCGAATGATGGTTCTTGACCGAAAAGCCGGAACTATTGAGCACAAAACATTTAAGGACATTCTCAATTATTTCGATGATGGAGATTCGTTCCTTTTAAACAATACTAAGGTGTTTCCTGCCCGATTGATTGGGAAAAAGGAGAAGACTGAAGCTCAAATTGAAGTTTTTCTTCTGAGAGAGTTAAATCGAGAAAGCCTTCTTTGGGACGTTCTAGTAGATCCTGCAAGAAAAATAAGAATCGGAAACAAGTTGTATTTCGGTGAAGACGATAGTCTTGTTGCCGAAGTAATTGATAACACTACTTCTAGAGGTAGAACGCTTCGATTCCTTTTTGACGGCACGCACGAAGAGTTTAAGAAGACCATTTTTGATATGGGTGACACTCCGCTTCCTAAATACATTAAGCGCGATGCGATTCCTGAAGATGAGTTTAGATACCAAACAGTTTACGCTAAGCATGAAGGTGCTGTAGCTGCCCCTACTGCAGGGCTTCACTTTAGCAAGCAATTGCTTAAGAGATTAGAGCTAAAGGGCGTCAACTTTGCTGAGATTACGCTACATGTTGGGTTGGGTACATTCAGACCTGTAGAGGTTGAAGATCTTACCAAACACAAAATGGATAGCGAACAGCTAATAATTACCCAAGAAGCTTGTGATATAGTGAATGGCGCTAAAGAAGCTAAGAAGAAAGTTTGTGCTATTGGTACAACTTGCATGCGAGCAGCCGAAACGTCTGTAAGTACAATTGGCCATATGAAACCATATGAAGGTTGGACCAACAAGTTCATTTTTCCTCCGTACGATTTTAACGTTGCTAATTGCATGGTCACGAACTTTCACATGCCGCAATCCACACTTTTAATGATGATCGCAGCATTTGCTGGATACGATTTTATGCGTGAAGCGTATGATGTTGCCATCAAAGAGAAATACAGATTCTATTCTTATGGAGATGGAATGCTAATCCTGTAAGTTGAGATAAACCTTAATTTCAGTCCCGATTCTAAACTAGAATCGGGACTTTTTTTTGCTATGACAAAAAGCATGATAATAGTTGCAGGCGGCAGCGGAACTAGGATGGGAGCGGAAATCCCCAAGCAGTTTATTGAACTTAAAGGCAAACCTATTTTAATGCATACTCTGCAGGGATTTCAAGAAGCAGATAATGCAATGGAGTTAGTATTAGTTCTTCCGTCCAACCAATTAGAATTATGGAAAAACTTGTGCCACCAACATCAATTTAACGTGCCACATGTGATAGCATCTGGAGGTAAAACCAGATTTCTTTCTGTTCGAAATGGGTTGTCTAAGGTTGAAAATTCAGGCTTGGTAGGAGTCCATGATGGCGTTCGACCATTTGCTTCCTCCGTCTTAGTAAAGAGATGTTTTGAGGCAGCACAACGGTTTGGGGCTGCCATTCCGGTTACGCCTGTTGTTCAAAGTCTTCGAAAGCTTAGCAACACTGGAAATTCAACCGTGAATCGATCTGAGTATGTTCAAGTTCAAACCCCACAGTGCTTTCAATCTGGCATACTTAAAACAGCGTTTAAGAACGCTGACGGAATAGAATTTTCTGACGATGCAGCCGTTGTGGAAGCGGATGGAGGAACAATTACATTAGTGGAAGGAGACCTTGAAAACATCAAGATTACAACCAGATTAGATTTAGAATTAGCAGATTTGATAATTACAAGACGAACGGTTTGATATTGAATTAACATCTTAGTGTTAATAGAATAGCGAAATGGAACCTAACCTTTGGGTGGCGAGATGGGTATAATTGTGAAGAATGAAATTAGGAGACTCCATGAGAGGCAAACACGTTATTAGAAAAATGAGAGTTTTTACTCTCTATGCTACGCCCGTTTTCTTGTTTTTGGCACTTCTGTTTTCAGAGCCAGTTGCCTTGTTTGGGTTAACAGCGTCAGATTCTACGGGAACTGAAATTGACAAGGAAAATTACCCTCACAAACAATTCAATTATATCAATGTAGAAATAGACACTACGTTGGCATATGAGCCAACGCTCATTCGAGCAGGTCTCATTTACGATTATACTGAAAACCGACTGGTTTGGGAAAAGAATTTGGAGGAGCAATTCCCAATAGCGTCACTCACCAAAATGATGGTTGCTTTAATTGCGGCAGAGCAAATTCAGGCAGGAAATATTCAGCTCGAAGACTTGGTTACCATAAGCCAAAAGGCAACTTGGGTTGGGGGTTCTAAAGTTTATTTAAAAGCTGGACAAAAGATTACCGTGTCTAATTTGCTTGAGGCAAGTATGATTCGCTCTGGGAATGATGCTGCTTACGCCCTTGCAGAGTACATAGGCGGAACCGAAGAGGAGTTTATTTACTTAATGAATGAGAAGGCGGAAAGTCTTGGAATGGAAAGCACATGTTTCGCTAATTCTACAGGCATGCCAATGCGGTCTAACATTATTGAAGACAATGAGTCAACCGCAGCGGATTTACTGTTGATGGCGCGGGAGCTTGTTAAGCACGAAAGTGTTTTGGATATGACCTCACGGTCTACCGAAAAAATCCAGAATGCGAATGGCATGTATACCTATGATAATCGGAATACATTGGTTAAAAAGTATGACGAAATTGATGGGTTGAAAACTGGGTTCACTAACGCAGCCAAATACTGTATTGTAGCTACTTCTAAGCGTTGTGACCACCGGGTAATTACAATTTTACTCGGGGTTGAAACCAAGCAACAGCGTTATAACATTGCCGTTAACCTTTTCAATAATTACTACTCTACCATCGGTTTGGGAAAACTTGGCGAGGAATTTGAAGAGACTGCAAGTGCAAATTGATTAATCACCACACTACTTTTATTAAATGAGATTTCTGACATTCTTACTGTTGGCAGCCCTACCATTTGGAGTTGCTGCACAAAAAAAATCCGACCCAGTTTGGCCGTCCTTTAACATTGATTCAAAAACTGAGTTAATTAGCTACAATGAGGTGCCAGAAGTTTCTGGAGCAACCGCCTCTGAGTTGTATGATAGGACTATGAAATGGGGCTCAGATTACTACAAAAACTTTGGGGAGAAAGTCAGAAAGCAGGATAAGGAAGCTGGTGAAATTGAAATTTTCGCACGTTTTCCAATTTATGCTTACGACAAAAAAGGGGTGAAAACTGCCAGTCAGCAAGGGTTGATTCAGTACACGCTGACTATACTATTTAAAGATGGTAGATATAAACTCGAAATCACGAAGCTCAATCATAAGGAGGTTAGCTATCAGCCGTTAGAGCTATGGTTAGACAAGGCCGACCCTGATGCTGTAAATCATGCTTTTTACCTTACGGACATTGATGCCGAGATGAAGACGGTCATTTCAAGCTTGAAAGCAGCTCTAGCCGATAGCGGTGATGCTGGTGGAGACGATTGGTAGTTAGACAATTCGTAGTACCGAAGCGTTCAGATTCAGTTTGAGTTCTTTTAAATTTTGCAGAAGCAGTATACCCGGTTTCTTTCCTTTCTCCAAGCTTCCCATTACCTTCTCTAGCTTTAATGCTTTGGCGCCATTAAGCGTTGCAAATTCCAGCAATTGTGGGAGTTCTATTTGCGGATAATTTTCCTGAATCAACTTCAATTCTTCGAGTATTGAAAGCCCGTGATTGCTTGCGAGACTATCAGTTCCAACGCAGATTTTAGATTTGTTTTCAATCCAAGTTGGAATATTTGGAAGCTGATTTTCGATGTATTTATTAGCATGTGGACATGTGCACCAATACACATCAGATCGTTTAGAGTCGATACCCGCTTGTTCTTGTTGTGAAGTTTGCGTGTTATGAACAAGAATTATATTCTGATTTTGAGGTAGATACCCAAAAGCATAGTCGAGAGAACTAGAGAAATTAGGCTGGAAGTTCGAAAAATCCTCTCCAAACTTCTTGAATAGTTCAACCAAGTCTCCACTACCAGAAACAAACATTTCATCTTCGCTTTCTGTCTCCTGATTGTGCATGCTGATGGTGCCTGGAAATCGAGATTGTTGTTCCTCTATCCCTCTAAAAAGAACTTCACTTACAGAGTATGGTGCGTGCGGAACTATGGTAGCCGACAACTCATTTATTCGGTACAATTCGGCCACTCTAACCCCCTCTTTTAGTACAACGTCAGCCTTAGAACTGTCAAATGAAAACACCTCTACAAACGAGTGATATTTAATCTTGCTCCTAACCTTAGTTTCAATCGTATCTGCTGTGTTGCATATGTCGCCAACGGCTTGTATTCCATTGTCCCACATTTCTTCGTCTGCCGCGCGAATTCTTTGGTGCTTCTGGTCTGCATTTTCATTTCGTTTTGAAACTATTTCCATTACAAAATTTGGTAATCCAGTTTCTTCGGAAACCACGCCTTTCATGTGAGAAAGTTCGAGATGGCAATGAGCGTTGATGAAACCAGGACAAATAATGCCGTCAAACCGCTCGATTAAACTTTTATTAGGAACAAGTGAACTTTCAGCTGGCAACAGATCTTGAACGGTGCCATCGTCAGAAATGACCAGAATTCCGTTTGGAATTGGTGCGCTGGAAATGGGAAAGATGTAGTTGGCCGAAAGAAAACGCATGGTAAGCCTGTATCTTTGCACGCAATGACTGAAAAAAAGGATATAAGAGCGCTGTCTGACGCTGAAATTACCTCATTTTTTATCGAGAATGGCGATAAGGCATTCCGAGCCAAGCAGGTATCTGAATGGTTATGGAAAAAAGGGGCTCATTCTTTTGAGGATATGACCAATATCTCCAAAGAAACACGTGAATTATTGGAGCAGAATTTTCTCATTAACGCGGTTGCGGTCGATGAAATTCAGGTGAGTGAGGACCGTACTATTAAAAGCTCGTTCAAAACGGTTGATGGAAAGTTTGTGGAAGGTGTTCTTATTCCGACAGCAAGCAGAATGACTGCTTGCATTTCATCCCAAATTGGTTGCAGCCTTAGCTGCAAATTTTGTGCAACTGGAAGGTTAGATCGCCTCAGGAACTTAAACGCAGATGAGATTTATGACCAGGTAGTTCATATTGCTAATCAGTCTCAAGAGCACTACGGAATTCCTCTAAGCAATATCGTGTATATGGGAATGGGAGAACCACTTCTAAATTATAAGAGTGTGGTTGAAAGTATAGACAGAATCACTTCCGAGGAAGGTCTGGGCATGTCTCCTAAAAGGATAACGGTTTCAACTGCTGGAATAGCCAAAATGATTACAAAATTGGCAGATGATAAGGTGAGATTCAATTTGGCCTTGTCGCTACATGCGGCCATCGAAGACAAACGGAATTACATCATGCCCATTAACGAGACGAACAATCTGCAAATACTCTCAGAATCGATGAGGTATTTTTATGAACAAACGGGCACTCGTCCTACTTTGGAATACATCATATTTAAGGATTTTAACGATTCGGTTGAAGACGCCAAAGCGCTTGCTTTGTTCTGCAAAGATTTCCCGACCAAGATTAACATTATCGAATACAATGCAATTGATGGCGGAGAGTTCAAGAAGGCCGATATAGCAAAAACCGATAAGTTCAAATTGTTCTTAGAAGAGCGCAACTTAATCGTGAATATTAGACGAAGTAGAGGTAAGGATATTGATGCCGCTTGTGGTCAATTGGCAAATAAGCTTTCGTCTTAATTACGAGCTTTTTTTACAAGACGTTTTTCTACCAGTTCGAATGATGCAGCTGATACTGCTATTGTTATCAGTAGTACAATTAAGTATAGACCTAAATTAGATTTAAGACTAGCAAAGTAGATGTCGGTATACCGATGTGCAGCGTGAAGCAAAACCCCTAATACGAATGGGTGATACATGTAAATTCCGTAAGAAATTTTACCTAAGTACGACAGTGATTTGGAATTTTCTAACCTAATGAATGTTGTTGATTTGGTAGCTGCGTTTAGAATAATTAATCCGCTCACGATTGAAAAAATGTCGTGCTTATAGCTGCCTAGCTGCACATGCGTGTAGAACACAATAATAACGCCTAGAATTGCTAGAATCTCCGTCCATCGTGTTGTAAAAAACAGGTAAAAACCTTTCACGGAATCGAGATTTGATTTGTGATACATCATTGCAAATAGTCCCCCAACTATCATGGCGTGCATTCTAGAAATCTCCAGATAGGCGGCCAAGACATTCCAACCTTGTTGATGGGCAATAAACTTTAAAGAGGCGAGGAAAATGATGGATAAAAGAGAGAGGCGCAAAGAATGACGATAAAAGAAGATTAGCAGCACAGGCCATATTAAATAAAACTGCTCTTCTGCGCCTATTGACCAAGTGTGGGAAACGTATGAAATCGTGTCGAAAAACAGGGCTACGTGTGGTACAAATGTTAGATAAGCCACTTTTACTTGAAAGGCAACATCAGTCGGTATTTCGTTGATATTGCCGATGTGCGGAGTGTGGTATTCGAGAAACGGAATATTCGGAATTACAAACAGACCTAAAATGATTATCAGGTAATAAAGTGGCCAAATTCTGAACACTCTCTTTTTATAGAACAACTTCAGGGAAAAGCGATTTTTTTCTAAATCAGTAACAATTAAGTACGTAATCAGAAACCCACTTAGCACAAAGAAGAACGTTACAGCCAACTCGGAGGTTTGAAATAACTCAGGAAACTGGGCGAAATAACTTTTGAGACCGAGGTATCCTTTTTTCTGCTCTGTATGGCCGATAACCACCACCGCAGCGGCAAAAAATCTAAGTGCGTCTAAATTTGGAAAACGCTTCAATCCAATTCACCTTTACACATCCGTAATCATCTTGGTTTGGAGCATACATTTGTCATGCGTCAATCAAACATATGAAATAGATTTGTTCCTCTACCAAACAGAAAAGACCTGAGGTATGTCGTTAGATAAAATAAAAGCACCGGTAAGGTTAGAGATGGAGGAGTTTGAAGGACGCTTCAGGTCTTCCATGCGCAGCGAAGTTGCGCTTCTAGATAAAATAACACATTACATTGTTAAGAGAAAGGGCAAGCAAATGCGTCCTATGTTCGTGTTTCTTACGGCAAAGATGCTTCACGACACAAATGATAGCACGTATAGAGCGGCAACTTTAATTGAGCTTTTGCATACAGCTACATTGGTACACGATGATGTAGTTGATGATGCATCTAAAAGAAGAGGCTTTTTCAGTATTAACGCACTTTGGAAGAATAAAGTGGCCGTTTTGGTTGGAGATTATTTGCTGAGTAGGGGTTTGCTGCTTGCTGTAAAACACAAGGACTATCACTTGTTGGAGATAACATCCAATTCAGTAAAAGAAATGAGCGAAGGAGAGCTTCTTCAGATGGAAAAAGCCCGAAAACTGGACATTACTGAAGAGATTTATTTCAATATTATTCGTCAGAAAACAGCTTCGCTAATTGCTAGTTGCTGTGCTTCAGGTGCGGCTAGCGTGTCGGAGGATGAGGATGTAATTGAGAAAATGCGCCTTTTTGGCGAAACAGTAGGCATTGCTTTTCAGATAAGGGACGATTTATTCGATTATGGAACCGACCAAAGCATTGGCAAACCAACAGGAATAGACATAAAAGAGAAGAAGATGACTCTTCCTCTTATATATGCGCTCAGCAATTCAGATAGGTCTGATAAGCGATTTATCATCAACACCATTAAAAATCACAACACCGATGAAAAACGTGTTGCCAAGGTGATTGAAATGGTGAGAAGTAAAGGGGGTATTGATTATACCACCCAGCGTATGAACGAATACCGAGACAAGGCGCTGGAGATGCTTGCAGAATTTCCGGAAAATACCGCTCGCAAATCGCTCAGCGAACTTGTCAATTTTGTGATAAACAGGACGAAATAATCTTAGGCAGATAGAAGGTTTCTAACAACTGTAGAAATCGTTTTTCCATCTGCTTTTCCAGCAAGTTCTTGAGATGCTGCCCCCATCACTTTACCCATGTCCTGTGGGCCCGCTGCACCTACCTTATCAATTATAGCCTGAAGTATTGGAGTTAACTCTTCTTCAGACAACTGTTTTGGGAGGTACGTTTCAATAATTGCAGCTTCAGCTAATTCAGGATCTGCAAGATCCTTTCTGTCTTGTTGCTGATACAATTCGGCACTTTCCTTTCGTTGTTTTACCAGTTTCTGAAGCATTTTAACACCAGCTTCATCCGAAGAAGCACCATCAGCACCTTTTTCGGTTGCAGCCAGTAAAAGTTGAGATTTAACTGCTCGTAAAGCCGTCAACCTAACAGTGTCTTTGGCTTTCATTGCTTCTTTAATGTCGTTATTGATTTGCTCTGTAAGCGTCATTTTCTAATTTCTTTTGAGGGTGTAAAGCTATTAACAATCTTATCTAGCATTGGTTTGTCCATGATGTGTTTTCCGTCAAAAGTCCACAGATTCAAATCCAGCCCCATCTGTTCAAATTCGGCAGCCTTATTATGCATGTTAATGTGTTGCAAAAAGGGGTCTTCGGTTCCGTAGACAAAATGGGTTGGAAGATTTTCAAAAATGGTGGAATGCATTTTCGGAGAAACATCATGCGGAAAAGACCCCGCCCAAAGTATTAATTGAGATGGCCTAAATCCACGGTTTGTGAACCAACGTACTGCGGTGGCGGTGCCTTGCGAGAAGCCCAAAATAATAATTCGGTGGGCGTCTAATTCAGGATTTACGCCACAGTTCTCTATCACCGAATTCAGGTAATCTGTTTGATCCATTACCTCATCATCCCTGTCTTCTTTGGTCATCCAACTCGCCCCAACTCGTCCTGAGGTTCCGTCAATATAGAATCTAGAAAGCCCTTCTGGGGCTATGACAAAATTCTCTTCCAAATCAAGATTTTCAAAGTGCTTGATGAAGTATTCTGCCAGTTGACCGTAGCCATGGAAGACAATCCAGATGTTTTTTGTCTGTTTATTGACAGAATTAAGGGTGAAATATCGTCCCGTTCGGGCAACTTTTAGCGTTGATTTCTTTGAGTATGCCATGTTAAAGTTTATTCATCGCCTTAATAACTCTGTTCGTCTAAATCTACGTGCTTCTCGTAACGTATTGGGTACATTATGAGTTCATCTAGTTACCCAAAAGCGCCTACAATTTGAACCCACTAAAGTACCTGTTTGCCGTCCTATTTTTCCTCCAACTTGGAGTAGATGTAGGCGCTCAGTGCTTAAGTATTCCTAGCGCATATAACCAGCAGTTATCTTTTTGCGATAAAATAATTGAAGGCAAGATTGTCAGTCAAACGTCATACGTTGGGCAAGATGGCAATATCTATACCTCCAATTCTGTGGAGGTTTATAGGGTTTTGAAAGGAAACGTGGGATTTGATTTTGACTTTACCACTGAAGGTGGGGTGTATGGAGATAAGATGCAACTGGTTACACCTAGCGTGCAGGTGAGTATTGGTGATTATGGCTTGCTAGTAATTAAGGATGAATTAGCACGTGGAGTGAATAACCTTGCTTCTACTTTCATTCCTATTAACGAAGTTAATGGCAGCGTTTTAGGATTCAGAGGGTTGGAAAGTCGTGAAGAGGTTTATGATGAAATTGCAAGGTTTACCGGAAGTACGACCGTTGAGGTGAGAAGAATTTCTTTGGATTACCCAGAAAACCAACCCAATCGACAAACCCCTGTGATTGATGCAGTTTCACCATTAGTTGTAACGGCTGGAACGAAAACGATAATAACCATTACGGGGCAGGGCTTTGGCGCAGAACAAGGTGATGGTAAAGTATTCTTTAGCAATGCTGATGATGGAGGGCAGAGTTTCGTTGCTCTACAAGAAGGGCCGCATTTTGTGAGTTGGTCTGATACAGAGATTCAGATGTACGTGCCTTCTTCAACCTTATTTAATTCTACTGTTGCAGGCACGGGGCATATTAAGGTTGAATCTAATTCAGGGGCGCAAGTGGAATGCCCTCAGCAGCTAACAGTAAGATATGCCAAAAGTGAGGTAATCTATTCTGAAATGTTAAATCAAACTATGCTAATTGGTTCACAAAACGGAGGTTACGAATTCAGTATAAATCAGAATTTGATAAGTCTGCTTGGAGGACCACAATTAGCAGAAAGATCGGTTGAAAAATGGGCATGTAACACAGGCATTAATTTCAAAGTTGGATCAAGTTTTACCCCAATCACAGTTGCTGCACACGACCAAATTAATGTGCTTGGTTTATCTGCGCCAAATCAGCTACCATCTTATTTGCTTGGTAGAACGGTTACTACCTTATCTAGCTGCGGTTCGGTTAATGGTTTACAATGGAACATGGTGGAAGTGGACATCCTGCTTAATTCAGATATTGATTGGTGGGTTTCCGAATCTCAGCCGATGAACAATAGATTTGATTTAGTTACCTCACTGTTGCACGAGTTAGGTCATGCTCATTTATTACAACACAACAATAATCAGTCTTCTCCAATGTATTTCCAACTTACGGAAGGAGCAATGAGACGAGAGTTGAGCCCGCTGAATGACATCGGTGGAGGTGATTTTATTGTGGATGAATCGGTAAATGCTGTTTTTACTTGTAGCGATGAAAATCATGTTGCTTACGATTTTAACACGTGCAACCTGAGCCTGATAAATAGTATTGAGGATGAAGTTGCTGAGAGTATTACGATCTATCCTAACCCGTTTCAAAACGAGCTAAATATTTGGGGAGACTGGAAAGAAGGAGATTCTTTCCAAATTATTGATGGTTTGGGAAGAACCGTTCTTAACGGTGCATTTCAATCTCATGCCCAAATAATTTCAACTGAATCGTTAATCCCAGGATTATATCTTTTTGAGATTCTGAGCGAATCTAGCAGGTCGGTTCATCAGCTAATAAAAAACTAGTTTCCTTTGCTGCATGAAAGCAGCTATTGCCGGAGGCACCGGATTCATCGGAACACATCTTATTTCATTTATAGAAAAGGACGATTCTTACGAGAACGTGATAGTTTTGGCTAGAAAAAAAATTGAACTCGCTGAAAAGTTCGAGGTAAAGATTGGTGCATTTTCCGACCAAGCACTCTACGAGATTGATGTAGCGTTTTGCGCATTAGGAACCACAATGGCCGCGGCTGGCTCAAAAGACGCATTTTATCATGTGGATCATGACCTGGTGTTGGAATTTGCACAGAAGGTAAAGTTTGCAGGCGCAAAAAAGTTTGTGCTTGTTTCTTCAGTTGGGGCAGATGCTAGTTCATCCAATTATTACCTGAAAGTAAAGGGGCAAACAGAAGAAGAT
>ERZ889078.3086-NODE-3086-length-11364-cov-6.518171_pt1 | contig 11364 bp, 10 predicted proteins | sample MGYA00521266_ERZ889078 | MGnify/ENA primary metagenome ERZ889078 (study PRJEB32303, sample SAMEA104408618) | aquatic metagenome | biome: Brackish water; feature: Pelagic; material: water | place: Baltic Sea | collected 2014-06-16T06:34:00 | depth 76,534 m ... | reverse complement strand
GGTCACGACGCCATCATGTGTTTGGATTCCGAAGCGGCGCTGGCCCAACCCACTCCCGATGTTCTTGTGGTTGACGCTGGCCGCTGTGAGCACACGACTGCGAACCTAGCTATCACCGGCGCCTTCCTGGCACCGGGTAATGAGATGCGGACGATTGCAATCCTCGCTATGGAGGACTACATCACTTGCCGCGACGCACTCCGCGCTGGCGCCAACGACGTCTTCGCTGGCAGCTTCAGCATCGACGAAGTCCTTACAGCAATCGAAACCAAAACGCCGTGCACCTCGACGTCCGCATTGGAAGCAACCCGCAGCTTGCACCGCAGCTTTGAGACGGGTGCAAAAGGCGAGGAGTCTCTCTGCCGCGAGCTTGTCGCCTTCGCCACACGCGTCGGCCTGGGCCGCAGCCATCGCTTCCGCATTGCAACCGCCGCTGCCGAAGTTGCCAACAACGCAACCGTGCACGCCTACGATGGCGCGACTGGGCCGCTGCTCCTCTCCGCGAGTTACGACGGGGATCACATGTTCGTCGAGATCCGCGACCTCGGCGAAGGCTTCTCCCAAGGTGACTCCCCACTCGAATCCGAAGGCGCCTGCCAGGGAATGGACATCATTCGCGGCCTTGCCGAGCGCGTCGACATCGATAGCACCAACGCGGGCACCAAGGTCACCCTTGAGTTCGTCCTGACGCCGACGTGCTTCGACGAAGAGCCGTCTTCCGCCGAGCATCTTGACTACCTCACACCCTCCGCTACTCGCCGCTTTTTGGAGCCATCCGAAGCCGGCGCAGACGAGTTCTACAGCCCTGCACTTAGCAGCACCGTCGGTCGCATTTTGCTGGCCTCGGTGAGCGCAACTTCCGGCCGCTCCCAATCAGCACTCTGGAGCTGAACGACGCCCCTTCGCCATGACTGACACCGACGACCTCTTCGAATTCGGAGACCTTGACGATACCGACTCTCTCGAGATTGATCTCGACGAGCTCTTCGGTGATCTCGAAATGCTTGCAATCGATCTCGATGTAATCGAGAGCGCGCCCGCAGAGCAAGTGCTTGCGGAGGCGACACCCGCCCCCGTCAATGCCTCGGCGGTAGCAGCGCCCGCCGCTGCACCCGCTGCCGTCCCGGCTCCCGTCGCAACGCAGGCAACAGCGCCACAGTCAAGCCAGGAGAACCAAGTCCTCCAGCCGGTAGCCCCTGCGGCTCAACCGCAGGCCCACTTCCAACAGCCACCCTTCGCAAACACAGGCGTGACTTCCAAGTTACGCCTAACCAAGACGACAGCGGCAATCGTCTTCGCAAGCATAGTCACCCTCGCGAATGTTGCCGTCACGATGGGCGGACCCTCCAGGCCTACCGTACAGACTCCCCCTGTCGCGGGCGCGACTCAGCTTGTGAATGTTCCAACTCCATTCCAATACGACAATAGCGCCGTCCAGGGAGAGATCGAGGTCCTTCGGGCCGAAGTCGAAATGCTGCGTTCCCAGGGCTCGCCGACAAAGCCGATCCCCGCTAGCTACACCAAAGGTGGCCACCCCGCCTTCGACGATGTCAGCAAAAGCCTTCTAGAGGGCAACTTCGTCGTAGCGCGTCAAACCCTCTACGGACTGCTCGCCATCGTCGATCGCTTCGACACCTATGAGCGAGACGCCATCGAGGCCACCGCCAGCTACATGCTTGCCGACAGCTGGCGCATGGAAGCCGAAATGCCAACAACCGTAGGAGTCGAGTAATGTTGAAAGCACTTCTTCTCGTCGCCCTGCTCTCCTCGAGTGCATGGAGTCAAAACGATGTGAACCTTGTTGTTAGCGGTCATAACAACAACGGTGAGGCTCTCGTCTCTGTCAACGCAAAGAGCATGCGTGTGAGCGCTGTGGTCGAGGCCATCGCTGCCGAGTTCGGCCTAACGGTCTCAGGTTTCGCACCCAACACGATTCACCCATTGGTCACAGCGACCCTAAAGGACCGCCCTCTCGACTCCGCCGTCGAGATCGTCCTTGGAAGCTCTGGCCTGACCTACGAGCGCACCGGCAACACAATCTTTGTCCACGAGTACAGCCCAGGCGATCGCGAAGAGCTCTTAATGTCCGCAAAGATCGCCTATGCCCATGCGGTTCGTGCTTTCCCCGAAAACGAGATGGCTCCCAGCGCGCACTTGAGCCAAGGTTGGGTTGAAGAGCAGTACGGAAACTTCTCCACAGCGATCTCCATGTACGAGATCATCCCCGAGAAGTACCCCTTGTACAAAGAGGTCGCCGCAGCTTACTTTCACATCGCGCGCTTGAACGAAGAGCTCGGCAATTGGCGCGACGCGATTCAGTCCTACGACAGTCTTGAAAACCTACGTACCGAACACGAGTTTCACTCGGCCCAGCGGCTCGGTCGCGCCCGTTGCGATGTCGAGCTAGGGAATCCCCGTGCTGCCATCTACAAGATTGAAGTCTTGAATATGGAGCGTCGCACAAGCGACCCGGAGGAGCGCACGGCCCGCCTGATGGTTCACGCCCGTGCGAACAACGGACTGCGCGAATACGGATCTGCACTTCGCGATCTGGATGTGATCGCCCAGCTGGACTCTCCGCTTGTCGCCACACCCGAATACCTGCAAGCAACAGCGATCTCCCTGGAAGGCCTGGGAATGTTCGGACCTGCCGCCCAGGCGTGGCTTGCCTATGCACACAAGGTCGACGGACAGAAGAGGCTAATCGCTGTGGAAATGGCGGTTGAGCTCTATCTTGATGAGGACGATGAGGTCAGTGCGATCCACGCGCTTCGATTTGGAAAAGAGGTTGGCCTTAGCGCCAAGCTCACCAGCCTCCAGCTTCAAATTGATGAGCGGCTTGGGCTCAACGTCAAACAGGAAAACCAAGTCGACGACCCGACGAAACGTCTGGAGCGCGCTCAGGTCGCTTGGGATGGCGGTGACGCAATCGGCGCCTATCGCGAGATCTCCGCCCTCACCGATCGACACGGCGACTTCGCCGAGTCCACCCGGATTCAGCTCTACTCCCTCTGGGCTCGTTGCACGGCATCCATCGAAGGAATGCCGGCCGCCGTCGGCTTGATGCGCGAGCTTCGCAACAACCTGGATGCACTAGAAAACCGCTCGGCGCTCGACCTCGTTGCAGCAGAACTCTACGAAGCAGCTGGCCTCTTTGATGAGGCCGTCGACTCCTACGGAGGAATATACCGATGATGAAATACACAGGCACACTTGCCCTGGGAATGGGCGTCCTACTAGGCGTTCCCGCTTTCACCTTGGGAGGCGGGCTTCCCGGCTCTCTCAAAGATGCGCTCAACGATACGGTCCGGGCAATCGATGTTCTAAACCAGCTTGAAGAGCGCATGGGAACCGGCGAAGCCATTCCCGTGGACGCGGTCAAGAAACTCACCGAGGTTGCAATCCTGGATCCACGCGGACGCGACGAGCTCTTGGAGACACTTCGCAACGAAGTGGGTAGCTTGCAGAACAAAGTTGATGTGGCCGAGGCTTCCGTCGCACCCCCCCTTGCAGAGATCGATCCCCTCAACGGAACGAGCGCTTACGGGCCGGAATATTCTCAACCGAGCGTCACCGAAACCGTCGAGGACACCTCCACCGGCAACTTCGATGGACTCAACATCGCAGGAGTCTCCACAGGAATGTCAACGACCCTGCGCACATCCATCGCAGTGGGCAGTGGCTCCTCAAACGGTGGCCGTTCGGCCTTTGCGCCTGGAGAGACCGGGCCCGTAGCCACCTATCCCCTTCCTACTGAAACAGGAACGGAGACTGGTGCCGTCGACGAAGCGCGGAGCTCAAACTCGACAGCCACCGAAACGGGCCCGAAGATTTCCACGACGGATTCCACCAATAAAAAGCCAACGCCTGCGCCCGCCGCACAATCACCTGAAGGCAAGGGCTATAGCGCAAACCCGCTACTTCAAGCGAAGGCTTGCTACCGCGCCAAGCGCTATCAGCAGGGCCTCGATCTATTGGTCGGCGCTTCGAAGAGCGCAGAGGTCACCTTCTGGAAGGCGCGGCTCGAAGACAAGTTGGGCAACTTAGATGAGGCGATTCGCCTCTATACCTTGCTCAAAGACGACATGGCGGCTGGCGAGTATGCGGCCAAAGCCGAGAGCGAACTGGAGTTCTTGGTGTGGCGACGCGACTACGAAACCAAAGGTGACTCCAAGTGAGCCAAGTCCTTTCCCATACGCAGCAAGAGGACAAGCGAACGGACGAGATCGAGTCCGCGATGCGGACCTTCTCGGAGATCTCTTCGAACCTGCTGCAGAGCTACAACGCACTTGAGGCGCGCGCTGCGCGCGTCGAGGACGAGCTCGAAGTCACCAACCGTCAACTCGAGGCTAAGGTCTGCGAGCTCGACGAAGTGACGCGGAATCTCGAGGCCATCCTCACGGCTCTGCCTACAGGCGTTGTTGTTCGAAACAGCGCAGGTGCTATCGTTCGAATCAACGATGCTGCTGCCCAGACCCTTGGGCTGGATGAGGCGCACAAGAGCGAAGTGATTGGCAAGTCCGACATTCCAGCACTTGCCACTGCGCGCGCTGGAGACGGCGAGGTCGTCTTGGCGGGTGGCAACGCCCGCGTCCTCGACCTACGCTCATCCATGATTCGCGACGACCGAGGCGTAGTTGCTGGCACCGTCGAGATCATCGATGATCGCACGGAGATCACTGCCCTGGCCGAGCGTCTGCACTCTATGGACAAGATCGCCTCCCTTGGAACGATGGCTGGCGGCATTGCACACGAACTTCGCAATCCACTGAATGCCGTTGCTGGATTCGCCGACCTAATGAAGGCTCGAATCGACTCTTCCGCTATCGAAGATCCCAAAGTTATCCGCTGGGCCGACTTGATCTGTCAGGGCGCCCTCGAAGCAAACGCAATCATCACCAGCCTGCTCACGCTCTCGACCCCCGAAGGTCTCGAGCGCGTCGCAATTGAGACTGACGAGCTGTTCCAAGAAGCGCTGCACGCAGCCTCAACACCTGGCTCGGAACCCATACAGGCCTCGCTTGTTATCGAGGTCCCGTCCTTCTGTGGCGACCGCATCAAGCTGCGCCAAGCACTTCGCAACCTGATTGCGAATGCCTTAGAGGTCGCGCCGGGTGCACCACTCTTGATCAAAGCAATCTCAACCGAAGAGGGCGAGCTCGCCCTTGAAGTACACGACGCTGGCCCCGGCATTCCCGCCGGACTTCGCCGCCGTGTACTCGACCCATTTTTCACGACGCGCGCCGAAGGTACCGGCTTGGGGCTTGCACTTAGCAGCACCATCTGTGGCCTTCACGGCGGGCACCTTGAGATCAGAAACTCCCCTAGTGACCTTGGCGGTGCCTTGGTCGCAATCCACCTCCCCCTCCTCAACGCTCGAAGATGATTCATGTCTATCTCCTCGGATAACTCTGGCTCTTCAAAGCCCAACTCCAACGCCGTCAACCGCATTCTCGTGGTCGACGACGATGCCCTCTCCCGCGAGTTTCTCGCCGAGGCCGCCGAATCTCTTGGTTTGGTTGTCGACGCTGTCTCTAGCGGCAAAGCGGCCCTTGAGCGTCTAAGCGCTAGAGACTACGACTTGGTTATAACCGACCTGCGGATGCCCGGAATGGACGGCATTGAGTTGATCCAATCGATGAATGTGCGTCACAGCGAGGTGCCCGCGGTCGTCATCACCGCACACGGGACGATTGAGTCTACGGTGCAGGCGATGCGCCTCGGCGCCAGGGACTTCATGGTCAAGCCGGTCAGTCCCGACTCTATCCGCCTTGTCGTCGAGCGCGTTGCTCACACCTCAAGGCTCGAGCGCGAGAACGCCTACCTTCGCAAGCAGGTCGGTGGCGGTGAAGAGCCCAAAGTCATTGCCCGTAGTCGCGAAATGCTGGAGACACTTTCGTCCGCCCAGCGCATCGCGGGCTCCGATGGCACTGTCCTAATCACAGGCGAGAGCGGTACCGGCAAAGAACGTGTTGCAAGCTTCGTGCACGAGAACTCCGATCGCAGGGACATGCCTTTTATTCGGGTGAACTGTGCGGCACTTAGCGAACAGCTGCTCGAGTCCGAACTTTTCGGCCATGAGCGCGGCGCATTCACCGGAGCTATCAAGAGGCGCGAGGGGCGCTTTGAGCTAGCGAATGGTGGCACCTTACTGCTAGACGAAATCGGGGAGATCTCGCCTGCACTTCAGTCCAAGCTGCTGCGTGTTCTTCAAGAGGGCGAGTTCGAGCGCGTCGGCGGCGACCAGACCCTATGCGTGAACGTGCGCGTTCTGGCGACAACTAATCGTGACCTAGCGGCCGATGTGGCCACAGGCGGCTTCCGCGAGGATCTGTTCTACCGCCTCCACGTGCTCCCTTTGCACCTTGCACCTCTGCGCGAACGCACTGAAGACATCTTGCCCTTGGCCGAGCACTTCGCGCGGCACTACAGCCAGAAGAGCGGCCGCTCGACTCCCTCCTTCACCAGGGATGCCCGCGACCAGCTCTCCTCTTGGTCCTGGCGCGGAAACGTGCGTGAGCTCGAAAACGTAGTGCAGCGTGCCGTTGTGCTTTTGCAAGGCGACGAAATCACCTCGGAAGACCTGGTCTTTGGCCCGTCTCCTAAAGGAAACGAAATCGCTAACGACCCTTCGGTCACCGGCGTCCTTCAACCCGGCGAGATGCGCCGCGCCTTGGCGAACCACACGATCTGTGATGTCGAGCGCGAGACGATCCTCGGAACGCTCGACAGCACCCGCGGCAACAAGACGGAGGCGGCGCGCCGTCTTGGCGTCACTGCGCGGACCTTGTCGAACAAAATGAAACTCTGGAAGCAGCTTGGCCTAGTCGCCTAGTCACCTCAAACCCAAAGGACGCACATCATGGATATCGGAGGCCCAAAACTTGACCTGCTAGCGCGGCTGCTCTCTTCGAGCACCCTTCGCAGCCAGGTCATCGCCGGCAACGTCTCGAACTCCAACACGCCTGGCTTTATTCGCAAGGAAGTGCAGTTCGAAGACCAGCTACGCGACGCGATGCAGACCTCTGATCGCATGGCGGAACGTGTGATGCCAACGATTGCGGACGACCTGTCCGGCATAAAGGGGCCCGACGGCAACAACGTGTCCATGGAGACGGAGATGAACGCAATGAGAGAAAACCGACTAACTTACGAGACCTACGCCACCATCCTGGAAGGTCATTTCAGTCTGATTGATGCAGCCATCAGGGATGGGCGCTAATGTCAGGTCTAGATAAGCTTTTCTCCGGGATGCGCAGCACCTCGAGCGGACTGTCCGCCGAGCGCGTGCGCATGGACGTCATCGCCGAGAACATCGCGAATGCGCGCACGACAAAAACTGCCGGCGGTGGACCCTATCGCCGTCAGCTGGTCAAGTTCGAGCCTCTGATGCAACGCGCCGCCAACGGCCAAATGTTGACGGTCGGCATGAAGAAGGCCGAGGTCGTTGAGGACTTCGCGACTCCCTTCGAGCGCATCTACGCACCCGATCACCCCGATCGCGACGAGAACAATGAGATCTTGATGCCCAACGTTTCCGCGACGCGCGAAATGGCGGACCTGGTTTCCGCAATGCGCGCCTACGAGGCGAACCTGGCGGCCCAAGAAAACTTCACACGTATGGCCGAACGGGCCCTACAGATCGCGCGCTAAGCGCGCTGAGAAAGGAGCACAATCAAAATGGTCAACGGCATTGGTGGAGGCGGAGGTATGGCGCGCGAAGCAATCGCGGCAGCCATGCGCGCCCAACAACAGGCTGCCCAGAATATCTCGGGTGGCGCGAGCCTCCAGGCGGGCCAAGGGCTAGGTGCAACCGAAGCCCCAGGCGCCTCTGGGCCCCTCGGCGGAGTCGGTAGTATCGGCGGAACCGAGGCTACTAGCTTCGCGAAACAGCTGTCCGATGGACTCTCCCAGGTCACCGATCGAGTGGCCGCAACGGACCAACTCCCCGAACAAATGCTTAACGGAGAGGTCAGTGATTTCCACGATGTGGCCATACAGTTGAAGCAATCCGACCTTTCTTTCCGTTTCGCCCTACAGGTTCGGAACAAATTGATCGATGCCTATCGTGAAGTGATGCGCATGAGCGTGTAGGTGACCCTAAATGAATGACCAGTTCCGAAATTTTTTCAACGCCCTAAAGGGCACCGATGTTGGCACGAAGGTTGTCATCGCCCTAAGTTCTGTGGCGATGATCGCTGCCATCGCGGTGGTTGGCATGGTGTCTAATGAAAAGCACTATGAGGTCGTGTGGTCGGATCTAACGGAGGTCAAGGCCACCAGGATCTCCACCGCGCTCGCCCTAAAGGGCATCGACTTCCGCACACAGTTCGGGGACTCGAAGGCGATCATCCTCGTGGCCTCTAACGAGGTCATGAAGGCTAACCAGGCCGCCTATGAAGACGGCGCGGTGACGGGTGTCGAGAAGGGAATCCTCTCGGCAAACTCCTCCAGCGGTGTTTTCGACGGTCAAGGCGAACGCGAACAAAAACTTTTGGCCGCGCAGTGGAGTCACACCGAGTTGATGCTCGAAACTCTCAATGCAATCGTTGAGGCAAAGATCATGACCTCGATGGGATCGGCAACCGCAAGGGGCGCATCCCCACGTAGCGGATCGGTCACGATTCAAACTGCGGGTGGTGTCGCGCTAACCCGCGAAGAGGGTCAGCGGATTGCGGATACGGTGATCCACTCCCTCGCGGTGGACCCCAAATTGCTCACGATCACCGACACCAACGGCAGGTCCGTTTATACGCCTGCTGACGAAAATGATGCCAATGGCTCCCTAGCCGCTAGCTTCACACAAGAACAGGACTCCTCACTCGCCACCAAAGTGAACGAGATTCTTCGGATGCGCTACGGCCCCAACTTGGTCAACGTCGCATCGAACTCCACATTCGACTTCACCCAGAGTTCCACCACGAAACACGAGCTGCTCAAGTCGGTGAAGACCTTCGAAAGCACTGTTTCGACCTCGACTCCAGCCGGAGGCTCATCGTCAAACTCTGGAGCCGGTGGAGCCGCAGGTACCGCAGCAAACATCCCAACAGGAGTGGATGAATGGGGAGATGGAAGCGCCGGCCTCTCTGGCGGATCAGGAGGCTCGTCTAACTCCACCAGCGAAGAATCGGAAACCAAGTTCATCCCGAGCTACCAGGACACGTTTGAAACAAAAAACCAGCCCACTCTGGTAAGGCGCCATATCAGTGTTGGTATCGACAAGTCCCTAGCAGAGTTCAAAGACGACATCGACGCGTCCATCAAGACCCTTGTCGGGTACGACGACGAACGTGGCGACACTTATAGTTCAACCGCAGCTACGCCTTTCTTCGTGCCCGAGATTCCGGAGGGCATGGATGCCCTCGCTCCCGTCTTGCCGGAAAGCGGTATGGGTGTCGACTTCTTGATCGAAAAAGGGGTCGAGATTGTCTCAGCCATTGCATTCATTTTCTTACTTCTAAAGGGCATGAAGAGCGTCAAAGGTTCTTCCGCACTAGCCACCACCGCAGCAACGGCCTCTGGCGGAAAGATCAAGATGAGCCCAGGTGGATCCCCCATGCCAGAAATGGAAATCGAGCCTGAAATGCTCGCAAGAGCCCAGGTCGACGACCTCGTCAAAAACAACCCCGAGCGCGTCGCCCAGATTCTTTCGAACTGGGTCGTCGAAGATCGCAACGCGGTGAACTCCTAAAATGACTTCCAAGCCTCTGCGCGGCCCCGACAAGGTAGCCGCATTCCTGCTCAGCCTAGATGAAGGGCAAGCCGTCGGGCTGCTCAAGCATCTGCCGGACTACCTCGTTGCCGAGGTGGCTGAGGCTATGACTAAGCTGGATTCTTCGGCCGCAACGGAAGAGCGGATCAATGCCCTCTTCAAGGACATCGCAACAAAAACAAATGTGCGCGGGCCCGTCCGCCCACAAAAGGCCTCTGAAATGAAGGCCATGCTCGAGACCAGCTTCGGCCCCTCTCGCGCGGACAAGGTACTTATCGAGATCGACAACAGAAACGAAATGGAGTTCCCCTTCCGGGAAGTGGACAACTACTCGCCTGCGAGTATTGCCTCTGTGCTTCGCAACGAATCCGTAGCGGTCGGATCCGTCGTGTTGGCACACCTCAACGCCTCCTCGTCTGCCGCCGTTTTGGCCGCTCTCGACGAAGAGGATGCCCTGAAGATCGTGCGCGGGATGACCACTCTCGTACCTCCAAATTTTGAGACTTTGCGGGGTATTGCGACCGACCTGGTTGCGCAACTCCACAACGCGAGCACCTTCTCCACTGTCGATTCCAGCAAGCAACTAAAGACAGTTGCCGAGCTGCTCAACTACTCTGGAACGGAGCTTGGACAGAGCGTCTTGAGTGGTATCGAGAGCGACGACGAGGACACGGCAAAAGAGATTCGCGAGTTCATGTTCACCTGGGATGACCTTGCTACCGTTGAAAAGCGAGCGATGCAAAAGATCCTAGGCGCGGTCAACACACGCACGCTTTCGATTGCTCTCAAGGCTAGCACACCGGAGATTGAGAACAATATCATGGCGAACCTCTCCTCGCGTGTGCGCTCGATGGTTGCGGAAGAGCGGGAGCTCACCGGGCCCATGCCCATGTCCGAAGTCAACGTGATGCGCGCCGAAATCATGGACGCCGTTCGCGCACTAATGGACTCTGGCGAGTTCAGCCCAGCCAAGTCCGGAGAAGACCTTGTCACTTGATCCCCTCCTAATCCCGCGTGCCCCAAAGGCGGCGCGCCTCTTCAACGGAACGACGGACGATTGGCACGCGCAGCAGCGCGAAGTTGCGCGCGCGGAAGGTTACGCCAACGCCGTGCAGGACGCCGCACTCCGGCTGGACGCGGCCACCGATCAGCTCGACAAGGATCGTGCGCAGGCTCTCAAAGAGCTACCTGCCTTTGCACTGCGATTCGCCCAAGAGGTTGCGAGGCACCTTCTACGGACCACAATTCAAGCGGGTGATCACGACATCGAAGGGATGATTCGAGACGCGCTCGCGCGCTCGGGTGTTGGACGCGGCGCATGCACCGTTCACATCAATCCAGACGACCTCGAGATGCTCAATGGCGTCGTTTTTCGTAAGGGAACTGAGATCCAGGCGGACCAATCGCTTCCCGCTGGGACGATTCACGTCTCGACCCCCCAAGGCCTCTTGGTTCGGGATATCGACGATTGCGTGCGCGCAGCCGCAGAGCAAATTTACAAGATTATGCCGGGGCACAAAACGCCGATGCCCCAAGTCAAATCGATCCCACCGGCACTTCCTCCAATGGAAGACACCGCCGAGGCCCTATCTGCGGGCGAGCTCTGCGTCGAGGTCCCAACCAGCCAGCCCGACCTTGACCTTCACGACACC